>Ga0102934_1003310_pt1 | contig 11008 bp, 14 predicted proteins | sample SalPonR2_A_D1_MG_FD_78175 | JGI IMG/M metagenome (GOLD analysis project Ga0102934, IMG submission 78175) | Salt pond soil microbial communities from South San Francisco under conditions of wetland restoration - Salt Pond MetaG R2_A_D1_MG | ecosystem: Environmental > Aquatic > Marine > Intertidal...
AGGGAGGGTGGGAGGGGGGGAGGGAGGATGGCCTACCGAGGATGCAGGTGACGCGTTCGGGGTAGTGATTGTCCAAGACTCGAGAGATGGCGCGAATCAGTTCAGTCGTGTCCGATGACCCCAGCCTCCTCAGCGACATGCCCTCCATATCCATCACCGTCATCATCCGTCCTTCCCCCCCCTCCCTCCCTCCCTCCCGCGCCAACACCCTCCACATGAATTCCTGCATGTATGCCGAGTGCGTCGCCACGTCAATTGCCCCCAATTTTCCCTCCATTTTCATCCCCGTCATATCCATGCGCCCCGCCAGCTCCCAGAGCAGCACCTCCCCCCCTCTGCCCCGCCCGTGCAGGCAGTGCGGGTAGTAAGTCCGAACCGTCTCCAAGGTGCGATTGGGACGGAGGAGGAGGGTATCGATGCCTTCACGGGCCCGCCAGGCATGCGTGTCTGAATGCACAGGGCGGGTATGCCCCCGAGGGACCGCATCCGACGGGAGGAGGGGGAGGGAAGGAGGTTGCGACGGGGGCGGCGGGGAGGAGGAGGGTTGGAGGAGGGAGGTGCCGGTAAGCAGAGAAGATGGTGGGTGGGCAAAGTTGGGAGTGGCAGCGGCGTCGTTGAGATTCTTGGCTGATTCTATGGCCTTGGACCTGTTGGTCGACCGTGGCGGGGATCGGAAATTTAACACGGAGGTGGAGGAGACAGAGGACGGTGCGGTGGCCGACAATGTGGTCGAGGATGAGGAGGCAGGAGGAAGGTGGGAGGGAGGGGACGAGGACGAGGAGGAGGAGGAGGAGGAGGAGGAGGGAAGCTTGAAAAGAGGAACGAAGGCCATGGCGACGGTTAACGTCAGGGACAGATGAAGAATGACATGTAAGGCCTCAATCGACAGCCCTTGCAGCACCGTGTACCGGATCCAGGTGCTAATGATGATTCCGGCAACTGTGGGTGGTTTGGGGGAGGAAATGCAGCGTGGGATGGGAGCTCTCCGGTGAGATCTGCTTGAGGGCAGGGAGGAAAAACCAGGGGGAAACGACTTACCAACAGCACAGAAAAATTCCACGCTATGCTCCAACCGCAAAAGCACTTGCATGGTAACAATCTCACTGGTCTTGCAGCTTGTGGGCAGACGGAAGCCGAATTTGGCCTTCTTTTCTCCCGGAACGGCACAAGGAGGAGAAGCCCGCCTTCCCACCAGAGACACGACCTGAGCTTAAACTCCCGCTTCGACTCAATGTCCGTCTCACCCCGGTGTCCTCGCCCAATTTGCTTTCAGCTGCGGCCAGACACCCCACAGGCTTCGTCGACAGGCCTCTGCGGTAAGGATTGGAGGGTGCATGGGAATGAAGGAGAACATTTTTTTTTTAATTCGCGTCGCCCAAACCCGTTGAGGTGACGCATGGAGGGAGAGACGTACGGCGATGGCTGCGATCTTCTTCTGACGAAACTTTTTGCTGGGGGCGTGACACGACACGGGGCGAAGTTTTGAGGACGTGCATTCACGGTGGAGAGGATGCAATGGCCTTGGTGCAAAAATCGAGCGTTTTGTCTGTCGTCCTTTAGCGTGTTTCTTGCCTCTCGCATGGCCACACGTCCCGCGTGGAGACTCAAGGCGGAGAGGGACAGGTACTGTGTTCATACGAAGGAAGGGAAATACCACGGAAGGATGGGCGCAACACGCAGTGCCTTGCTGCAGAGTGGTTTTCAATGGGTTCGAACGAAATTGGTGAGGAGGGGATGCCTGGGGGTTTCCATACACGAACGCCTTTTTTAACATCCTTAGGCTCGAGGGATTAGAAGTGCCTGTCATTCCTGAACATCTTTGATGTGTGTCGCTTTCTGAACAGCTTGGACGTGTATCGATGGGGACGGTTTTGCCCGCCGACATAATACGTACGAATTGCTTGCTCTTAAGTCAAAAGTACGTATGGCCGCCATTTTTTTCATTGAAATCTGCTTGAGGAAAAGGGGTCCTGCCTCGGAGTATTATTACATTTAATTTTAAAACGTGAAGCCATTTTTCAACACTTAGAGGGAAATATACGGCGACTAGGGGCATGTGCCCTTTTTCTGCGTCCGATTTGTTCAATTAGATGCTTTTCGGGGACTTTGATGACTATTCGCCCATCCTCCTCCTCCTCTTTCATGTACATGACCTTCCCAAATGCTATCCCCCTCCTCTTCCTCCCTCATTCATTTCATCCCATGCCATCCCTGCTTGTTGCCAATGGACTGTAGGACAGCTCCCTCGCACCTCACACTTTCCCATCACATCCCCCCCTTCCTTCCTCCTCCACCGCCTCCGCCAGCCCTTCCACTAAAGGATCCCACAAAAAGGGAGTGTAGCAGTAATGCGTGCAGTCGTACTTACCTTTCCACTCATTGTATGGGTGCAGATCCAGTCGCTCGCTCGTCAGGCGATAAAATGGCAGCCAGTACAAGACCGGCTTCCTCCCCCCCTCCCTTCCTCCCTCCCTTCCTCCCTCCCTTCCTCCACCCCTACCTCCTCCCATCCTCATACCCTCCACATACCTCACATCCTCCACGCCCGAACCTTCCTTCTCACCGCATCCCTGGCCCCTCCCTTGCCCTCGTCGAGGCCCCCGCGGCTCCGCCATCCCTCCTCCCTCCTCCTCCCTTCCAAACTCATCGCCCCCCCTTCCGTCGTACCCGTCCAGGAACCTCACTTCCCACCCTTCCTCCGCTGCCAAGGCCAAGAGGAGCTTATCCCGCCACTGGGGGTGGATGTACGGCCCAAAGTGAATGGGAAAACACCGGTTCATGGTCGCCACGTAATCTTTCCGCGAAACCCCGAAACGTTCCGGGTCGATGGTCAACGGAAACTCCCCGCCCTCGTTGAAGTGGTGCTGGGCTGACGTCTGTCGGGAGGAGATGCAGGGGGAAGATAAATGAAGGATGAGCACGCGCCCACAGCGGTGAATCTCCGATTCAAGTCAAGATTCATGAGAGCCTCCCGGGCGTCACCTTCCTTACCTCCCTCCAAATCAATCGCTTCTGCTCGTTCCTCCCAAAAGGCGCCAGGGCCCGCAGCATCTCCCTCATTTCCAGCTTGTATTCCTCCCGTTTATCAATGAGGTAATGGAGGCCGAAGTTGACGACTAGCACGTCTGCCTCTGCCAACAGGCCCGCGCTCTCGTTCAACAACGGCCGGTACGTCAGGTACAGCTTCATCGTCCCCTCTACTCCTTTTTCCTCCACCTCCTTTCCTCCCTCCCCCTCGCTTCCTCCGCGTGCCCGCAGGCGCGTTTGCCACGTGTACAGGGCGTTCGTGCCATACGTTCCTGCGCGATTGAAACCGCCCCCTTCCTCCTTCTTCTTGAAGATCCGATTGAAATCAAGTTTCTCGTAACGGACCGTCTCCGCCTTCCCCGACCGAAGCCACGAACATTCCATGGCTGTAAATTTGTTAAAAACCGTTGGCAGTATGGTTTGAAAATACGTTAGGCCTGGTTGACCTTCCAGGGGTATCTATCCGTCTCCGCTCCCTCCCGGGTCCCTTATTCCTCCCTCCCTCCCTTCCTCCCTCCCTCCCTCCCTCCCTTCGTCGTCCCTCCCTCTCACCGTGCGCATGTTGACTCGCCACCGAATCGCCCCATATGGTCAACGTCCGGTTTCCCAGCCCTCCCAACACATCACCCATGTCCCGGTACCTTCCCAACCCCGAGGCGCCGGGGGAGGTCGAGGATGGGAGGGAGGGCGAGGTATGGGGGAGTTGATAACTGAGAAAATTGGCGTTGGCGCACGCGATGCTGTCCCACACCATGAGACCGGCCAGAGAGAAAGCTCCGAGACAACAATGGGAAGGGAGTCCGCTGTCGGCGCAGGAAGAGGCGGGGAGGGAGGAGGACGGCGAGGACGGGGGAGGGGGAAGAGTGTAAAGTTCCTGGTGCGTGAAAAAGCGTAAGGCCGCGGATCTTTCGAAGGAAACCCAGTCTTCGTGGGGCTCCGGGAGGATGAGCGCGGTCGTGAAGTTTGTGTAGAGGGAGGTATCGACAGGAGGAGGAGGAGGCGGCCGGAGAAGAGGGAGGGAAGGGGGCGTTGAGTTGAGGATAAAGACGGCGGAGATGAGGAGAACGCCGGTGAAGAGCAGAAGGGATTTACCTATGCCAAGGCCGCTGGGATGGGCAAGGAAGACAAGGTGAGGAGAGGCATTGTTGTTGACGAGGAGGAAAACGAGACCTTCCACGTCTTTTGGGGGCTAAATAAGGCGTCACGCGGCATGCATTTCAATAAAAGTATCGTGGGGGTATCTCCACGTTTCAAAAATGCCCCTTTACATTTCCTCCCTGCCGTATGAGACGGTGATAGAGCCTACCTACCACGGCCAAGCGCCCACGATGCCACTCCCTCCGTGCTCCCTGTCAGGGGTACCGAGGCCGGTTTCTATCCTCATGCGTTGATTTGGCGGGGAGGAGGGCTTCATGTGCAGTATTTTTTAACACATATACCAAAGTAGAGACTTGATGAGTACCGTTCGCAGGAATTTTAGACGGGAACGGTCAAATTATAATGCAGCCTCCCTCCTCCAAAAGGTTTAGGCCGGAGGGAAGCACAAGCCAGAGACACCAGAAGCAACCTGTACAGGGGAATTGGAGGGCAACGAAACGAATGGCATCAATGTGTTGCTTCTATCGCGGGAATTGGGCGTGCACTCTTTCCATTCTTGGTGCAATTTATCGTGCGGGCGGGAGGGATGTTCCCACCCAGGCGAGAAGGGCGATGGCGACGGCGGCATCCTTGCGTAAGTCGCGTTTTTACAAGGCACACACAAGCCGAATCCAACGCCTTCGCGGCGCCCCGTGCACAGGTAGTGACGCAGCGATGTTTCAGGAAAAGACTTTTTTGGTACGGGAGCCATGTATAAAAGCGTTTTGGGGCTTGTTCTTTGAGTGGAATGGATAGATGCACGTTGGCGTGACGTACCTCCCCGTCACCCGTACAATATAAAATCACAGCGAAGTACTGAGCAAAAACCATGGAAGAAAGGCCACTAAAATACCAACCGTACTGACTCAGCGAATAGTTAAACTCTCCCAAGACTTATTGAGTGGCTCACACACAACTCCTCGGTCTCGACATACACTTTTCGTCAACTGAGTGACGATAGCGCTCACCAAAACATAAAGGTAACCCAACACCTCCGCTGCGCTTGAAAGGGCTTTCTGTTTCCGTCCTCACCAGCGTACAGCTGCCCTCGATATGCATCATTCCAATCCCACACAAAGACGCTTGCTCGAGGGGAAGGTTCTTCCTCTCCCATCCGCCCCCTCTCCACGCCCATCCCTCTAAACCTCCGGCAACAATGCCGCAAGCCCCAAGGCACCCACAGAGGATGCACTGAATATCTTAAAGACGTTTTCATACCCGCCAAAGTAGGCCACCAAACGCTTGGCCAGGATGCTGCCGCCGACCGAGGCCAAGGCAAAGGCCGTGAAGAGGTAGGAGTAGATGGTCACCCCGTTGCGCGCCCCAAAACGCTTTTGCACTGCGGGCGGGAACATGGCAAAGACCCCGCCTAAGGTAAAGTAAACTGACATGGTGCCCAGGGCGAAGGTCAACTTTGAGGAAGCCAATTTGTCGTAGAGCGCGAGGGTGACGGCCTGAACGGTAGCCATGGCGATGAAAGCGTGTTTGAACCCGAATTTGTCCGACATACTGCCCCAAAAAAGCCGACCCCCTCCATTGAACAAAGCAGACAGCGCCAAGACCATGGACAGGAACGAATCGGAGCGAAGCTCAGGAAAAGTCAGCCCAAAGGCCTTATTGACCCCTGCCGTTGCCAGGGAACCGCTCGACATCAACAAAATAATCGCCCAAATCCACCAGAATTGAAGGGACGTCAGGGCTTGTCCAGGGGTGTAGTCCGGTCCAATGACAGCTTGCTTGGCCTTGCTCTTTCCTGCTTGGATGGCTGGGCTCTTGGGGGCGGAAACCAAGAGGGAACCCAACACAGCCAAGGCAACGTAGCATCCTGCCAACTTCCTCAAGAGGGGCGCGAAACCCGCGGTCAGGGCGGGCGAGAAGGCCCCTTTGATGGGTTTTTCATTGAGTGGGTTGATGATTTTGGTACCGAGGAGGTTGAAAAAGAATCCACCGGCGCCGAAGCCGGTCAAGACAGCGCCGGAGACCAAGCCTTTGTTGTCAGGAAACCATTTCCAGCCCGCCACGATGGGCGCCGTGTAGGCAATGCCCACACCAACGCCGAAAAAAAGGGAGTAGAAAAGCATGAACATGGACAAGCTCGTCGCGAAGGAGGACAAAAACACTCCCGTGGCCATCAGAAGACAGCCAAGTAGCAAGGCGTTCCGTTCCCCGATTCTTTTTTGAAAAATTGGGCCCAAGGGCAGCCCCAAAACTTGCGCGGTGATGGTCAAGGGGAAGACCAGGGCAGCATCTGGTTGTCCCGATTTGACGGTCCCGTCGAAGAAGAGCAGATGCTTCGGCACGTAGGATTGAAAGTTTCCCCAACAATAAAGAGTGCCAAGGGCCAGGTGGGCCAACGCCCCGCCCAATACCGTGGAGACCCCGCCCCACTCGATGGATTTGGCGTTTTTGGTGTTTTTTTTCACGTCCGTTGGCTTTTTGACCGGCGGGGACACGGCGGTTGTGGCTTTGGAGGGAAGTTTGAAACCTCCCCGATGCCTTGTGAGGAGCTCGTTTTCAGTGCCGGTAGGAAGGCAGTGGGCAGAGGCCTTTGAACCGGCCACGGACGCGGAAACGGTGCCCGACAGGACAGTGGCAGCAAAGACAAAGAGGGACGAGATTTTCATGACTGGAGCTGTTGTTGAGGGGGTAGAATGATGGGTTGTGTGAAGCACTTTCTGTGGGAAGCCAAAAACGAGGTCCAACCCCGGTGAGGGCTCGACCCACAAAAAAAGACGCACATCCGCAACCAAACGGAACACATCCAATCCTACCATGAGCACCTTGCCATACCATTGGTGCCCTCCATTCTCTCCTATCAAGTTTGCGCATTTCTAGCCACGGCGCAAAGGCGTGTGATGTCATGCATGTAGGTCCCGCCCGCCGACGCTCAGCGACCTGCCCCTGACCGTCGGCGAACAAGAGGGAGGAAACGTGGAAAGTAAAAGCAGGAAGCTTCGACTTTGAAAGAGGAATCGGACAAGGGGACGAATCTCTCGCACATGACTGGACATTACCATGAAAACCAATTTTCAAACTGTTGTCCCTTGCGAACTAATCTGTGGACGCGACCAAGGAGGAAACGATGCCCGAGTTAACATGGTTTAACCTCCTCCCCTCACCACATACGCTACAACCTGAATACTCAAGTCGCAATGTCATTTACCAGTGCTGCATCTTCATTACAGGCACACAATTTTAATTATGGCTTTAAAATTTCAACAACTGTTACTTTTGCTTTCAAGCGATTAAATATTTACGCGCATCATTGCTTTACTTGTTGTGCGAGACATCTTTCCTCACCCGGCTTCCCTCCCCACACTTCATCGCGTCTCCCTGAACCAACAGCAGCCTACACCATCGTATCCTGCTGTGACAAGGACAGCTTCGGACGGGTGGAAAGACATGGAACCTAAGGCCCGTTTGTGCTCTTTCAGGACAGCGACCGGCTTCCCCTCTTTCCCTCCCTCGCTCCCTCCCTCTACCAAATCCCATACATAGAGAGAGCCGTCCTCCGAGCCTGACAGCACAAAAGCGTCCGTATTGTCGAAGCACGATTCAATGGGGTAGGCCTGGTGGGTGTGTCTGACGTGTGTAGGGAGGATGGAAGTGAAAGGTGGATTAGCTATCGCCACTACCTTCCCAGATGCCTCCTGCCAACAATCGTACCCTTGATAATTGTTCAGCATCTCGCCCGTGCTTCTCTCCAACAAACGGACGACACCGTCCAAACCGTTCATCAGCACGCATTGTCCGTCCCCGGAAACGGTCACCGAAGATAGGGGCTCCTTGCAATCGTCCATCCACATCACCCCTTTCCGTATATCATACGTGCGCAGACACCCATCCACAGAAGTGGCCAGCACCTCCTTCCCTCCCGCCCCCTTCCCCGCCCTACCCCCCTCTTCCAAAACCATCACACGCGTCACGCTGTCCTTGAAGTCGTCCAACGTCTGAATGGGGTCTCGATTATTGCTTCGCAGGTCCCAGATTTTGACTGTACGAGCACCCGGATGGAGCGATATAATCTGTGAGTTAAAAATCACTACCCACTCATCAGCTGTACTCGTCTCGTCTGAGGTCGAATCCTATTATAAAATTTATTTTTTGGGGGGGGTTGACAAGGATACGGAATCCAGGCACTACCTGTCCGATCATAGGACCCGCTAAGGACGACGGTACCCTCCGCGTTGAACGCCACGCTGTTGATCATGTGCGCGTGTCCACTGAATTTCTTTACGACCCGAGCCGTGGCCACGTCCCACAGGTAAAAGGCGGTGTCGCCCCCGCACGAGGCGAACCGGGCATTGTCGGTGGTTATCGCCACATCGCGGATTTCGTAGCCGTGGGGGCCCGTGAAGGTCTGGACGAGCATGGCTTCTCCTGAAGTGGTTTGCGGGGAGGGAGGGAGTGAGTGTTGGTATCAAGAAAAAGGAGGGTAAGAAGGAGGGAAAGAAAGAAGGAGGGAGGGAAAGAAGGAGGGAGGGAAAGAAGGGAGGGAGGACGGGAGGGAGGGCATCAAGGGAGGGGCTGGGGAGCTGTCCTTCCAAGTAGGGAAAGGGCTCTCCACCTGCTTTGTTGGCGTCGGCGCTGGGGCGAAAGGGGTTCCAGAGCTTGATGCTTTTGTCCTGCCCTCCAGTCATACAATAGGTGCCTTTTTCTGGCAGAAGGGAGAAGGCCATGAGCATTTCAAGATGGCTTCCTCGTAGAGGAAACAACACGGGCGTTAAAAACCCCGCACGACCGGCCTTTATCGGATCAGAAGCAGGATCTTATCGTGCGCACTCCTCCATGCCCTCTTCCCATCGCTCCAATATATCCTTGTGGCGTGAAAGGGAAAAACACATGGAAGCCGGCTTACCATTGAACCGGATTGTGTAGATAGGGCCGCGGTGGCCAACAAGCTTACGGCGGACTTTAGTGGGTAACGAAGGCGGTGGAACGCGTGATGCTTGGTGGATAGGGGCCATAGTGGCCCCGAAAATGCTGAGCCTTGAGGAAGGTCTTCTGAGTGCCGTGGAGCAGAGAGACTGCTGGGCAGTGCAGGAAGAAAGGCCGAGGTGAAAATCAGCCGACTCTACTGTTTAAAGGCTCACGTAAACCACCGTATGGTAATAGAGCTTTTTTCGCTTGCATTTCCATCTCCTCCTTATTGGAGGTAGGCGCCTGCAATCGGGACATGCACTAAAGTTTGCCGGGTACGCAATCGAAACCCGTTTAGTCTGAGGCATGGGGTGATGATACCGGGCCATGATCACAAAGCAAATGCTTTACACTTGCACTCACAGTACACTGTGCCTCTTGGTCGAACTGGAGTGCAAAGGTCGAAAGACGACAGTTCAAAAAAATAACAAGCAGAAGGCAGGGAAGAAGTAGCGCCGGGCGGGAGGTTTTGCAAGTCCGATGACCGATGGAGGAACAACCAACTGTCACCTCGTACAACAGTGGCTACCACGAACGACACAATGAGTCTCGATATTCCTTCCACATACATTTCTTTCCTCCTTCGACCGGAATGGGCGCAAGATGACAGTAAATGAATACATTAAAAAATCCGAAACCGCACACGCATGCGCCGTTTAATTCAGTAGTAGGGGGGAGGTTATTCCGCCTGCCCACGGTACGAGACAACACCAAACGTCACGCGCGTGCTGGTCTTCTTATATCACAAAATCACATGCATCTGATTTGTGGTAGGACGTACAATGAGAGGCCCGCACAAAATTACTTTGAGATACGAGTCATCCCTTTTTTGAACCGGAACAAGCGGGGAAGGGGGGTAGCGCGGGGCTAAGAGCAAAGCCATTATCTGTCTCTTTTGAATGAAACGCGGAGACATACTCATATGTGAACAATGGGAGCAAGATTTGTTTTGGTCCATCTGCCCATAACAATTTATCAAGCAGCAGAGATGCCATATAATCGGGCTATACAGCTTCTCTGAATGATAGTTCTAAAATTTATAAATTTTGAACTTATTGGCTTATCAATTCATTCCTTTCCTATACGTCCATTTTTCCTTTCTATACCCTGTCAAATGCTTGTCTTACTCAATCAGGGCGGACGTGCCGTCAAAAAGTGCTTTGTCCTCCCGACTTGCAAACATTTTCCCCCCCAAGTGCTTCTTCAAAAAGGCCTCAATCCGATGGTACATGTCCATCTTGTTCGGGGGGCGCACCAGGCCATGTCCTTCATCCGGGTAAACTAGATAAACAACTTCCAACCCCTCCGCTCGCATACTGGCCACCATTTGATCCGATTCGGCTTTCTTGACCCTGGGATCGTTGGCCCCTTGGACTATCATCAAAGGGGCGCGGATGCGTTTGGCATGATAGACCGGGGAAATCTTCCGGTTGAATACCTCTTCCTCCTCCACGTTGCCCACGCGTTTGACCAGTTGTCGTTTCATCGGGGCCCAGTACGGCGGAATGCTGCCGAAAAGGGTCTTTAAATGCGCCGGCCCGACAATATCCACGCCGCATTTGTACAATTCCGGCGTGAAACATAAACCGGCCAAGGTCGCATACCCACCGTAGCTCCCGCCCATGATGGCGACGCGCGCCGGGTCCGCCACCCCTGCCTGCACCGCCCACCGGACGCTCTCCGTCAAGTCGCGTTGCATGCTTCCAATCCCCCACTCCCCATTGCCCTTGTTCACAAAGCTCTTGCCAAAGCCGGCACTGCCCCGGTAATTGACTTGAAGGACGGCATAGCCCCTGCTGGCAAGCAACTGGACAACGGGGCTGAATCCCCACGAGTCCCGGGCCCATGGCCCTCCGTGGACGAGGAGCACCAGGGGCAGATGAAGGGGAGGAGACTCCGCTCCCGGGGTCCAGGGGGGGAGGGC
>Ga0102934_1003311_pt1 | contig 11007 bp, 8 predicted proteins | sample SalPonR2_A_D1_MG_FD_78175 | JGI IMG/M metagenome (GOLD analysis project Ga0102934, IMG submission 78175) | Salt pond soil microbial communities from South San Francisco under conditions of wetland restoration - Salt Pond MetaG R2_A_D1_MG | ecosystem: Environmental > Aquatic > Marine > Intertidal...
ATTTTATAGATAGAATAATGTAATAAAAGGGGAAATCATGTTATTCGAATATGATGAGAATTTTAAAAGCCAGGGTGCAATTATCAAAGTATTGGGCATTGGCGGTGCTGGCTGCAATGCCATAAACAGAATGATCGAATCTAATATGCAGGGTGTTGAATTTATAGCAATTAACACAGATGTACAGGATCTTGCAGACAGTCGTGCTGATATAAAACTACAAATTGGCAGAGAAGAGACTAATGGTCTGGGAGCTGGTGCCAAACCGGAGGTTGCTCGACGTGCAGTAAGAGAGAACCTTGATCAGGTTGAAAGTATGTTGCAGGAAACAGACATGGTTTGTATTACTGCTGGAATGGGCGGTGGTACAGGAACAGGTTCTGCTCCAACTATTGCTAAAGTTGCCCGCGAGCAGGGCTGTCTTACACTTGCAATAGTGACCATGCCTTTTGAATTTGAAGGTCCTAATAAGTCCCAGGTTGCAGAGGAAGGTCTGGAAGAATTAAAACGAAATGTTGATACATTGATTGTAGTTCCCAATCAGCAATTGATCAAAATCGTGAATAGCGATACCAGTTTTGATGAATCTCTGCAGATTGCTGATAATATTCTTCATCAGGCTGTTAAGAGCATTACCGATCTGATCAATAATCAGGGTGTATTTAATCTAGACTTCGCCGATGTGCGTACAATAATGCAGGATAAAGGCGATGCCATAATGGGAACGGGAATTGCTTCAGGAGAAGCTCGAGCATCACTTGCTGCGCAGCAGGCTATATCGAGTCCTCTTCTTGATAATTTAAGTATCAGAGGTGCCGAAGGCATTTTGATCAATATTATTGGTGATACTAATCTGACACTTTATGAAGTTGAAGAGGCCTGTAAAATAATCCGGGAAGAAGCCGGTAATGATTCCGATACAATTGTAGGAATAATCAAAGATGATAACATTGATGACGAAGTTATCATTAATGTAATTGCTACTGGTGTTCAGAGAGAAGAACCGGACAATAATATTTCTACAATCGGTGATAGTTCCTATGAGCCTGAAGAAATTGAGGAAGAAAAATCAGTAGTGCAAGAAGAGAAAGAGGAGAATCAGTTCAAATTTCAAGATGAAATTGAAGAGGAAGAAGAACCGGCTTTTCCCAACTTTTCCAGTGATGAAGATTATGAGGAAAAACAGAAAAAAAGAGAGGACAAGGATATTCCCAGTATAATTCGTAAAAACATGGAATTGTTTAAATAAAATTTATAGGTCAAGATAAAAATGTAAAAAGAGTCACCTTCGATTTCGAGGGTGACTCTTTTGTTTTTCATCCAATTTTATGCTACAAATATGTCGCCCCTAGCGGGGCTAGGATTTGCGCACTAATCAGTATGATATCTTCAAATTAAACAGTGTGTTCACAAATTTATATTAGTAAAGATATTTATTGCTAGACAATATATTTTCTGGAATGTCTAAATTATAGCAAAAAGATTTCGATTCTCTTTTTAAAAAAAGAAAGTGTTACCAAATATTATTTATATTTAGAACCAAAACATTAATTATGGAAACGTTTATACAATTATTTTTATTATGAAGCCGGGGCAGCAGAGGCAACTCCAATTACTGTTTTTACTCCCGCTTTTTTGAGTGTACGAGCGGCGGAATCCATAGTTGAGCCTGTGGTAAAAACATCATCAACAAGAATAACTTTTTTTATATCATGCTGTTCATCAGTCACTTGAAAGGCATTTTTCATGTTTTCCCGGCGCTCCTGCTTTGTTAGGGTAGTTTGAGACTGAGTATTTTTAACTCGTTTTAAAATGTGCCTGTTTATTTTCAGACCAGCCTGATCAGCCAGGCCTTTCGATATAAGTCGGGCTTGATTATAGCCTCTTGTTCTATACTTTATCGGATGTAAAGGAATCGGCACTACAACACTATTAACAAGATCAGAAAGTGTTAATTTGTGGGCGATTTTTCTACCGATTAAATGGCCGAGAGACTGATACTCCTTATATTTCAGGTAATGAACCAAAGCCCGGTAATGTTTATTGAAAAGAAAAGTGATTTTGAGATCATCGAGGCTTTGGGGTACATCTTTTTTTGAGCGGATAGTTTCAGGTATAGGTGCCAATCCACGCAGACAATTATCGCAAACAGGTATTTTTTTCGAAGTAAATTTATTGTCACAAACGATACAAACAGGAGGGAAGATAAGATTTTGCAGTCCCCTGGCTAGGCCTGCAAATTTATTGGCTAGTTCACTATTTCTGGCTATTTTGATCATCAATTAAAAGCGGGTCATCTCTATGAAACGTCTCCAATTTTGGTCATGGAGTTCATTCCGGGCTGTAGAATGTACCAGTTCATACCGGCCAAAGCCCTGCATATCTACGAAAATAAATTCAACACCACCTTCTATATCATGATAAACCCATTTTCGGTAAGGCTTCTTATCTATTGAACTTTCATGTCTATCAATTTCATCAGGCTGACCATATTTTAATAATACTCTACCACGATCAGTTTTCCAGCCCTTTCGATCGCCTTCAGAAAATTTATTATTAGCCAGAATTATCAGATTCTGATAATTTTTCTGGGCTTCATTAACGACAGTATTAGGATTAGGATCCCGGGATTTCCAGAAATTAGACAGGAATTCTCTTTTCCCCTCCACATTGAGATCTTTGTAAAATTGTTTTTGTTTACGAGTAGCAATGTATTTCAAGGGACCAAAAATACTATCGAGCTGGGATTCATTAAAATTTTTCAGTCTGGAAAGATTCATTCCTGTATATTGCTGGCGATCAGGCACATTAACTATAAAAACCTGTTTGTTGACCCGGGCCGTATCTTTATTACGTTGATCTACAACAGTGGCAATAAGATCATAAGAACCGGAAGCTAAACCTTCTGTTTTGATTCCCGGCAAATAGACTTCAACTGCGCTAGGTCCCGGTTTTTTCTTCTCGATCCAATCAACATTGCGAACTACTTCTCCATCAGCATCTTCAATTGAATAAGATACCTGGTAAGGTTTTTTTTCACCCGTTTTCAAATTATAAATTTCATAAAAAGGATAGATAACCGGGTTAATTGCGCCAAAGATCAAATTAGCACTTGGTATAATATCATAACCGAAATATTTGCTGAATTTATTTTTATCTTCAGTTTTTTGTAGGTGGGTTGCCAGACAAAGATCACTGACCATTAGTTCCTCTTTTGGAAAGGTATCAACATGGACTTTATCCTTTAAAGTTTCTTTCTTACCGGTGTGCCTATCCCCTACTATCACTGTTAATTCATATTCACCAGGTGGGAGCTGAAAGCTTTTTAAATCGGGAATCAATTGACCCCTCATATCCGTTGTAGTATCAGAAAGATTATCAACTAAAGTCCATTGATCCCAGGTTTCTACTGAGTCACCTCTACTAAACATAGTTCTGATTAATATGCGGGATTGGTAAACATTCTTGCCTTCAACCTTTTTGAAATCAAAAAAGTTGCGAGGCATAGAATAGTAAACTTCTACAACTGAAACATTCCGGTTGCCCTTAAAAACCGCATAATCCATTTCAATACTAGCCAGGGCAGGAATCATTAGAAAAATTGTCAAGAATATGATCATAATTTTATGTTTAAATGAGTGCATAAGACCTCCTGAAAATTTTATATTAATTGTTGAATTTCTTCTTCCATTTTTGTGGAGACGATCTGAGAAACACCTTTCTCAGACATGGTTACTCCATATAGATTATCAGCTGCCGACATTGTTATTTTATTATGAGTAACTATGATAAACTGGGTATTGTCAGAGAAAGAATCGATCATTTCCAGAAATCGCCGGGTATTAGGATCATCAAGAGGGGCATCAACTTCATCAAGAATACAAAAAGGACTGGGTTTGACCTGGTAGATTCCAAAAACCAGGGCAATTGCTGTCAAGGTTTTTTCTCCTGCAGAGAGCATACGAATTGAACGCAATTTTTTTCCACCGGGTCGAGCAAAGATTTCTATTTTGGAATCCAGGGGGTCATCTCCTAGCAGTTTTAGATCAGCCTCGCCTCCTTTGAAAAATATGTTAAATATTGATTGAAAATTTTCTTTAATCTGCTCAAAAGTGGTCATGAATTTTTCCCGAGCGACTTCATCTATTTCTTCTATTATTTGCTGCAAAGATTCCCGAGATTCAACCAGGTCATCGCGCTGATCCTCAAGAAAGGAGAGCCGCTCCGATTCTTTTTCATATTCATCTTTGACTTCCATATTAACAGTACCAATCTTTTCCAGCCGTTTTTTCAGCCGCTCGACCTTTTTATCAGCTTTTTCAAGTTCCGGCAATTCTTGATCATAAAGTGGTTCTATGATTTCCTTTTCATATTGTTTGGTAAGAACTGCTTTGATCTCTTTTTGTTTAGAGCGGTAATCTGATAATTTCAATTCCAACTTTTTGATTTCTTCCGACAAATATTCCCTTGACTGACGCTTTTTCAACATCTCTTCATTAAGAGTTTGAATCTTTTTACGTTTCTGCCGGTATTTTTTACTGATGTGATAGACTTTATCTTTGTACTTTTTGACCTCCTTCTCAACTTCTTCCAGATCAAGCGTATTCTTTTGAATTTTTTGCGAGAGATCCTTATTATTCTTTTTTCTGGTTTCTATCTTCTGTTTATCGGTTCCCTTTTTCTGCTGGAATTTTTTAATTGATCTCAGCGCCGCTTTTTCATTTTCTCTGGCATTTCTCAGTTTATTTTTCAGATTTACACGTTCTACTCTAGCATTCTGAAGTGCAGTATTTTTCTTATTTAACTGTTCTTCTATCTGCTTTAATTCTTCTTTTTTATCTCCAATTTTACTATCCAGCTCGCTGATTTGTTTTTGTAATTTTTCCAGGCCTGGTGAATCAGTTTGTAGTTTATTTCTAAAATTTTTGATAGTAACTTTCAGATTAACCCGCTTTTCATTCCAGCTTTCCAATTCCGTATTGAGACGGTAGATTTTATTATCCAGTTGATCTTTGTGCTTTTCATTTTCTCTGATCCGGTTTTTGGTTTTTTCGATATTTGAAGACAGATTTTGTAGTTTGTTTTTTATCTGCTTTTTACGATGCTCTAATGAACTGAGTTCGCCTTCCAGATCTTCTTGATCAAAACTGAGTTGATCGTATTTTTTTTCAAATTCATTTAATTGGTCTTCTCTTCCTACTAACAGGTTGCCTGAAGCCTGTTCACCACCTGTCAAAAAGCCATTATTACTGATTCGGCCATGTTCAGTTACCAGAACTTTTTTGTCAAAATCGGGAGATTTTACCAATTCGTCAAAATCCTGATCATCACAAAAATAAACATCGGAAAATATAAAATTTTTAATAGCTTCCATTTCATTTCGACACTTGACATGAGGAGCAAGGGCTTTGGCACTATTGATTTGGCCATCATTCATTCTTCCATTTATTTCCAGATCCATAGGTATAATTGTAACCCGGCCTTTATCCAGTTGTTCCAGTTTGCTAATACTTTTGAGAGCGGCTTGTTTGTCATTAGCTACTATTAATTCCGATAGATCTGAGAGATAGGCTTCAATGGCCTGATAATATTTCTGATCAGTATAGATCAACTCCGAAAGAGCACCTTTAATGCCCGGGAATTCATCACGATTGTCAAGAATAAATTTAACAGCCGGTTCAAAGCCTTCTTTATTCTGGATCAATTCACTGTAAAAATCTATTTTATTCTGCAGTTTATCAAGTCGGGAGTCAAGTTTTCGTTTCTTCTTTAATAAACGGGTTCCCTTTTTTTTAAAATCTTCCTGTTTAACCTGCTCCTTATTCAGTTCCTGCTCTAGATTTTCCAGTTTCTTTTTTAGATCTTCTATTTTGCTTTTGTTTTCAGTTTTTTTGTCTTGTAAATTATTTTTGTTATTCTGGCCATTTTCAATTTTTGTTTTGATTTCATCAAGTTCTTTTTGGCGTTCTTCAATATTTTCTTTCAAATGATTCTGGCTGGCGGTTATTTCACTGGTTTTTCTAACCAGATCATAGCGTTGATCCTGTAGTTCGTTGAGTTCCTCTTCAATTTTTTTGTGTTTATCTTCAATTTTTTGAAATTTATCAGAAGCTTTTTCATATTCTTTCTTTTTTTTCTGTAATTGTTCATCAATTTGGGTGGCTTCTTTTTTTGATTCCTGCGAGCGCTGTTTTGCTGACTCTATATTTTTAGAAGAATCTTTGATTTCCTGTTCGAGTCTTTTGATATCTTCACTTAGATTATTTCTCTTTTCTTTGAAAACTCGATTATCAGCCTGCAAGCTATTACGTTGTTCTTTTTTTTCTTCCAGTGTTTCTTTATGTTGATCCAGTTTTTGCTCAATCTTCTCAAATTGCTTGCGATTTTTCTTGATGCTCGAGTTTATTTCTTCGATTTTCCCATTGATCTGTTCAACTTTGTTGTTTTTATCCTCTAATTGTTCCTGCTTGGGTTGGGCTTCCTGCTGTAGATCTAAAACCTGGCGGGATGCCAGTTTAACTTCTGCATCGACCAGTTTTTCTGTAGTTTTCTGATAACGTTTGTAGCGCCTTAATTGGCGTTTCAGGCTTCGGACTTTTGTTTTTACTTCCCCAATAATATCTTCAACCCGGGTCAGATCTTCTTTGGTAGCATCCAATTTACGGAGTGTTGACTCACGCTGCTTATGATATTTATTTATACCAGCTGCCTCTTCAAAGAGCTGACGCCTTTCCTGCGGTGTTTCACTGAGGATATCCTCCACCATTTTGAGTTCTATTACTGAATAAGCATTAGCTCCCATACCAGTATCAATGAACAGATCGGTGATATCTTTTAGACGGCAAGGTGTTTTGTTGATCAGATATTCGCTATCACTATTTCTGAAAACTCTTCTTGTGATCAAGACATCGCTGTAATCAATTGGCATTTTTCCACTTACATTATGGATGGTCAAAGATACTTCTGCAAAATTGGCCGGTCTTCTTTTTTCAGATCCATTAAAGATCATATCGACATTGCGATCAGCCCGCAAAATTCTGGATTTCTGTTCACCAATCACCCAGCGAATGGCATCAACAATATTAGTTTTGCCACACCCATTCGGGCCAACAATACAGGTAACCCCGCGGTCAAATACAATTTTTGTTTTTTTAAGAAAGGATTTAAAACCAGTGAGTGTTAATTTAGAAATATACATTCAAATTTTTCCATTAAACCAGGCTTATGATCATTATTAAACTACTAAATAAATTTGATTTTTCAGATTTTTAATAGCAGTAAAATATAGGTTGAATTCCTTCCAAAAGCAACCTATTTAGCAACCCTCACATAGGTATTTTTAGAAGGAAAATTACAAGATATTATCAGCATTAGATTATTTTTCAGTATAAGCATTTTATTTAGTTATTGGTAGTTCGAAAAATATTAATGCAGCTCTCTTATCTGAAGAATTGGCAAAGAATTTTACAATTATCCCAGATAAAACCCTCTTATTGAATAAAAACTAGCTTAAAATTTTGGGCTATCAACCAGCCGGCCATTCCATTTTGCGGCCTCCTAGTAAATGCAGATGGAGGTGGTTGATCTCCTGACCACCCATTTCACCACAATTGAAGATGAGCCGATAGCCTTCTTCGTCAATATCCTGTTCACTAGCCATTTTCTGGGCGACCTGAACCATGCTTCCTACCAGCTCAGTATCCTGTTTAAGAATATCATTAACTGTGGGGATGTGCTTTTTAGGGACAATCAGAATGTGAACTGGCGCCATCGGATTGATATCTTTGAAAGCGACAATGCTTTCGTCTTCATAGACAAAATCCGTATCCATCTGACCGGAAATAATGTTACAGAATAAACAATCGTCTGTCATCTTATTCTCCTTTATTGCTTAGTTATAAAAATGATATAGACCTGATATAAGATTTGTTACAGCCACTTCAGTTCGTAATCGAAAGGGGAATATATTAATAGGAATAAAGCCCAGACTGCGGGCCATTTCGATTTCACGATCATGGAAACCGCCTTCAGGACCGACCAAAATGGCCACATCTTCTACATCAGGATGCTCTTCATAGATATGGCTCAGAGTCTGGCTTCCTTCTTGAGAGGCAATCAGTTTGAGTTCTTTTCTCTTTTGATTTTCGAGCCATTCTTGAATTTCATGATTGTTATCAATAGATGGGAGATAAGCAGTGCCCGATTGTTTGGCTGCCTGGATCGACTTTTTCATAAATTTATCGCGCCGAAACTTATATTTAATGCAATTTTGCATCTCAAGAGGAGTAAATTTATCCACCCCCAAACTTGTTATTCGATCAATTATTAATTTCATTGCTTTGTTGCGAACAATTCCTACACCAATTGAAATAGAGGGCTTTACTTTTCTTTCTTGGGAGAGGTTTTTGATGACTTTTGCCCGAACTTTGCTGTCTTCTTCTTGTAAAAGTTTGACTTCTTTTTTATGGCCTTTTCCGTCAAAAACAGAAACTATTGCTCCCTGAGACTTACGTAAAACACGGCAGCAGTGTCTGTATTCATCACCTTTGATAAAGACAAAATCGTCTTCTATATCATGAGGTGGTACAAAAAAATTATACTCGTGCATAGATCAAAAGTATTTAAATTAAAATTTCTTGCCAAAACGGATAATTGCTATCATTCCACTGTAGTCAGATTTAGCGGTATAAGTTTCAACATCTTCAACTACATTGCCTTCCCGATCATAATATGTAGGTGGCGGATCGAGTTTTTCATTAAATTTCATAAAATCATAACCGAAGGAAATAGAAAAGGACGTATTCCCTTCCCACAGGAAGTCGATACCAACATTGATATTTGCACCAAAGGTAAAAGCAGTGGAAATATTATTAATTCTTTCTTTAAATTCGGAAACATTAGGAGGATCAAATGCAATAACAGGCCCGGCATTCAACTGGACATAGGGCCTAAAATTATTGGCAATCATATCGGTAAAAAAAAGTCTTTTGTAATTAAAATAAGTCTCCAACATTGAGATACGTCTTTTGTCAGACCGTTGAAGTGAATAGGTGGATCCGTAATAGGGGTCATAATAGGTTATGGGATAATCATTTTCTCCTCTTTGAACTACGAGGCGGACCGCAGCACCAATTTTATTAGAAGGTGATATATTTTTTTCAAAAAAGCCGCCCAGACCTGCGCCGCTATAAGTTTGAAACAATGAAAGACCGGCAATTTTATTGCGAGGATCATCAATGGGTATTCTGTTCTGGGAAAAGGCTATATTACCGATGACCAATCCAGTTATTAGTACTATACTTAAAATCCTATTTACATTCATGATTGAACTCCTTGACAGCTTCTTATAAATACAATATACAATTAATTCTACGAAAATAAAAATAATTAGTTGCCAGTTTTATTAAAAAAATCTTCAAAAACGAGGATTTACAATATTATTATAAATAGAACCAAAGGTATATTCAAGCCCAAGTCTCAAACTGTAGGAATAGTCAGTTTGGATTTCTTTAATTTGGAGCAAACGTTCCTCTTTGGTTATAGATTCTTTTGCTAGAGAAACCTGATCATGAATTAAAGAAGCACTTCCTCCTATATATAGTGATAACCCTTTGAAAAGATTTAAATTGAAACTATTATAGAGTGTAAACCGGTTTTTGTCTAAATCTGGAAAATAATTGGAAGCTTCCAAAAAAACAGAGATTTCTCCCCAGCGCCGCTTATATTCCAGATCAATTGATAAACTCTGCCCGGGCAGATATTCTTTGTTCTTATTATAAATTGTGGTCTCGATGTAATTATTATAACGGTAACCAATAAAATATCGCAGACATAATTGTCTTAAATTTGATTCTTCATAGGGAAAGAAATTATATTCAACAGCGGGTGAAGTGCGGAAATAAAAATTTAAATTCGAATACTTATTTGCTCCCATCATATTAAATAATCCTATCGAAAAATGATTCCCCAAACTTTTCACTGCCAACCCATCCAATTGATAGCTGCTTCTAATGGCAGTAATAGTCTCATCATCAGTATTATAATCTTCTCTGTTATAACGATAATCAAAATCTGTTTCAATTTTCCACTCTTTAGTAATGCGTTCGGCCTGGAGTTCCAAATCAGCATCATAATCCTGATTGCTTTCTTCACTATCCATATCACCAGAGATCTGGACACTAAAAACCCAATTGTCCCAGTTATCTTCCTCGATAATTTCCTCAGAGTCCACACTACTGTAATTTATCTCAATATTTTTGGCTACTGAAGAATGAGCTATGTAAGGCATCAAGCCAATTTTAATATATTTTTGCATTTTATTTCGAACCATGTCGTCAGTTGCATCTTTTCTGGTGTTGAAAGCCAAAGTATCATTTTTATTTTGGAATCCATTTTGGCCAATAAAATTAATAATATAGCGACGTCCTCCACTACCGGTATGCTGGGAGGAGACCATAACGTAGATACCTGCTTCTTTTCGCTCCCGTACATAATTAACAAAATCCACATTTGTTCGTAAATAATCAAAATCACAGAAATTGCAGTCCAAAAAAACTTTGGGCGCTCCATTTGAATTATTTTTATTTACCTTGTCAGCCATCAAATTTGGCTGATAAATTATAAAAATTAGAATAACTTGTAATAAAATTAATTGGTTCTTCATTTTACTCCTCGGATCATTACTTATTTGACAACTTGCAAAATTATAAAAATTATGCATAATAATTAACAAATTTTTAATTGTACCCTAAGTTTTATAAATAATTAAATATTTAACAATTAAATTGGAGATTTTACCAATTTAATTTCATATACCTGGCCCCCCCCCCGTAAAGTCACTTTAGAATGGTATAAGTTATTGTTTATTATTGACATTATTTTAAGATAGGAGTTGTTTTAAAGATTCCCGCCTTATAAAAAAATGCGTTAAAAAATTCCAAGAATGGAGCGTTAAGAACCAATATATGTTTGAACCCGCTAGGGTGAGTTTATATTGGTTTAGCGGAA
>Ga0102934_1003312_pt1 | contig 11006 bp, 10 predicted proteins | sample SalPonR2_A_D1_MG_FD_78175 | JGI IMG/M metagenome (GOLD analysis project Ga0102934, IMG submission 78175) | Salt pond soil microbial communities from South San Francisco under conditions of wetland restoration - Salt Pond MetaG R2_A_D1_MG | ecosystem: Environmental > Aquatic > Marine > Intertidal...
ATGGGACATGGACGGGCCCGATCATTGCGAAACGGGGTATTTAGAGCATGTTCTCCCACGAAGAAACCGCTTTCGCGCAAACATCACTCCCGATGCCGGCAAACAGGCGCAATCCGATCATTCCGCAGGCGCAGAGAGCCCGGCCTGGTCGCGTGGCAGACCGAGCGTGAAGGCGAAACACGCGGTCAGCATCAGGGCGGAGCCGATCAGGCAGGCGTGGATTCCGCCATACTGGTAGAGCAGGCCCGAGAGCAGCGTGCCCGTAAAGCGGCCCGCCGCATTCGCCGCATAATAGAACCCGACATCCTCCGCCGCCTTCTTCGAACCGGCATAGGCGAGGATCAGATAGGAATGCAGCGAGGAATTCACGGCAAAGGCGAAGCCGAAGACGAGGAGGCCCATCACCAGGATCAGATCGGGCCGCAGATCGAGGCCGATCAGCGCCAGCGCGATCATGACGGGCAAGGCCGCGAGCCCGGCTGCCCAGATCCGCGCGGCAGCGACTTCGCGGCTGAGCCCGTCGGCGGAACGTGGCACGAGATGCGGCGCGAGCGCCTGCACCATACCGTAGCCGATCGTCCAGACGGCCAGAAACCCGCCCACCATGGTGAAGGTCCAGCCGGACGCATAGAGAAAGACCGGCAGGCCGACGACGAACCAGACGTCACGCGCACCGAACAGCATCACTCGCGCCGCCGCGAGCAGGTTGATGGCGCGGCTCTTGCCGAATAGCTCCTTCGCGCTGCCGCTCGCCTTCGCACGCCCCATGAAGGCGGGAAGCGACAGGCTCACGGCGACGAGCACCAGAGCGAGTGCGCCGGCCATGGCGTAGAGCGCATGGCGGAAGCCCAGCGTCTCGAGCAACAAGCCGCCGAGGAAAAAGCCGAAACCCTTCATGGCGTTCTTGGAGCCGGTGAACCAGGCGACCCAGGCGAATAGCCGGCTCTCCCCCGCCTCGCCGCGTGCCTCGGCCTCCGCCACCTTGATCGCGGATTTCGAGGCGGTCTTGGTCAGATCCTTGGCCACCCCGCATACGCCCTGCGCCGCCACCACCCAGGCGACGGAGAGCACCGCACTCCAATCCGGCGAGACGGTGGAAAGGATGAGAAAGCCGGTGATCTGCGTGACCAGCCCCACGGTGAGCATCCGCGCGATGCCGAAACGCGTGGCGAGCCAGCCGCCGACGAAATTCGCCACGACGCCGGCTGCTTCATAGAGCAGAAAGAGAAAGGCCAGGGTGAAGGGAGAATAGCCGAGGTTGAAGAAATGCAGCAGCACCAGCATGCGCAGGGCGCCGTCTGTCAGCGTGAAGCTCCAGTAGGAGGCTGTGACGATGGCGTAGTTGCGGGTGCCCGTTTGCATGCTCAGATCCCTGCCTCACGCATCTTGCAGGCGAGATCGACCATGCGGCAGGAAAAGCCCATCTCGTTGTCGTACCAGGCATAGATCTTCAGCAATGTGCCGTCGGTGACCAGCGTGGAAGGCCCGTCGACAATGCCCGAGCGGGTATCACCGGCATAATCGATCGAGACCAGCGGGCGCGCTTCGAAGCCGAGGATACCGGCAAGCGGGCCGGAAGCGGCGATGGCGAAGAGGTCGTTGATTTCCTCGGCGCTGGTCTCGCGCGCCATCTCGAAGACGCAATCGGTCAGCGAGGCATTGAGCACCGGGGCGCGCACGGCATGGCCGTCGAGCTTGCCTTCAAGCTCGGGATAGATCAACGCGATCGCGGTGGCCGAGCCCGTCGTGGTCGGCTGCAGCGAGAGCATGGCCGAGCGGGCACGACGCAGATCCTTGTGGACGCCGTCCACCACGAGATTGGTGTTGGTGGGGTCGTGGATCGTGGTGATCTGGCCGTGGCGGATGCCGATCGCCTCATGCACAACCTTCACCACCGGGGCGAGGCAGTTCGTCGTGCACGATGCCGCCGTGACGAGGCGGTGCTCGCCCGGATCATAAAGATGATCGTTGATCCCCATCACCAGATTGAGCGCAGAGCCGTCCTTTACCGGGGCGGCCACGATCACCCGTTTCGCCCCGCGCGCGAAATGACCTTCCAGCGTCTCGCCCTTCAGGAACCTGCCGGTGGCCTCGATGACGAGATCGACACCGAGATCGCCCCAGGGGATTTCCGCGGGTGTGGCATGGGCCGAGACGCCGATGCTCTTGCCGTCGATGCTGATGGCGCCCTGCGCATCGTCACCGACGATTTCCGCACGCCAGCGGCCCTGCATCGAATCGAAGGCGATCAGATGCGCGAGCGTCTCCGCTCCGCCCTTTATCTCGTTGACATGCACGATGTCGAGGCGGTTGTCGCGGCGTGGATCATCCTGCGGGCGCTCCGCCGCACCCAGAGCCGCGCGCAGAACCAGCCGCCCGATCCGCCCGCAGCCATTGATTCCGACGCGCATGATCGTCCCTCCGCTTGCCGTTCCGCCCTTCGCATAGGCTCTTTCGATATTCATGGAAAGACCCGCAGCGTTCGATGACGCGTGCATGTGACACCCGGATGACAGCCGGGAGCCCATGGTCGGTAACGCGGATGTGCATCCGCCCCTTCCGGCTTTCGGCGTTCACACCGCTCGACAGGGCCCCGCACAAGCCCGATGCTGATTGAAACGGGGGCTGTTTCATGAAGGTCTTCATCAGCGTCGATATCGAGGGCTGTGCCGGCATCACCCATTGGGACGAGGCGCGGCGCACGCATGCGGATTACGCGGAATTCCGCGAAATCATGACCAACGAAGCGCTCGCCGCGATCCGGGGTGCCCGCCAAGCGGGGGCGACGGAGATCGTCGTCAAGGACGCCCATGCCTCGGGCCGCAATCTGATCCTCGACAGGCTACCCCCCGATATCCGCATCGTGCGTGCCTGGGCCGGCCATCCGCTATGCATGGTGCAGGGGCTCGATGACAGCTTCGGTGCGCTGATGATGATCGGATATCACGCGGCGGCGGGATCGGAAGCGAATGCCCTCGCCCACACACTCTCCCTGGCCGCCGCCGAAATCCGCCTCGACGGCAGGCGGGCCTCGGAATTCCTGATCCACGCGCTCGCCGGCGCCATGCTCGGCGTGCCGACGGTCTTCGTCAGCGGGGATGCGGGGCTGATGACGGAGATCGCGGACGTCGCGCCGCAGATTGGCCGCTGCGCGGTCAAGCAGGGTTACGGCCAGTCGACCCTGTCAATGACCCCAGCCGGTGCCTGCGCGGCGATCGAGGCCGGCGCGGCGCAAGCGCTTTCGCAGAGCGGGGAGAAACAGCTTCTCGCCATGCCGCAATCACCGGCACTCGAGATTACCTATAATGACTCGCTGCTGGCCGAACGCCATCGCTGGTATCCCGGCGCCGAACATGTCGGCGACCGCACCATCCGCCTCGCTGCGCAGGATTATTTCGAGATCCTGCGTGCCCTGAATTACCTCACCTGATACGGCACAATGGCGGTCGCACCGGGCACGACCCATCCCCTGCGCGGCATTCTCGCGATGATCGCCGGCACGGCCATGTTCGCCTGCGGCGACGTTTTCGCGAAGATGCTGACCCCCGAACTGCCACCGCTGATGATCGCCTGGATGCGTTACGTCGTCTTCGCGTTACTGATACTGGGCTTCCTGCTCGCCACAAGGGGCCTACGGGGCCTTGCCTCACGGCGCCCCGGTCTACAGATAGTCCGCGGGCTGGGCATGCTGGGCTCTGCCGTCTTCTTCATGAGCGGCATCGTGTTTCTGCCGGTGGCCGACGCGACGGCGATCTTCTTCATCCTGCCGATCCTGCTGACGGCTTTTGCCGTCGTCTTCCTGAAGGAAGTGGTTGGCTGGCGACGCTGGGCGGCGGCGGTCATCGGTTTCTGCGGGGTCCTGATCGTGATACGTCCCGGTACCGACGCCTTCCGGATCGCGTCGCTCTTTCCCATGCTGGCGGCAACCTCCTGGGCCATCGCAGGGACGATCACGCGTTATGTCAGCAAGAGCGACGCGTCAGTGACGACGCTCGCCTGGTCGGCACTTGTCGGCTTCCTCATCGCAAGCCTCGCGGTGCCGTTCTTCTGGGTCGCGCCGCAGGCAGGCCAGCTCTGGATTGCGCTCGCCATGGGGCTCGTCTCCAGCGCCGGTCACGGCCTCGTCGTCCTTGCCCTGCGCGATGCCAGCGCTTCGCTGATCGCACCTTATGCCTATGGCCAGATCGTCTGGGCCGGCGCACTCGCCTTTGTCGCCTTCGGTACGCTCCCGGATCGCTATACAATTCTGGGCGCCTGCGTGATCGCCGGCGCAGGGATCTACATCAGCTACCGCGAGGGACGCGGGGGACAGGCCGGCGCGTGAACCGATCGTGAGGCGAATCCCCATGATTGCACGATGTCCTGAACCGGCTCTTGACCGAGGCGTCAGGCGTGGCAGTTTGTCATGCAACTGTCATTCAAAGAGGCTATCAACCGGCCCATCCAACACCTAGGGGAGAATTATGAAAGCACTTGCAACCCTGACCGCGCTTGCCGCGCTCGCCATCGCCTTTCCCGCCCAGGCCGAATTCCAGCTCGGCAGCCGCTATGTCGACAATGACGGCGATCTCATCGCCGACATTCCGGAAGATTCCGCGGACTGGATTGATCCGGACACGCTGATCTTCGCTTATACGCCGGTCGAAGATCCGGCCGTCTATGCCGAAGTCTGGCAGGGCTTTCTCGATCACATGTCCGAAGTGACGGGCAAGCAGGTCCAGTTCTTCCCGGTCCAGTCGAACGCCGCCCAGATCGAAGCGATGCGCGCCGGTCGCCTGCACGTTGCCGGCTTCAACACCGGTTCGAACCCGCTGGCCGTGGCCTGCGCCGGTTTCCGTCCCTTCGCCATGATGGCGGCCGAAGACGGCTCCTTCGGTTACGAGATGGAAATCATCACCTATCCGGATTCCGGCATCGAGGCAGTCGAGGATCTTCGTGGCGAAACGCTCGCCTTTACCTCGGAGACCTCCAATTCGGGCTTCAAGGCTCCCTCCGCGATCCTCATGGCCGAGTTCGGCATGGAAGCAGGTACGGATTTCGAGGCGACCTTCTCGGGTGCGCATGACAGCTCGATCCTCGGTGTCGCCAACAAGGACTACATCGCTGCCTCGATCGCCAATTCGGTCAAGGGCCGGATGCTCGACCGCGAAGTCGTCACCGAAGACCAGCTCGTGACCATCTACACCTCGCAAACCTTCCCGACGACGGGTTACGGCACGGTCTACAACCTGACCCCGGATCTGCAGGAAAAGATCCAGGAAGCCTTCTTCAGCTATGATTGGGAAGGCACGGCTCTGGCCGAGGAATTCGGTCGTAACGGTGAGGACCAGTTCATTCCGATCACGTTTCAGGAAGACTGGGCAGTGATCCGCACCATTGATGAGGCCAACGGCGTCGTCTACGAGTGTAACTGAACCTTTCGTTGCAGGAACCAGCATGGGCGGCAGGTTGTCGCCCATGTCTCTTTTTTGGAAAGAATGCCGCCATGCTGCACCTCGAAGGCTTGTCGAAGACCTACAAGACGGGCGACGCCGCGCTCAGCGACGTGACACTGACGATCCCCAAGGGCCAGATCATGGGTCTCATCGGACCTTCGGGCGCGGGCAAGTCCACCATGATCCGGTGCGTCAACCGTCTTGTGCAGCCGAGCGCAGGCAAGGTCATGCTCGGTGATGTCGATCTCGTGCGGCTCGGCAAGTCCGAACTGCGCCGGCAGAGACGCCGCATCGGCATGATCTTCCAGGAATATTCGCTGGTCGAGCGCCTGACCGTGATGGAAAACGTCCTGTCAGGACGTCTCGGCTACGTGCCGTTCTGGCGCAGCTTCCTGCGCAAGTATCCGCCGGCCGACATCCAGCTCGCCTATCGCCTGCTCGACCGTGTCGGGCTGATGGACCAGGCCGACAAGCGGGCCGACGCGCTCTCCGGCGGCCAGCGCCAGCGCGTGGGGATCGCGCGTGCGCTCGCCCAGGAGCCGGAGCTGCTGCTCGTCGACGAACCGACCGCGAGCCTCGATCCCAAGACATCGCGCCAGATCATGCGGCTTCTCATCGAGATCTGCGCCGAGCGCGGCCTTCCGGCCATCGTCAACATTCACGACGTGCCGCTGGCGCAGCAATTCATGCAGCGCATCGTCGGCCTGCGCGCCGGGCGCGTCGTCTTCGACGGGCCGCCCGAGCAGCTCAATGAAGCCGCCCTGACCGAAATCTACGGCGCCGAGGACTGGAACGCCATGCGTCGTGGTGACGAGGAGCAGGCGGATGCCGAGGCCGACGCCAAACGGCGTCTGGAGGCGATTGCGGTATGAGCACCTCCTACCCGACAACCTGGCGCCGTCCGCCGCAGATCATCAAGGATCGGACCTGGCGCATCGGTTTGCAGATCGCCATTCTGGTCTATCTCGTCCTCGCCGTCGGAACGCTCGAGGTCAACTGGCAGCGCGTCGCCGTGGGGCTCGAACGCGGCCAGCGCTTCATCATGGGCTTCCTCCAGCCCGATTTCACCAGCCGCTGGAACGATATCTATCGCGGGCTGATCGAAAGCCTGACCATGACGCTCACCTCGACGGTGATCGGCGTGATCCTCTCGATCCCCGTCGGCATCGGCGCAGCGCGCAACCTGGCGCCGGCGCCGGTCTATTATTTCTGCCGGGCAATCATTGCGGTGAGCCGTTCCCTCCAGGAGGTGATCATCGCGATCTTCCTGGTGGCGATGTTCGGTTTCGGACCCTTCGCCGGGTTCCTGACGCTGTCCTTCGCGACGATCGGCTTCATCGCGAAACTGCTCGCCGACGATATCGAAGAGATCGACGAGGCCCAGGCCGAGGCCGTGCGGTCGACCGGCGCCTCCTGGCTGCAACTGGTCAACTACGCCATCCAGCCCCAGGTCATGCCGCGGCTGATCGGCCTGTCGCTCTACCGGCTCGACATCAACTTCCGCGAGAGCGCAGTGATCGGCATCGTCGGTGCCGGCGGCATCGGGGCGACCCTCAATACCGCAATCGACCGTTACGAATATGACAGCGCCGGGGCGATCCTGCTGATCATCATCGGTATCGTCATGATCGCCGAATACGGCTCCAGCTACCTTCGGAAGTTTCTGCAATGAGCGAGATCACGCATTACAAGGAGGTCTGGAGCCATCGCACGCCGCGGACACGGCTGTTCATGTGGCTGGGCTGGCTGGCTCTGGTGGCGCTGTTCGTCTGGTGCTGGCAGCTGATGACGGAAAACACGATCTGGGCTTTCGTGTGGGACGCCCCCCGGCAAGCCTCGGACATCGGCAGCCGGATGTGGCCACCGCGCCTGTCCTATCTCCCGGAACTGATGCAGCCCCTGTGGGATACGATCAACATTGCCACGCTCGGTACGATCGGCGGCGTGATCATGGCCGTGCCGGTCGCCTTCATGGCCGCGCGCAACACCACACCCTCGGCCACGATCCTGCGTCCGATCGCCCTGTTCATCATCGTGGCCTCGCGTTCGATCAACGCGCTGATCTGGGCGTTGCTGCTGGTTGCGATCATCGGCCCGGGATTGCTGGCGGGGATCATTGCGATCGCCCTGCGCTCCATCGGCTTCGTCGGCAAGCTCCTCTATGAGGCGATCGAGGAGACCGATGCCCGCCAGGTCGAGGCGATCGCGGCCACCGGGGCGAGTGAGGCGCAGATCCTGAATTACGGGATCGTGCCGCAGGTGATGCCCGCCTTCTGGGGGATCTCGGTCTTTCGCTGGGATATCAATATCCGCGAGAGCACCATTCTCGGGCTCGTCGGCGCCGGCGGTATCGGGCTCAAGCTGCAGGCTTCTCTCAACGTGCTGGCATGGCCGCAGGTGACGGTGATCCTGCTCCTGATCCTCGCCACGGTCGTCTTCTCGGAATGGGTCTCGGCCAAGGTACGCCACGCGATCATCTGACGTGTCGGTACACGAGCCAACGACCGAAAACGCATCGCCATTGCGAAAACCCTGAGGGGCACGCCCCTCAGAACGCCTCCTCCCAGGTGCGTGAGAGACGCACGGCCGAGTTGATCAGACCAACCATGGAATAGGTCTGCGGGAAGTTGCCCCAGAGTGCGCCGGTTTCGAAATCGGCATCTTCCGAGAGCAGCCCGAAGGAATTGCGCAGCTTCAACACCTTCTCGAACATGGCGCGCGCCTCGTCACAGCGCCCGATCGCCCAGAGGGCATCAACGAACCAGAACGAGCAGATCAGGAAGCCCGTCTCCATCGTGCCAAAATCATCCTGGACTGCATAGCGTTTGACCAGATGCCCTCGGCGCAATTGCCGGTCGATGGCCTCCACGGTCATGATGAAGCGCTCGTCATTGCAGGCAACGAAGCCGAGTTCAGCCAGAAGCAGCAATGTCGCATCGAGATCCTCGCCCTCGAAGGTCGAGACGAAATGGCCTTTCCGCGCGTTCCAGATGCGCTCGCAGATGGCAGCGTGCATCAGGTCGGCATGGTTGCGCCAATGCCCGGCGCGCTCATGCAGCCCGATATGGGTGGCGATGCGGGCCAGCCGGTCGCAGGCGGCCCAGCACATCACGGCGGAGAAGGTGTGCACCGCCGCCATGGTGCGCAATTCCCAGGGCCCTGCATCGGGCGTATCATAGACCGCGACCGCCTTGGCGCCGAGCTTTTCCAGCTGCTCGAACAGGTGATGCATGCCCGCGCGGTGCAGGCGCTTGTCGAAGAACAGATGCGTGGAAGCGAGCACGACGCTGCCATAGACGTCGTTCTGGATCTGCGTGTAGGCAGCATTGCCGTAGCGCACCGGTCCCATGCCACGATAGCCGGGCAGGGCGGATGCCGCATGCTCTTCCAGCTTGCTTTCGCGGGTGATGCCGAAGAGCGGGGCGAGCTTCTCATCCTCCGAATCATCGACGATATTGGCGATGAAGGCGAGGAAGCCCTCCATGGTGCGGGTGGTGCCGAGCCGGTTGAGGGCATGGACGACGAAGTAGGCGTCGCGCAGCCAGCAATAGCGGTAATCCCAGTTGCGCTGGGTATGCGGCGCTTCCGGGATCGAGGTGGTGAGCGCGGCGACGATGCCGCCGGTCTCCTCGAAATTGCACAGTTTCAGGGTGATCGCCGCGCGGATCACGTCCTCCTGCCATTCGAACGGGATAGAGAGCGAACGGACCCAGTTCGCCCAGTAATCCGCCGTGCGCTCGAAGAAATCGCGTGCCGTGGCATCGACGGCGCTACGCAGGGGCTCGTCTGGGCCGAAAATCATCGAAATGCGGGATTCGAGCACGAAGGGGCGCTCCTCCGCGACATAGGCGATCGGCGCGTCGGTTGTCAGCCGCAGCGCCTGGCCGGGGCCGACGAAGCGCATGTGATTGGAGCCGCGCGTGATCTCGGGGGCACGCTCGCCCCATTCGAACATCGGGCGCAGCCGGATGCGGATGCGCGGGCGCCCGGCAATCGGGCGCACCCGACGCACCATGCCCGGCTGGCGGAAGGTACGGTCGTAATGGATGAAGCGCGGCGCGAAATCGGTGATTTCAACGGCATTGCCGTCATCGTCATGGAGCGTCGAGATCAGGATGGCGGTGTTGCCGAGATAATGCTGCTCGCAACGCGTCATGCCTTCCAGCTCGACGGCGAAGACGCCGCGCTTCGCATGCTTTCCGTTGCCGACTTCCTCCCCGTCCAGCAAGGCACAGAAGACGGGATCGCCGTCGATACGTGGAAAACAGCCCCAGACAATCTGGGCGCGCCGGTCAATCAGCGCGGCACTCATGCAATTGCCGATCACGGCGAGATCGAGCGAGCTCATGGGCTGGCCCTCCGGTTGGCGCGATTCGTGATCCTGCAGATTTTATCTGGATCAGACGAACAAATCCTCAATGGCGTCGGAGCCGGAGCATTATTGCGTCAGGTGTATACCGGCTGGCGGCTTGAATGAAGCACCTGAAGGGCAATCGGGAGCACCGCCCGATCCGATTCTGCCAGGCCGGACAGCGCTCGCGCACCAGATGCATCGCAAGCACAGTTTGAGGACGCTGCCACCCCTTCACCCATCCCGCCCATACGGATTGCCGAGAAAAGCGCCATCCCGGCAGGGCCTCGCGGATTGCGGTAGGCTGCGCTCTTGCGTATCGCTTGATGGAAACGGGCACCCGCCCGCGCTTGCTGATCCGGAGGCCGCCATGCCACATGATTCCGCCATTCTCGACGCGCTGCGCGCCGTCACCACCGCGACGCTGACCACCGTCCTCCTCAAGAAAGGCCTGCGGCGCTCCTGGATGCGGGGCCCCAAACCGCTCTATCATGCGCATGAACGCCTCGTCGGCCCGGCCTTCACCCTGCGTTTCGTACCCATGCGCGAGGATCTCGCCACACCCGAGTCCTGGTCCTCTCCGCGTTCCACCCGCGCCGCGATCGAAGACATGCCCGAAGGGGCGGTCGCCATCGTCGATGCGATGGGGATCGACGATGCCGGCATCTTCGGTGACATCCTGTGTGCGCGCATGCACAAGCGCGGCGTGGCCGGGCTGATCACCGACGGTGTGGTGCGCGACGGGGCCGGTGTTTCCGATACCGGCCTGCCGGTCTGGGCGAGCGGCGTCGCGGCGCCGGCCTCGGTGGCGGGGCTGACCTTCGTCGGCTGGCAGGAGCCGATCGGCTGCGGCGGCGTGGCGGTGTTTCCCGACGACATCATCGTCGCCGATACGGATGGCGCGGTGGTGATACCCTCCGCCATGGTCGAGGAGGTCACCCATGCCGCCGTGGAGCAGGAGCGGCTCGAAATGTGGATCATGCGCGAGGTCGAGCGCGGCGTGGCACTGCCCGGCCTGTATCCGCCCAACGAGGAGACGAAGGCCCGCTACGAGGCGCAGAAGGACGATCTGTGAGCCCGTATCCGACCTTGTGCCTGCTTGTCTCGCAGGCGCGAAAAGGTTAGGACCACGCGTTCTTTACATTTGACCCCGTCAGATGTGATCTCAACAGCGAGGAGGCCACCCCGATGCGTATCGACGCCGTTTCCATCGGCAAGAA
>Ga0102934_1003313_pt1 | contig 11005 bp, 8 predicted proteins | sample SalPonR2_A_D1_MG_FD_78175 | JGI IMG/M metagenome (GOLD analysis project Ga0102934, IMG submission 78175) | Salt pond soil microbial communities from South San Francisco under conditions of wetland restoration - Salt Pond MetaG R2_A_D1_MG | ecosystem: Environmental > Aquatic > Marine > Intertidal...
AATCTGGGCATTGTCTACAAAAATTCCGGGAATTTAGACAAAGCTTTGGAATATTATAAAAAATCACTGAAGCTGGATAAACAAAAAAAGGATTCGGCATCTATTGCCTATTCATACAACAATCTTGGAGTTTTATACTTTAAAAAAGGAGCGTATAAAAAAGCGTTGGATTATTACAAAAAATCGTACCAAATTGAATTGAAATGGAAAAAACCCGAAGGCCTTGCTACTTCTATGCTAAATATCGGAGAAGCTTACGGCAGATTAGGAAACATTTCAAAGGCACAGGATTATCTGACAAGAAGCATATTTATCTGTGACAGTTTTAACCTTGGCATTACCAAGGAATATGCCATTGAAGCAATGGCTTCTGTCTACGAATATAATAAAAACTATTCAAAAGCCCTGGACTACTATAAGCAACTTCAAAATTTAAAAAATAAAAGAATTAACGAACAAACCAATAATAGAATTGCTGAACTCCAGGTAAAATTTGAATCTGCTAAAGCAAAAAAACAAATTACAGAACTTAGTAAACAAAAAAAGATTCACCAGATTTTAATACTTTCTTCAGGTGTTGTGATCATTATAATTCTAATTTTCACCCTCTTGCTTATCCGGCAAAGCAAAAGAAGAAAAGAAGCAAACGAAAAACTGAAAGAGCAGAATGCAGAAATAATGCAGCAAAAAGAAGAAATTGAAGCCCAACGGGATGAAATCGAATCTCAAAGAAATGAAATAAAAAGACAACGCAACATCGCTGTAAATCAAAAAAAAGATGTTGAAATACAAAAAAAAGAAATTACAGATAGTATTCAATATGCAAAACACATTCAGGATGCCTTACTCCCGGACATGGACCAGCTCAAGGCAAAATTTAACCATAGTTTTTGTTTGTTTATGCCCAGGGATATTGTCAGCGGAGATTTCTACTGGTTAAGCTCAGCCAATAACAAAACAATTATTGCTACTGCGGATTGCACAGGACATGGAGTTCCTGGAGCTTTTATGAGTATCATTGGAATTACTTATCTAAATGAAATTGTAAGTGATAAAAATGCAGATAACCCGGCCTCCATATTAAGCATCCTAAGGGAGAAAGTAATAAAAACATTAGTGAACAACGAAAAATTTGATGAACATAAAGACAGTATAGAGATATCAATTTGCACGATTGACTGGGAAAACAATTTCCTTCAGTTCGCAGGAGCCTATAATCACCTATTTTATATTCGTGATAATCAACTCAACGTGCTTAAAGCAGATCCCATGCCGATCGGTATTACAAGAAAAAAACAAAAACCATTCAAAAATTCAAACCTATATATTCGTAAAGATGATATGTTCTATCTCTTTACAGATGGATACCACGATCAGTTTGGCGGAATAAATAAAAAGAAATTAATGATGAGTACATTCAAAAGTTTTCTGCTGAAAATTCATAAAGAAGATCCTGAAAAACAAAAAGAATTACTCCTTAATCAATTTAACCAGTGGAAAAATAATTACGAACAAATTGATGATGTGCTTGTCTTAGGCTTTCGTGTATAAAAAAAGCCGCAAAAAAATGCGGCTGTATATAATCCATCCTAAAAAAATAAAATCCTAATTATCTGTCATTTGGAAATTGGTTAAAGTTTCTGTAATGCTGAAATCATACTCTGGATATTCATAAATTGGCATCCTTTTTTCAGTTTCACCCATGGAATAGCCCCATAAAGTTTTATAGTCCTCTGTGTTCTCTCCCATTTCATCAAGTTGCTCTAAATATGCGGAAATCGATTTGCTTTCTACAATCATGATCTTTTCCATTTTATTGATGATCGGACTATGTTTTCGTGTGGCATCATGATCGAACTTTAAAATACGTCTTCCTTCCCTGGTAATACCTGCAGTTCGGAATGTTAAACTTTTCCCTACCCCCGGCATATTCAGAACATTCCTGTCTGTTCCGATAAAGGGTCTTCCTTCAGCATTTTTAATGCTTTCAATATTTTGAACCATCTTTTGAGGATTTTCCTGGAAATCACGGATCTTCTCACGATTGCTTTCTGAAACAATTCCAATTTTCTTTTCTTCTGACTGCTCCTGAACAGAACGGGCATTCGTTGCAAAATTATTATGATTCTCCATGAATCCCTTTACTGAGAAAGTGTAATAGGGCAAAACACCTATTGAATTCAATACTTCACGCAGCTTAGCTGTGTGTCCTCTTCTGGAGGCAGCCGCTGTAAATACCTGCTGATTAGTAACTATCCATCCTGCAGCAATAAGTTGTTCAACAGCCTTTTTCGATTCAGGAGTTACTTCCATGGCAGTCTCAAAATGTGTTTGGATCACAAATTGCTTTATCCCTGCCTTCGAAGCTTTATCCTTAAATTCAGAGAGAGTGTCAATTAATTCTTCCGTAATTCTTTGTGGCAGATAGATAGGCAAACGGGTACCTAACCGTACTCTTAACATTTCAGCATATTTCTCTCCCTCAGGTCTGTTCTTATTATCCTCTTTTTTATTGACAGTCATCTCATAAACTGCATCCAATATTCTTTTCAGTGATTTATCAGAACTCATCAATGCATCACCGCCTGTTATCAATATATCTCTAAGTTGAGAGTCGTTACGAAAATAATCCATCAACCTTTTCAGTTTTTCAGGCCACTTCTCTTTGGGTTTGAGTTTATCCAGGTCAAAATTTAAATGACCGCTTTGAAAATCGTACATCCTCTGACAGGAAGAACATAATCCTCCACATGCCCTTCCCATTGAATCAGGAATAAGAATAGCCACATCAGGGTATCTGCGATGGATGTTATGTCCTTCGGGCAATAACCATCCTGCAACATTCGGTTTCCCGGGTTCTACAATATCTTCTTTTTCCCAGGCAGCAATATGACCAAATTCATCAACCAACTCGCGGCTGTATATTACATAATCTCTTATGGCCTGGTCCGATGCAACATATCCAGCTACACTCCTAATATTGAGTAAAGAAAGATAATATGGATTTACAAAGAAGGGGATCCCCGCTTCCTTTGCATCATAAAGAACGCTCATTGTATCCGGGTCAAGACTACAGTTCAGCATTTCATTCAACAAATCCGGATCCCTTATGGCAAATCGCAGGTGAAATATTTTTGATTCCCACCATTCAAGCATTTTATTATATTTTTTCTTAAAATCCCAATCAGACTCAAATTTAAAAACTGAATTTTTTATCTCCCCTTCGTCAAACTTTTTAATAAACAGTTTAATAATCCGATCTTTATTTTCTTTACGGATATTAATCATTTTTTCATCCAACCCGGATGGGTGTCGGTTCATCCATTCCTGAACAATTGTTTGATTGGGAATTTTGGGTTTTTCCCGATGTGTAAACTGTCTGAAAAGATGAAGCATATCCTCGAAAAACTCTGGCTTCGCTCCCCCTATACCGTATTTTGAAGCCAACCATAGAAGCTTAAAAGGATTGTTATAATATCGTTCCCCTCTTAAATTAGGATCTTCATATTCCATCCCTTCATGATCAATATAATCTAAAATTCTTATGGCTGCATAATCTCTCCATTGCAGTTTTTCAAATAGCTCCCGGCTTTTCTTTTTTCCAGAATAATAACCCAATACATCAGATTCTTCATCTATGCTATCCAAAACCCACTTACGTAAATTTGCATAAAAAGCAGTTTCATCCTCCGCTACATTAATCATTTCATCTAACTCGGGAGTCTCCTCCAAAATATGGTTTAATATTCTCTGGGCTTGGGGGCTAATCTTTACCTGCTCAAAACTATTCTTATTTCCCATAACTTCTTTTGGTTTAATTTCTTTACACCCAATTTGGGCGATGCAAAATAACAAAAAATTGATTTTAAATAAAACCTTTTTTCAGCACATTGTTTTTATCAGATACCCGGATCATTCATATCCCGTCCTTCGAGATAATACCTTTTTCCAGATCCAGGGGGATAAATTAACACACCAAACCTATAATTCACATAATCAATTATTTGAGGAAAAAAACTATTAAAATTACTTTCCATCTCATAATAATAGTAATTCAGTATCTCTTTGGCTTTTTGAGTTTTATCAGGCAGAGAAGTCCTTTTTACCATAACATTCAGAGCATTCTCAATACCTTCAATGTGTTTGTAAGAAAGCAAACGATTATGTCTAATCATTTTAGGTAAAAATTTCTGTACGGGTGCCGGCAGCATTTCTTCATGTGTTTTCAATAAGTGATAAAAATGATTTATAAAATCTTCCAAAGAAATATTTGCATATTTATCCCAGTTTATAGCCAAAAAATGATCATAAAAAATATCTACAATAATGCCCGCATATTTACTGTAATCAGCAACTAAAAATGATTTCATTTTCCTTGCTGTTTCATTGTGGTCGGTGAATGAATCAATATTTCGATGCAAAATAATTCCTTTCCGGATTCGTGGATCATCATATTCAAGATAGCGTCGCCCTTTTATATAATCCCCTATAAAATTTCCTATTTTGACTAAATCATCATTCCCTGACAAATAAATATGGGCTAAATAATTCACAAAAATATTATTATCAATTATATTAAATTCTGTTTTATATAAACCTACCAATTAATACGGATATTGTTTCCTCTTGATTCAAAATAATTATTAAAATATTTTGAATCAAGAGGAATTTAACTAATTGCATAAAAAAGAAACATGTTTCTTAACATTTTTAATAAACAGACTTACCTAAAGCGTAATCTGCTTATTAATAGATTTTTACAATCCCATTAAAGTAAATTAAAATGGAAAACAAAGAAATGAAATTAAAACATAAAAATTTCAAGTTTAATATTAAATTTGTGTGCAAAATTCAATTAGTTTAACTCACTTAAAAATAAATGAATTATGGCAAAAAGAAATGTAATTATCATTGGAGCCGCGGGGCGAGATTTTCATAACTTTAACACTTATTTCCGCGGCAACCAAGATTTTAATGTTGTGGCATTCACAGCAGCCCAAATTCCTGATATTGAAGGAAGAAAATATCCTGCCAGTTTAGCAGGGGAAGATCTGTATCCAGAAGGAATCCCTATTTACGCAGAAGAAGATTTGCCAAAATTAATCAAAGATCTTAAAGTTGATGACTGTGTATTTTCATACAGCGATGTGCCGTATCAACATATTATGAGTGTCAGTTCTATCGTGCATAATGCAGGAGCAAATTTTATCACCCTGGGAACAAAAGACACTATGATTAAAAGCAATAAGCCTGTAATTTCTGTAGGTGCAATCAGAACAGGTTGTGGTAAAAGCCAGACTTCCAGAAAAGTTATTGAAACTTTAATGGATAAAGGATTAAAAGTTGTTGCTATTCGTCACCCAATGCCATACGGTGATCTTGAAAAGCAAAAGGTACAGCGTTTTGCTAAGTTAGAGGATCTTAAGAAACATGATTGTACTATTGAAGAGATGGAAGAATATGAGCCACATATAGTACGAGGCAATGTAATTTATGCAGGTGTTGATTACGAAGCAATACTCCGGGAAGCTGAAAACGACCCTGATGGTTGTGATGTAATCTTATGGGATGGTGGAAACAATGATTTCCCATTTTATAAGCCAGATCTTGCCATTACAGTTGTGGATCCACACAGACCAGGCCATGAACTTAACTATTATCCTGGAGAAGTAAATCTTCGGTTAGCAGATGTAGTAGTAATAAACAAGATTGATAGCGCTGCTCCTGAAAACATTCAAATCGTAAGAGAAAACATTGCAAAGGTAAATCCAAATGCAACAGTAATTGATGGAGCTTCTCCTATTTCAGTAGATGATCCTTCCGTTATTAAAAATAAAAAAGTACTTGTTGTAGAAGATGGCCCTACCTTAACACATGGAGAGATGAAAATAGGGGCAGGTACCGTTGCAGCACAAAAATTTGGTGCTTCTGAAATAGTTGATCCAAGGCCTTTCGTGGTTGGTAAATTATCAGAAACATTTAAGATTTATCCCAAAATCGGAAAATTGCTACCTGCAATGGGTTATGGCGATGAACAGATAAAAGACCTGGAAAAAACAATCAATAATACCGATTGTGATTCAGTTGTTATCGGTACACCTATTGACCTCAACAGGATTGTTAAAATTAAAAAGCCGAATACGCGTGTTTTCTATGATCTGGATGAAATTGGAAAACCAGATATGAATAATGTATTGGGTGAATTCCTGGAAAAACATAATATCAAGTAATAATAGATTACTGCTCTTAAATAAAGCCGTCTGGTATCAGGCGGCTTTTTTAATTCTGTTTTAATTTTTTTTTTGACTTACTGCTACCAATCCATTACTTTTGTAAAAGTGAAACCCTCATCTAACTTTATTAACAATGAAAATAATAATTGTTCTGGTACTTCTATTTTCCCCACTCTGCTTCATTGCCCAAACAAATAACAGCCAGACTGACACGCTCAATAAGGAGATGAATCAAAACCATAATAATAGAAAATGCGATACGCTTTATCTGTTCGGAGGAGAAGAATTATATGTTAACGTGAAGAAAATTTCATTCGATAGTATAATTTATCGAGAAACTCATAATAACAAAAGGCAAGCACTTAAAAAAGACAAAGTCCGTAAAATAAAACACAGCTGGGGAGAATTAGAATATATTACAAATAGTCCTGTCCGGAAAAAAGAATCATTTGACTGGCGAAAAGTTAAAATTGTGGAAAATGAAATCAACGTGAAAAACAAATATAGAGTAGAGAAGTTAGAGGCTTCCGTAAAAGGAAACAGCTATTATGAATCTCCCAAAGTACTTGTAAAAAAAGCCCGGGTTATTCTTCGGAAAAAAGCAGCTAATTTAAATGCCAAATACATTCTGATTGTGAACAAAACTGTTTCAATGGCATTTGGAGAAATTCCCAGTGCTTCACTTACAGGAATTGCTTATGCTGACAATAAAATTGAAAACCCAAAAGATTCCGATTAACTCTCTCGTTTTAAATTTATTCTAAGATCACCTGGCTGTTGACATTATTTGTTTAAGACTTTTTTCAATCAGAGCCTCTTCAACATACTGGTCTAATGAATAATTGCCAGCCCCTTCAAGCAGTGTGAAATTGATTTTCTCTCCGCGATTCTTCTTATCCTGCCTGGCAATATCCAAAACAGTTCTTACCAATTTCACATCCGCATTAAAAATTGGATAATACTTTTGAATATATTCTTTTATTCTTTCAAATTCCTTTTCCTGGAATCCACTTTTTTCAACAGAAAGAAATAATTCACAGAGCATCCCGTTTGCTATTGCTTCGCCATGGAGCAAGGGTGTTGACATATCCTGTGATAAGCTCTCAAATGCATGACCTAGTGTATGTCCGAAATTTAAAGCTTTTCTTATATTTTTCTCAAAAGGATCATTGGTAACAAAATAATTTTTTATAGAAATTGATTCAAAAATAAATTCATTAAGACGATCCTTTCCCAATTCTTCAGGAGAAGTCTCAAGCAAATTAAACAGATGCGAGGGAGAATGAATGAGACCATGTTTAATCATTTCAGCCCAACCCGCGTAAAGCTGTCTCTCCGGTAAGGTTCTTAAAAAAGAACTTGATATGAAAACCATCCCCGGACTATTAAAAACGCCTATATGATTTTTTAAATGCATAAAATTTACTCCCACCTTTCCTCCTACTGATGCATCAACCATTGATAAAAGAGTAGTAGGTACATTTATGAACCGAATGCCTCTTTTAAAAGCAGAAGCAGCAAATCCCCCCATGTCAGATAATAATCCTCCGCCCAGGTTTATTATAAGACTGTTGCGGCCAGCCAGGTTCACTGTTAATTTATTCCAGATATGGACAACAGACTCCAGGTTCTTATTCTTTTCCCCCTGACCTGTCTCAATAAGTTGAACTTTTTGATTGGTTTTAAGTTTAGGTAATAGAGGGAGACAATATTTTTTAGTGTTCCGATCGACAATTACAAATATTTTATCCGGATCAATTTCCCGGATTGCCTGTTCAAGTTCAGAATCGGGTTCCTCTGTAATAAATATTTTGCTATTGTATGAATTTATTTGCATATTAATTATTTAAATTTCTTTTTATGATTCAGATTGATTTCAATGATACAAAATTAGCTTTTCAAAGTAAAACAAACAAAGATTTAAAAAGAGCATACTTCCTTTTTAAATTTATAGACCATCCGTTTATTGTAATAACAGGAAAAAAGCTTTTATTTCTTGCTATGTTCATCCGGTTTCCTGTCAAATGGATTGTTAAGCCTACCATCTTCAAAAATTTCTGTGGAGGAGAGTCCATTACAGAATCAAATAAAATAGTTCAAAAGATGGCTAAATATAATGTAAAATCAATATTGGATTATTCAGTCGAAGGGAAAGAAAACACTGAAGATATAGAAAAGGCCATGAACGAAACAATCAGGTCTGTAAAGAATGCCTCATCAAATGAAAACATTCCGTTTGCTGTATTTAAACCAACTGCCTTTTCTGCAGGTTCCGTGTTAGAAAAAGCAAGCGCGGGACAGCAATTGAATGAGGATGAAAAGAGAGACCTTGGATTATTTAAAAGCAGAGTTGACACGCTATGCAAAACAGCTTACAAACTAAACGTGCCTGTTTTAATTGATGCGGAAGACTATTGTTATCAAAACATCATTGATGAGGTGGTAAGAGAGATGATGCTTAAGTATAATAAATCAAAAGCTATTGTTTTTAATACACTCCAGATGTACCGATGGGACAGACTCGATTTTCTCAGGAACGAACTAAAACTGGCACATCGAGATAATTATCAACTGGGTATCAAATTTGTAAGGGGAGCTTATATGGAAAAAGAAAGAGCACGTGCAAAAAAATTGGGATATCCTTCTCCCATTCATCCCGATAAAAAAAGCACAGATAGAGACTACAACAAAGCATTAGAATTTTCTGTGCAAAATATCGAAAAAATTGCTATCTTTAACGGTACTCATAATGAGCATAGTTCTTTATACCTTGCTGAATTAATGGAAAATTATGGTATTAAAAAAAACGATCAAAGAATATTTTTTTCACAATTATACGGCATGAGTGATCACGTTAGTTTCAACTTAGCAGAAAAAGGATACAATGTAGCCAAATATTTGCCTTATGGCCCTGTTAAAAATGTGATGCCTTATCTGATGAGAAGAGCTGAAGAAAACACCTCAGTTGCCGGCCAAACAAACAGAGAACTTGAGTTAATAAAAAAAGAATTGAAAAGAAGAAAGAAACAATAAACCTTGTTATATTCATGATTATTGAAAACAAAAATACCACCGTCCGTATTAATCAAACCAGGCTGATCTTATTAATTGTCTTTATCCCCTTGATTTTAGTTCTTTCAACAACTAATATTTTTGGAAGATCTATCTTGGGAATGGATAAATATTACTGGGTAGCCTTTATTGCCCTGGCTTACCTTATTTATAATATCTATGAGTATATCAAAGATTTTAATTATATATATTTTTCAGATGAAGAAGAGAAATTAATATTCCGCTATATTTCATTAAGACCTTTACAGGGTAGAAGATATTCCATAGAAATAGAAAAAGATAAATTTTATGCGTATAAAATAGTAAGGGCCTTTTTCAACATCAATAAATACATTATTCTCTATATAAATACGCCGCAGGGAATTGCCAAGTATCCACCCATAAGCATTACGGCCTTAAAACCGGACGAATATAATCAGCTTAAAAAAACACTAAATCAATACGCCAATAAAGATTCATAAATTTTACACCACTTTTTTGCCGATATATCGAGAACTTAAAGCTGTTAAAGCGCCCATGTAATTAATTTTAAACGATATCAAGTCGCCTACTTTATAGTCAGGCTTTTTAGTACCGAGGTCAGCAACAATCATATCCGAACTGGCACCGGATAATTCAATCTCTTCATCACAGGGTGTCAGGTTATCCGGATCAATGTCCAATAAACCAATATCTAACAAAGCTCTGTAGGATGTTTTTCCATAATCCTCTGAGTCAAATTCTTTTACCTCTCCTGCCACATTCTGTCCAATTTCACCTGTGGGAACAATTGGTTTCTCCGTCAATTCTATTATTTCAGCATTTAATCTGAAAATATCATTTTCCATTCCTTCAATATTCTCTTCGGTAAACAAATTGTTTCCAAAAAAAAGGGTTTCTCCTATCCTGTAGTGATTAATCCCCTCCGGAAGCATTTTTTTAAATACCAGTTCCAAAGCAACTGACGAACCTCCTGAAACATAAGGGATATTTTTCTTAAACTTGGCCTCAATCAATTGTTCATAAAGGCTTAGCTGGATAAGTTTGTCATGACTGGGCATCACACCATTCAGGCAGTTTAAATTGGTTCCGATTCCAACAACCTCAATATTAGGGAGTTTAAATATTTTCCCGTAAAAATTCACGAAATCCTCGCCCAGCACTCCTTCTCTCAGATCACCCATCTCGATCATGATGATCACCTTATGTGTTTTATCTTGTCTTTGGGCTTCTTCAGATAACAACCTGATGGTATAAAACTCTGTATTAAAACTTATATCGGCATACCTTACAACACTTCTAATGCTGCGTTTGGAAGGAGGTCGGATATAGGCCGTTTCAACGTTAGGATTAATGCTTTTAACAACTTTCAGGTTATAAATCCTGGAGTCAAAGATCTGATCCGCTCCTAAATTAATCAGTTCCTGCAAAAATTCCTTATTCCCGCAAAGGACTTTTGAGACAATACCAAATTTTATATCATCTTTATCGAGTAACTCTTTCAGGAAAATATAATTATGCTTCAATTTTTTAGTATCAAGTTCAATAAATGCCATAATTTGTAAAATTTAATTTATAACTTTTCTCGGAGTATTCAAAGGTAGCCTGGCCAACAGCTCATAATTCAACTGATTATTGAAATCAGCAAATGAAGCCAGGGTAATTTTAGCTCCTCCCTGTTCTCCGATCAGAACCACTTCATCCCCTTTTTTAACATCAGA
>Ga0102934_1003316_pt1 | contig 11001 bp, 14 predicted proteins | sample SalPonR2_A_D1_MG_FD_78175 | JGI IMG/M metagenome (GOLD analysis project Ga0102934, IMG submission 78175) | Salt pond soil microbial communities from South San Francisco under conditions of wetland restoration - Salt Pond MetaG R2_A_D1_MG | ecosystem: Environmental > Aquatic > Marine > Intertidal...
AAAAGAAGCAGCCCCAAAAACACTTGTTGATTTTACTCTAGATATTAAAAACGAGGGATATTACAAAGATGTTTTTGAATTTGAGATTGAAGAAGAGAATGGATTAATGGGGCTGATGAATCAACAAGCCGTTACCATGATGCCTGGAGAAACAAAAAGAGTAACTCTAGAAATCCTTACTCCTGAAAAATTATTTGATCCTGGTACTCCGAATGAAATTCGTGTTTATGTCAAATCAACGGGTAATACAACTAGAACATTAGTTGGTTCCCTCATTGTTGTGACCCGTGGATTTTATATATCTCCGCTTGTTGGGATTATTGCGGCTCCTATCATTGCTTTTGTGTTAATTGGATATATTGGTTTTGTCTGGTATAAGGATAAACGTGATCGCGAACTATTAGGTAAACCAGATAAACCATGGAAGATTCCCATTGAAAAAGAAAATCTTGAAAGATTAAAAGAAAAGGATTCTGAAGAATATCAGAAAGTCATGGATATGATGAAGCAGGAATATGAATCTGCTTTATTATGGTGGAAAAGTTTACATCAAGGAGAACGGGAAGAAAAAATTAGTTTTTCTAATATCTTACCTCAATTTAAAAAAAAATCTAAAAAAGATGAATCCAAATCGAAGGTATCTAAAGAGGAGAGCAAGGAAGATAAACCAGTAAAAAAGAAAAGTCAAAAACAATCTGGGGAATCTCATAAGAAAAGAGAGGAAAGAAAAGAGGAATTATCAAACGATCAAGATAAACCTAAAGAGAAAAAAGAGATTTCTTCGAAAAAGAAACAGGAATCCTCAGAAAATGAAATTAAAGAATCTTCAAAGAACCAATACTCTCCATTTTCTGATATCTCTGATAAAATTGTCTCTGGATTAAAAAAATGGTTTACTGTTCCTGAAGAAGAAAAACAAAAAACAACAGAAAAAAAGGAAACTGTTCCCACTGAAAAGAAATCAAGTGAAAAACCTGTGGAAGAACAAAAGAAACCTTCTGAGGAATCGAAACAAGCTAAAACTGATTATGAACAGGAATTAGCTCGTATTGAAGAAGAACAAAAACGATTACGTGCTCAAAAAGAAAAACAACGAGATCAAATCGAAAAACAAAAAACATTAAATCGGATAAAACGTTCTCAGCAACGTCAAAGAAAAAAATTCAACGGATAAACTCTTTTTTTACAAAATAATATAATATTTTTATTGTGATTTATTTAGAAATATTTAAATCTACTTTTCATATATCTCTAGTGAATTAGGGAGGCCACTGGAGAGATAACAGTGATTTGCTTGAAACAATTAGGAGTTATAATGCTTATTTTCCTATTAATGGTTCTTCCTACCTGTTCTGTTGTTTCTGCTCAAGCAGATACTAGTCTTTTGACTAGAATTTTCAGAGCTGGTTTGTTGAATCAAGAATTTGAACAATACCTTGAAATTGAATATGATACAAGTTTGATAAATGAGAGTCTAAAGATAGACCAATCCCTCAACGTTCCTATTACATTATCTTATTGGACAAATATTCCTTCTTCTTTATGGACAAAAGGAGTATGGGGGATTGGTGTTCTTGGTATTATTCAGGCTGTAGCGTTCATGGTAGCTAATAAAGTCGTCTATGGTATGGGTATGCCTCAGCAATATATCCAATTAAATATTACATCTAGACCTAAGTGGCTAAATTGTAATTTTACAAAAAGTAGATTCCCTATTAATTTCAACAACTTTAATGATTCAACATATGAAAGAGGTTCCTTGTTTTTACAAAGCAAAACTGGTGATCCTGCGTTTGTTAAGGAATTTAAAGATGTTGATAAGAGTATTATCAATACTAGCTTGATTTTATCACCACTTAGTGATGCCCCAGCTCAACAGTATTCAATTAGTTTTGAAGTTTATCTGGCGTCAAAAGGCATGGTTAAAGCTGCATTGTTTGAAAAAACAATAACTTTTACTCCATCTTTTTTCCCCAAGATTGATTTCACTGTTGAAAAACCAGTTCAATTTCATTCACCGCAGCAATCTGTTAACTTTCCCATCACTGTTACCAATTATGCCAATAAAAAAATAAAAGTTATTCCAGATTTGAAAAACGACTCGTATGCAGTAGATGAGATTAATCCAAAATATCTTACATTATATCCAAATGAATCCTCAGTGTTTTATTTTTCAAAGTTTACAGGAAAAGTAATTGGATGGTATGATACAATTAATGACTATTCCTTGGATTTTTATGTGGAACTGGCACCATTTCAAAGCAATAACACGTTTGGTCTTTACTCTGTTGATGTATCATTGAATACATATGGTTTTTCAACTCCAGGTTTTGAACTATTTTTTGTCATATTCTCATTTGGTCTTGTTATTTTTATACATCGAAGGAGACGAATTAGATGAAACGCTTATTTAACATTTTATTTTCTGTATTCATCGTATCGCTTTTTATGTTTTCATTACCCACTAATAAAGTTGCAGCGGAGGAGCCTGCTGACATTAATGCCTATGTTAATGGTGATTTACCAACGGTGAAGGTCAACGAATGGACGAGGATTAATTTAACACTTGAAAATAGATTTGGAATAGATTGGAAAACGTTACGAGATCTACCAAAAGTGATTACTGAACTTATATGGCCATTGAATCCTGCTTTTCCTCAACCGGTTAAAAGGTTTATGGGACCTATGTCCCTTCAACTGAGTGCCTCTGTTGATTCCCCGAATAATCAAGGTTGGCATTTTAAATTTAAACCATCTATTATTAATCGTAGTTTAACAGGAGATAAGCATGATTTTACCATGTTTGTTATGGTTGATGATAATACGGTTGATTACAGTGACACCATTATAATTAATTGCACCCGCATTGATGCATTAGGATTAAATTATGGATATTCCTGGGTTCATCTTCCAATAAAGGTGTATCCTGAATCGTATATGAGTGCATCTGGGTTAAATCAAGAAATTATTGTTTCTCCCAAATCGATGAACAAGATGAACTTTGAATTCACTAATCAAGGATATTATAAAAACGTGTTTTATCTGGAAACTAAAACATCAACTGATGCATTTTATGCTTCGGTTCATCAACAAGCAGCAGTTGTAAATCCCGGTGAAACCCGGAAATTAACACTAAGTTTTTTAACTCCTGAAAAGCTGATAGATTTTGGCACCCCTCATACCATCGAGGTCTTTGCTCGGCATTCTTTGAATACTTCTTTAGTAAAAGTTGGATCCTTAACCGTGATTACAAAAGGATTTTTTATTTCACCATTATTATTAATCATCTTTTTTACTGTTTTCATTGGCTTGATTTCCTTTTTTGGTTTACGTTACTATTTCAAACGAATAAAAAGTGTTACTACTAAAAATGAAAAATAACACTAAATGAAACTAACTTATATAATCAAATCCGTTGTAAAACGTAATCATTATATTCATAACAAAAGTGTTGGAATAAGCTGGATGATTACACTAATTAAAATGAGGCTGCTGGCAAAAAGAACGATCCACATTTTTTTATTCCATTCATAAATGAGAACGCCATCAAGTGGTCCGAATGGCAGGATATTAAAAAAACCAAGGACCGCATTAACCAATAATATAAATCCTATAGCAATTGATGAAAAAGACATAGTTGAAGCAAATAAAAATTGATAGATGACATAAAGTATGGCAGCAAGAATGATATTGGCACTAGGACCAGCAATCGCAATCCGTGCTTGTTCAAATGGTCTAGGTTCACCTCGAAACATCACTGCTCCAGGGGCTGCAAGCACAAAGCCGGTAGTAACCGAGAGAACAAGTGACGTTACCAATCCTTTTGGATACATCCGAAATTCTGACCATAATCCATATTTTTGCGCCATGAACTTATGAGACAATTCATGAACCACAAAAGCAAACAATACACCAAAAAAAGAAAGTAACAAACCAATACCAAGTCTTCCCAGATCAAATGATTGTTGAAATAAAAACATCATTAGCACACTACTCTGAGTAAGGGCAAATGAAAACCCAATAGTCAATACTACAATGGAACTAGCGAGATGACGTAATTCCAACCGGCTGAACTGACCAGGTTTTCCCATGTCCAGTGTTCCCTTTGGAAAATACATGTACTCCCGCGGTGAAAGCTGATGATATGACTGGTATTGTTTCCGATTACCTGGCATACTATCAAATTAACACCTAAAAAGAAAACCGAGCTTATCAACATTTCTTAATAATCGAGAATCAAACCCACAAACGAGATTTTGTTAAAATTAAAGAAATGACGAAGCAATATATGGAAACGCGATAACCGTTCCGATCATACTTCCAACATTAGCTAAAGCAACGACAAGAAGTAATCGAATCACTCTATTCTTCCAAAAATCACTTAAACTCTCTAGATTACTTAATTCTTGAAAATCCTTAATCACTGGAGTACGAAGTTTGGCTTCAACATAGCCAGCTACCCATCCAGCAGCAATCGCAGGATTAAGTGATGTAATCGGTGCAGCAACAAACGCAGTAAGAATAGAAAGTGGATGACCACGAGCAATAAGGGTGCCAAGTGATGAAAAAATCCCATTGATCAAAAACCAATATGCAAACATTCGAGCTGATTGTGCAGGACCACCAGTATAAAACCCATATACAATCAATGCAATGAATAAAACAGGAATGAGGTATCCAATCAATTTTAACACACTGAATCTTTTCGTAGGCACTTCTTCTAACTCTTTGATATTAGCTGAAAAACTAGGATTTGTCAAATGTTTTTTAATCCCTTGTAAATGACCAGCACCAACAACTGCTACCACGGTTTTTCCTTGTTTTCGAACTCGATTGATTTTTTCAGCGATATACTCATCACGTTCATGGATCAACACTTTGGTAACACTAGGAGCAATCTTTCCAAATTCCTCCATCATCGCTGAAATAAGATCCTGATCGAGTAACTCATCAATGTCTAGGTCTTCAAGTTCATCCTCTTCAAAACCAACCATGGATTTTAAAAACTCCCAGAATACCCGAATTTTTTCAATAAAACCCATTTTCTTCCAAGCACGCTTCAGTGTCACCGCGATATCTCTATCCACTAATTCCACATCAAGATCATGCTGTTTCGCTAGATTCATCGCTTCAATCATTTCTGAACCAGGTTGCACACCATGATCTCTTCCAAGCTTTTTTTGAATTGAAGATAAAAACGTTTGGGCTAGTAAATAATACGCATTATTTGATTTGATCAATGAAGTAACTGGAGTGTTTTCCCATTGATCCTTTTTGGTGATCGAATCATATCGACGCTGACAGAGTTCAACAGCAACTACATCAGGATGAACAGATTCGATTGCTTTGTTTACTTCATCAACGCTTTTCTGAGAAATATGAGCCGTTCCAACTAAAGTGAGATGCTCATTAATTTTTTCGATCACAACAACACCTTTCCGCTAGGAATTTCTAGTTCGTATCACGTTATAGAATAAAAAGATACATGAAAAAAATGGGAAAAAAAGAATTAGATTTCAGCTTCGAAATCCTCAACTTCTGGTTGAAAATCATCATAAGATTCGATCTTTCCTTTTACTTTATAAATCTCACGAGCTAACAACCAATACACTAATGCTAATGCCCGACGACCCTTATTATTCGTTGGAATGATAATATCAACATGTTTTGTTTCATTATTGGTATCACACAAGGCCACAACAGGAATTCCCACGTTTCGTGCTTCACGAAGGGCTTGCGCATCAGCTAATGGATCAGTGATAATCAACAGTTCTGGTTCTAAATACCCACGAGCGTTTGGATTTGTTAATGTTCCCGGTCGAAATCGACCAGCAAGCACTTGAACATTAGTATATTCACCTAGTTTCCGAATTGGTTGTTGCCCATATTGACGAACGGAAACCACGAGTACATTCTCTGGTTTGTACTTCGCGATGAACTGTGCTGCTACTTGCACTCGATCATCAGTTTTATTCACATCTATAATGTATAAACCATCATTTCGAACTTTGTAAATGTACTTGGTCATATCCGCTGTTTTCTGCCGGGTTCCAATATGAACACCAGCGGTCATATAGGTTTCTTCAGAAGCGATCTTATTCTCCACTGCTTCTGATGGTTCTTCTCTGGGTTGCTCTTCTGTTTCTGCCATGGTTTTGCATCCTTCTTTTTTTCACAATTCTGTATTTTTCAATGATCACGTTTAACCGTTATCGGAATAGCTCCTTCTTTATATTCAAGCATTGCGATATCAATAGGAAAAATGACACCTTTTGGAATCTTGATCAGTGAAGGTGCACCCATTGAAATCTGTAATGCACGTGCACCAATAATTCGTGCTTTTTCAAAGCGAGTATATTTCAAGTGTATCGACCAACTGTTCTATTTAAATTAACTGAACCACCAAATACGGATAACATTTAAAAACATTACCCTTACCAACTCTGTTGTTGCTCCTGTAAAACCTCTGCAAGGTCTCCTTGTTTACTACCAAACTCCTCTAAGGCAAGTTGCATATCGATAGTGATATCTCTTAAGAGCTGGTCTAAATGTTCACTCCGAAATTCTTTGACGCCGTCTGCATCTGAAAATATTTTTCCTACGTATGCGTTTTCTCTCCGATGAATTTCAATATCATATAGCGTTTCTTCTTCCATGCCGTTATCTCCCTCTGTGCAATTTCATACTCATCCTCATTATAAAAATGTTTTGAAAGGGATAACCTGTTCGTTTTTTAAATGTTTTGTTTACAGCATGCGATCGATAATCGCATTAATCTTATCAGCTCGATAACCAAGGGCACCATTCTTAGTAAATGATCGTTTCACACCTTCAAATCCTTTCACTGGCGGATGTAACCGAAAGACCGGTTTGATCTCCGGAATTTCTGATAACGAAATCTTATCCTTTGATAAATCCTTTGCAAGATCGTTAAACGATTTGTACGATGATACTTGTTGCAGTTCCTTTTCAGTTAATGGATGATCTCCAGGTAACTTTCCTCGTTTCTTTAAAAGTTTTGCAATGGTTTCATCTGTTGCTTCACCCCAGGTCACGTAATCTTTTGCGACTTGAAGCATTCCTTTCATCGCTTTATTCTCTGGAACAACTACGCAATGATTAGCTCGAGTTAAATTCAGTAATAATAAGGTTTTTTTGATTTTTGGATGAACATTCACATGTCCACGAATTCGAACGACCGCATAAGCCATATTATGCTGCCTCCTCAGTCATTGATGATTCCTGTTTTTCTTCTTCTGGTTCAGTTTCGCCGGATAAAATACCAATACGTTGTACTTCAGCCGGAAGCACCCTCATTTCAGTATTCTTTTTTAATGCATTAAAAACTGCTTTTGCATAATTCACCGTGGTCCGTGTTTGACCATTGGTAAACGCCCAGCAATCCTTAATTCCGGATAACGTAAGTATCTTTTTTGCAACTTCTCCAGTGGCAAGTCCAATACCTTGCGGAGCTGGTTTAAACGTAATCTCAACAGATCCACTTTTACCCGTTACTGCAAAGGGAACCGTATGTGGTTTACCACAACCACACTCCCAAGAGCCGCAACCACGGCGGATCTCAATGAGTTCAAGTTTTGCATTCTCAATTGCTTTGCGAATACTTGCTCCTACTTCCTTTCCTTTAGCTTGGCCTAACCCCACGTAACCGTTTTTGTTACCAACAACAACCGTAATCACAAATTTCACTCGACGACCAGAATCAGTCATCCGTTGAACCATATTGACATCAAGGACTTCATCAGCTAAATCAGGAAGTAAGATATCCACGACTTGTGGTTCTCGTAATGGATAACCAGATGCTAACGCATCATGCATAGTGGTAATAGTTCCTTTCTTTACCTTCATGCCAAGTTTCGTTTTTGGATTCCATTCAACGATTATATCTTCTTTTCCTTTCTTCCTTCGTCGTTTCCCACGTCGTTGCCTTCTCGCTGCCATTATTCACTGTCACCTCCAGTGATTTTCGTTTTAATGCTTTTCACATCCTCTTGAATCTTTTCATTGATATGTTTGCCAAAAAGCCGATCGTCATCAGGGATCATTTCTTCACCATGTGGACATTCGATTCCTGCATCAACAACTCCCTGAAGTGCAGCAAACACTTTTGATCCTTTCACTGGGATCTGCCGACCGATATCTAGAACACCTGATGAGATTCCTTCTTTTTTCGCTCGCATACCCGCAAGCATACCCGTGAGATATGCAGCAGGTGTTGATGAAGTGGAATGTTTCCATTGGTACTGTTTAGAGAGATCAGAAGCCATCGCTGAGGATATAACTCGGTCTCCTCCTTCAGTATACTCAATGAATTGCACTCGAACGTTTTTAAGAGACCGACGCACCACGATTCGTGGTTCACCAGATTTCAATAATGCTAAACGATGTCGATAATCTGTTTTTCCTTCTCTTCGACGTCGTGGTTTCATTCGATACCGTGGACCTTGATTCATGATGATTCCTCCGTTTCTTCCTTCAACACATTATCTGAAATAAGATGCGTCTTCAAATGTCTGCGGCTACGAAATTCACCGCCTTTTGCTTTTAAGTAATACCGCCGGTACACCGATGGTGTAATCTTTCCATCTTCCCGCAATTCCTTTAATAGATTTCGCAATGGTCGAATGGTTTTAATCCATCGTTTCTTCCGTGGAAACCGTGCATATTTTGCTCCTTTCCGTGAACCATGACCGCGACGACGTCCTTTTTGTTTTTGTCCCATCGCATATCGTTTTCTCCCTTTGGAAATGCCCTTTTTCTGTTTTGATTGAATGGCTTTCCCATTAATGAGAACGCGAATGTCATCTTTTGTCACCGCTTGTGCGATTTCATCTAAACGATCCTGATCCATCCAAACACGGTTTTTCCCGCATTTCAGAATGGATGCGGCCATTCTTCGTTGATTCCTTAGATCAGTCATACGTCGAAAACCTCTTTTTATTTATTCAACAGTCGAATATCTAATTCCTTTGCTTTTTCTATGATAGCAACACGTTTTTTAGTTCCAACCGTTCCACCGATCCGTGCTGCTTGCTTCTCAGCATTAATTTTTTCTAAATCTGAAACATTATACACTAAGACTTCTTCAAAACCTGATGAATGCAGCCCACGAACCTTTTTTGGTCCTCTGAATCCAACACGTACACGAGCTGGACGATACCTTTTGTTCATGCGAAGTTTAGAACTAATCCCATCAGGACAATGCCAGTTCTTTGGAATTCGTTTATATCGAAACCATTCCTGTCTGAGAAAGTGAGGTGCCTTGTCCTTTTTTTGTTTACGAACGGAAAGATGATGATACAGGTCTTTGTCAAGTGAAGGTTTCTTTTTTACTTCGTAGTCTTCAGGTGCTGCGGCAGATGTTTTCTTCGGTTGTTTCGTCTGTGGTTTTTTCACTGGTTTTGTTTCCTTTTTTGGTTTTACCTGTTTTTTCTCACTTGTTTTCTCAGGTTTCTTTTCAGATTTTTCCACTGGCGTTTCTTTTTGTGATCCTAATTGATCTTTAATTGAATGTGCAACGGAGTCACTAATACCTTCAACAGTGATTAACTCTTCAATGCTAGCTGATTGGATCTTTTCAACAGTGTCAAAACCAGCCGCAATAATTGCTTCAGCTTTGACTTTTCCAATTCCTTTCAATGAAGTCAATGTTTTCAATACCTCGTCTTTTCCTGCCATGATTAGTCACCTCCTTTGCTTGTAAGATAAATACCATCTTGAAACACTCGGATATCTCGTCTAGATACAGAAGTTGCTCGTTCAATGTTTGATACGGTTTGCCCTACTTTTTCCTTATCTATTCCTTCCACGGTGACATCATCTCCTTTTGCTTTCACGGTTACCCCGTCTAAGATTAATGCTTTTCGTGGATTTCGCTCTCCAAGGAAATTTTGGATGACGAACATGTTTTCTTCAACATTAGTTTTAATCGGAAAGTGAGAATACACTGTTTTCATTCGGTATTCAAATCCATTGGTGACCCCATGGATCATATTATTGATATGAGCCGCATAGGTTCCCATCAATGCTTTCTGTTTCTTTCTTGATTTTTTCGTTTGAATACTAATCATATCATTAGTAACTGAAATGGTAAAATCAGGATGGGAGAACACCCGGCTTAATTCACCTTTCTCTCCTTTAATCTGAAGCGTATTATCTTCAAATGATGCAGTTACTGCATCTGGAACGGGTATCTCATGTTTCATCTTAGATTCTTCTGTCATCGTTTTTTCACCTTTTCTGGTTTAACTCTAATATATATAAGCAAGAACTTTTCCACCGATTCCTTGTTGCTTTGCTTCTTTATGGGAAACAACACCGTTGGTGGTCGTAAGGATCAGTAATCCAAAGTCCTGTGCAGGAAGGTATCGAGCTTCCCATCTCTCTAAATCATCTCGTTTTACTGGATAGCGTGGTTTGATGACACCACAATTATTGATATTTCCTTTTAACGTAACATCAAATGCACCTGCTTTTCCATCATCGATAAATTCGAATTCAGAGATGTATCCTTTTTCTCTAAGTAAATTAAGGATTCCACCGATGAGTTTTGATGATGGTTGGATACGACAGGTACCCTTACCACGAAGTTCAGCATTTTTCATTAATGAAAGTGCATTTGCTAACGGATCATTTAACATTTGATTGTCAAGCCTCCTTAAGAGTATTTTTTAAATCCCATTTCTTCAGCTTTTTCTCGGAAGCATTGGCGGCAGATATGAAGACCATATGCACGAATGAGTCCTCGTTTTCGACCACATCGTTCACAGCCATGGACTCTACCATATTCTCGTTTCTTCTCTTTGATTTTCATTATTCAATCACCTCAACGTTAAATGTTTTTGAAATAAAGCTCATTGCTTCCTCCTTGCTTACTTGGTGAGTGTGTGGGATCTTTCGTTGTTGTATACGTCTTTTTTTAATTCGATATCCTGGTTTTTCTATGGTGATACAGACATCCATTCCGAAGATACCGATATCTGG
>Ga0102934_1003317_pt1 | contig 11000 bp, 11 predicted proteins | sample SalPonR2_A_D1_MG_FD_78175 | JGI IMG/M metagenome (GOLD analysis project Ga0102934, IMG submission 78175) | Salt pond soil microbial communities from South San Francisco under conditions of wetland restoration - Salt Pond MetaG R2_A_D1_MG | ecosystem: Environmental > Aquatic > Marine > Intertidal...
ATACCCCCTGTGTCTCGGATCAAAGTGTGGGGGGGGGGGGCCCCATTTCATAATTTTCCATCCCCCCCTTAATGCTTCGCCCCCCCCCCCCCACCCAACCCCACGTACTTGCATCTCTCCCATGTTTTGCTGGCCGGTATCTGGAGCCAGGCCCGGTTTTGGAAGAGGCTCGTATCATGGTGGAGATTTCCCCGCAGCATGAATATTTTCTTCTGGTTGTTGCACAGCACGGGTTTTCGAGCCTCCATAAAGACAACGACGTCCCGCGCCACGCTGTTGCATGGGTAATTCAGCTGATGGTGACCCTCAAAGACCTGGGCCGCCGCCCTGACCGCCCCATCCATATTCTGTTTCCCTGCATTAGCATCAGAACTACAGGCGAGCCCACCACTTTCGCTCATGCTGCCGGGCATGTCTCCGTGAGCACAACCCATGCCAGCATTTGTGCCGCCTCCCTCCGCATTGCTCACTCTCGCCCATTGAAGTCCCATGGCCGCGGCAGCCGCAGAGGCAGCGGCGTGTCCGACTCGGACTATGGCAGGATGACTGCGGTACAAAGTCCAAAAGATTGCGTGTAGCTCAAAATTTCTGCAAGAAAAAGGGAAAATGATAGCAAGGAGGGAAAGCCAGTATACATCAGCATCCTCTGCCCCAGTCGGCTGCATGGAAAGTCCAAAGCCCCCAAGCCCCCCCTTTTCCCCCTCCCTTCCCCCTCACCTCAATGCGTTCTTCCCCAGGAAGTTCTTCCCGCAATGTCGACACTGGATGTGATAGTTCTTGGGGGCATAGTCTACTACCTGCTCTGACCGCTCCCCCTCCATGAGCACCGGCGAGCCCAGCACCCTTCCCCCCAAAGCCTCCAGCTTCTCCTTCGTAATCCTCACCCCCCAGGCGGGAATGGCCGACAACGTGGCCTCCAAGGCTCGAACAGCTTCGGGGGGGATTTTCTCCAGGTTTTTGACGCGAGATTCCTGGTTTTGGCTCAAGATGGTGGATGTCTGGGAGGGCACTAAGGCAACCTGCTGGTTGATGATTTGACGTGAGCCAGCCTCCTCCCCTTCCTCCCCTTCCTCTCCCCCGCTTTCTCGTAGACTTGTCGAGATCGAGGCAGCTCGTGCAGCCGTGAGGGCCAGGCGCCGGGCCTGGGCGGGGTCGGAGGCGATCACGGAGGACGGGTCCAGGGATTCAGTCGGGATCGAAACCAGGAGCTTCTCTGCCTGTATCTTGCCGCTTTCAGCGGCGCCGGCAGCCGCATGAGTCATAAAGGCGGCATTGTCAGGGGCGATTGAATGCCCATAAAAGTGGGAATGTGGTGTGGCGGAAAAGGGAGGAAGTCGGGGAGGAGGGGAGGAGAAGAAAGGAAAATGAGGAGGAGGACGCGGGGAGGGAGACGGGTCCTCCACGTCTGTGTTGGTCCGTTTCATATTACGACTGGGTAGCACCGTGATTTGCATGGGACTTGCAGGCTCTGGATGGGGGGGGAAGGTAGGCTGAGTTTGACGCGGGAGGGCTGGTCGTGGGAAGGTAGCCGTGGGGAAGGACGATGGTGGCGGAGGAAGCGGAGGTGGAAAAGGAGGAGGAAATGGTGCGGCAAGAATAGAGGGGTCCTTAGACAGATAACAGTTCTGATCACTGTCGGCCGTGGTCGCGTCGCTCTGGCGAAAGGCTTGAGCCAGGCCGGCATCAGCAGGCGCAGTGGTCATGAGGATCGGGGCGGACGCCGAGACAGGACCTCCACTTTCCTCCACGCCACCATTACCACTTGTATTAGTCACAGGTACGGTGACTTGCTCCATATTTCCGCACCGTAAAATAACCATGGGCCCCGGCATGAGAGGCAACGCGGGGGAGCGGAGGGAGAGGAGGCCTTCCAGCACGCTGTCCAAGGGCGCATTTCCATTTGTCTTCTCAGTGATAGTCTCAAGTACCATAACGGGAGAAGTAATAGCAGGCGCATTCGAAATTCTGTGGTGTTGTGAAGAGGGATGGTATGCGCGGTGTGTTGTCGGTTGGCATGGGGGTGATACATGTCTTGTTATGAGGATGCTGCTCGGCGCAAGCGTATCTTTAGTAATGCGGAAAGGTTTGAGTTGAACACAAGCAGCCCAACGGATAATTGGAGCGTCGAGCACATACTCTATGACATTCAAACACAATGACTTTAATAAACGTTTTCTTCGGCTTACATACCTGTCTGTGGAGGAAGAAGCAGATGCGGGCGGGGGAGAAGGACAACTGCCATCTTGGCCGCCGGCACCAGTTGAAAGGATGACTGGAAATGTCGCGCTCATTCTTGGCTTTTGTTTTCCTTCAAGTGCTAGAATGAGCTATTTACAAGCGAAGAGGCGTGTGCAGCGGCAAAGACTAATGAAAATTGCGGCCCTGGTCGAGCAGTGTCGGGGATTCATCCACCTCTCGCTTGTGCATGCTCTGCTCGTGGCCAAAGCAATGCCCACTTCCTTGCAATATTGCTGTACAGCGGCCAAAAACCGTAAAATGCGGGAAGTAAGCGCAAACTATAGAGCATGATTCAGCACGAACTACTTCCGGGCGTCTCTGTTCACCCATTCTGTCGCCTCTCAGCGGACAGTCCAGGCCCCTGACCTCCCTGAGCGAGCGCGCCTGCGCCTTGGCAAGGGCCACGTACTACCCCCGGCCCATGTGGGAATCAATAGCACGCGTGCTTTTGATTAGAGAGTGACGTGACATGCCACAGCCATGGCGGTTCTAGATCTTTGACAAGGTCAAGGAGTTTTCGACGACCCGTGCGCCTTCGTTGCGCGATGCGAGTCCTCATTACATTGACCTCTTGGCGTTCAGGGGCAGCACCACGTTCCGAAAGATTCTCGGCGGGTGAACACCGCGCTTCTAGACGAGGTGGTGTATCATATAGGGAGTGATATGGGGGGATTCAGAATGTGAGTGGGAGCATGGCAACCATTATCAGGCACATATTTCTAAAAGAGAGATGCGGGGTCAGATCGTTATTGGGGTGTAGATTAGAACGTGTGAAAGCTAAAATTGCTCTTGCCCTGTGGGAGTCTTCTCAAATTTTTGGCTAAGCTTTAAAAACAAAAGAGACTCTGAAGAACATATTACTCCGCATTTCAGCTCAGTAGTCTTAAGCTAGTTATAACATCAAGTTTTCAATATGAGACACACATGGTCCGTTTCGCGTGTCCCTTTTAGCTCTTTTCCCCTCATTTCACGTCCCGCCCGATTTGGTAGTGTGCGCTTTCTCCTGCGGGTTTCACGGGAACACACCTGTAGGCTTCATGCCGCTTTTGGCCAACCACACCGACCAAGTTCTTTCGAAAAGATAGAAACCTCCCCAACCATCCCCGATATTTACCGTGGCCCTTGTCCACGTCAGCTTGTGGCAAATCCCTCGCCGTTTTCCAAAATCAAACAATGCCCCCTCGTCGTCTCCACCATGCTCTTACTCCTAAGATTACAGGAAATTACGACCGTAAGAAGTACACCAGGCGAAAACCTTATTTAAATCTGATCACCACACCCTTCAAAAAATTTTCATTGATCTCCTGGCCACGCGTGGATGCGCGGTGCCCTCCGAGGTAGAGGCATCCATCCACATTCAGGTCCTTCGCTCCACCTCTATTTTGTGGCCAATGTCTGACTGTACTTTATGTACTCATCAATTTCCACGTCTGACTCCCTTTTCAGCCTCCTCACAGCGCAACCCATTCTTTCGTGAATTTCCTTATCCTAAAATAGAGGCCCCGGAGACGCGATCCCTGTCGTCTGCTTTTCCCTGTATGCCCTCTTTCGCCCCCATCTCTTTGTAGCTCCCCTCGAACTCAGTACCGTTCCGGAAAGACAAAGGCCCCCTGGCTCGGAGAAAAGATAGCCAGTGCCTGCGGAGGCATCCCTTCTGTGGTGGCCTCGTTTGTCGAGGAGGGAAAGTCGAAGGCCAAGCTAGGAGACATGAGGCTATTGGCCCCCGGCGTCAGCAGGGAAGGCTGGGCATCCGCGTTCTCGAAGCCGTTGAATCGGCTGCTCCCCGTCAAGGTCCCATGCGGTGTCATGGTGAAGGAGAAGCCAACCCCCATGTCGTCCGTCATGTCTGCCTTGATCACCCCCAAGTCCGGGGCGCTGCCCGTCGGCTGCAAGGTGAGCTCCCTTCTGATGCCCTGCGGCTGGGAGTACGACCCAGGCGTGGTAACGGTCATTGGCAGGGCTAGCCGGTGTGGATGCTGCTGCTTGTGGCTGAGCTGCTGCTGCTGACTCCCCGCTCGTTCCCATTGCATATGGCTGCCCGCCCCCGCCCGCGGGGCATGGGCCTGATGTTGGTGACGAGGACCCTCGTACCCATCCCTGTGCTCTGGATGGTGGACCTGCTTGTTGGCTTGGCCGTGCTCGCGCGGGTGGCGCGACGACTGGTCGCTCTCCGCCCCTTCCTCGTCCCCCTCCTCCATTTCCTCCCCGTCGTCGTCCTCTTCGTCCTCGTCCTCCTCTTCCTCGTCATCCTCCTCGGCCAATATTGCCCCTCCCTGCTGCTGCTGCTGCTGCTGCTTCTGCTGTACTTGACGAGCGGCCGCCCTATGTCGGGAATCAACCTCCTGGGCTCTCTGCACAAAATGAGCAATGGCGGGGGTGTTGAGGCAGTGATCCGAGAGAAGATGGACGGCCTCCTTGAGCAAGCGACGGATGTGCTCGTGATCCGCCATCAGGACCGGACAGCTTAGCAGCGTGTGGTGCATGAGGGCATGCGCGGAAGGAAATACGGCTTTGCACCCTCCGTGGTGGCACATAACCGGCGGGCGGGAGGTAGGCATCGTTTGGGAACCATGGTAAGCAGTGACAGCCGAAGACACTTGGTGCTGTCGAGGGTAGTGCTGCTGGGCCACGCCGTGAAGGTCTTGTCCACCCGTGACCCCGACCCGGCTCGAACCCGGCATGCCCCCGTCCCCCGTCGTTCTCGCCAAGTGGTGGCCTTGAGGCAGGCTGGGGCGCGTGGGTGTCCCCATCGCGGGGGTTCCCGGCTCCCCCATTACCTCCTCATGCTGCGCTATATGGATCTTGAGGGAGCTCTTGGCAGTAAAGGACTTCTCGCAGCCTATGTACGTGCATCGAAAAGGCTTGTCTTTCGTGTTGCGTTTCCAGCGAAGGTGGGAATGCTCGTGGGAGCGCATGTGTTTGGTCAGATTTCCACTTTGCCGGAAATTTTTGCCACATCCGGGGTACTTGCATGGAAAAGGACGCTCGCCAGTGTGTATTCGGACGTGCTGTACAAGATTCGAGGACTGTTCAAGGGATATCGAGTGTAGGATCAGGGCGGCAGTGAAGATTAGGTGTAAGTGGGGCTCTATTCACAGTCTCAAAGCAACGATGGAGGTCAATCGCGCGTCGCATGTCCCGCCTCTGGTTGTCCAAGAAGAAATATTCGCAGGCGTACCTTGGTAAATGCTTTCCCGCATCCTTCATATTTGCATTTATACCGACGAGGAAGCTGGCTGCCTTTGGAGCTAGTGACTTCCATTTGGAAGAAAGTAGATAGACGGCAATAGAAGAAACTCGGTGTCCGTGTAATGAGAAACAACCCCAAAAATCCGATTGGAAGGACAACAAATTTCCTGCGAATGTAATTGTAGGCATAAGGTATGTATGGTTTATGAGTACTGACGCAAAAACAATCAGCGGAGAACTTCGAGAGGGATGACGAACAGGGCATGAATCCAGACCGCGGCCCATACAATTGCACGATATTTCAAGCGCGGTTTATACTTTCCCCTGAGATTAATCGTGCTTTAAATCAGTGTCTATGATGTGCATTAGGGGGGAAGGATGCAACTAAAGTGCTCATGCATCCTCGGGGAGGCCATGGTCGGGGTCTTGCGCACAAGGGATCGATCATTCACGGGGTTTGTCACGTCGAAGACCAGGGAACAGTCAGTAGTCGAGCGGGCCTTCTGAAGGAAAATCTACCAACTGCTTCATGAAAATTGCATGAACAAATAAAATGATGCATCTATTTATCATTCTAAAAAAAAATTATAACCATTGACGACATTCCGGGGACGCAATCCACGTCCTGAAAGGGACTCGAGTGAGGGAAGAGGTAGAGGGCGGAGGCCGGAGGATGCGAACAAAAACCGAGGAAACCGTTATTTGAAATTTTAAAAGCCCCCGGGTTGTCAATGTCAAAAGTGCTTTCTTGGACCCTAAACGTGTAGAGGGGGAGCATTTGTCGCAACGCACTGTATACACAATTATTCACGCGTGCCTTTTAAAAAGATAGCGGTGGGAAGAAACAACTAAAAAATGAGATATTTTCTTCTTCCAGAGGGACAACGAGGTTAGACCCGATGTTGCGTGGATCCTTTTCTTTCTGTTCTTTCTTCATGGTTTGGCGCGACAACTGTACAAAGCCCAGCTTTTGAGTAGGTATGGCTTTCGATTATGCCTCCTTTTTTGCCTGTCCAATCTTTCTGTCTCTTCCCTCGTCCTTACTGCAATGGCGTTTCAACAACCACCTGAAGACCCATAGCACTCCACTGGCGAGTGAGACAACACACAGGAAAGCGAATATAAAGAAGCTGAGATCATTGTTCTCATAAATAGACCATGGTTCACCTAAGTAGGCGCCCGGAGAGCTTCCATCAAGTCGACGGAAAGTTTGAAGAACAGCTTCCCCACGTTTATTCCGCACTCTCACCCAGGCTTCTTGTTGCTCCCAGTCTAGCTCAATGGTTCCATAATTGAGGCCCCCGAAAAAACTGGAAGGCGTCAAACGGTGTCGATCGTAACGATCCACCGCCATCTCACACGTACCCATGGTGGTGGCGAAGCACGTATGGGTCATTCCACTGCTTGTTACCTCCAGGGCCTCCTTCTTCCCCTCCTTCTCCTCTTCCCTCATCCCCTCGCTAGGTGGTTGCGTCACGAGAAGTTCTGCAAAGTGTACATCCCCGGAGAGGATAACCAATCCGCGGGGCCGATGCTTCCGCAAAAGTGCAAGCAACCGACTTTGTGCGGCCGGGTAGTGGCCCCACCCCTCCGCAATGGGATTCACAGATAAGACCTGAACGGTAGAGACAAGGACGTGAAAAGAGGCCTCTGAACCTGCCAGTTGTGCCTCCAGCCATGACCACTGCTCGGTCCCCAGCATGTCGCCGTGAAAGCGTCCGGTAATGCCCAGGAGGACGGCAGCCCATCGCGTAAGCGCTAAAAGATAGGGCTTCACAGGCCATAAAAGATTAGCTACACACTCTGGTACCACAATGGCTGGCTCGTCGCTTAAGGAGCGGACGTCCAGGAAAATGACTTTAACTTGGCGCGGTGGCTCTCCAAAGACGTGAGCGGAAAACAATCCCAACCGAGATCGTCTGGGAGAATCTTCAGAAACATGTCCAAGGAAGTCTAAATAAGCACTCTGGCGTTGAGGGGTATAATTCTAGAGAAAAAAATGCGAGAAATCGATGGGAGGGAGTGAGAGGTCGATCCTTTTCGGAACACTGGTACAAACATCTCATTGTTCCTCTGGACACGCACCACTTTATGGCCATCATTCGTAGACATGTCATGATCATCATATACGCCTTCGATTATTGCACCCGAGCTCAGCAGACGTTGGTAGCCTTTATTTTTCAGCTGGCGGGAGTAGGCTCTCCGAAGGTTGGCGTCATTGTCACCTTCCTTTTCTTTGACGTACACGGCGTCACCCAGCCACAGATACGCTTGAGGATGAAAGTCCACGATATTGTCCCATAAAACATTGGTCCGCCACTGTATAAATGAAGGATCAAGGTGTGTCAATGTGGAATGCCAATCACGAAGAGAGAAGGTTGTGATGCATCGCTGCATCTTGCGTATTGCTCACAAGACAATCGATTTCCGCACAGTCGTTACGCTTGTCAGTGGAAAGAATTTGCTTTCTCAAATCATTTTGTTCTAAATTGCTTACTGTGTGCTAGAATGAAAATCAATAGAGGCTTACCTGTTTGTTGCAAGAGCCAAATGCTACTCGAGTCAGCGTCTGATATTCGTAGTGCCCATCCAACTCTGCAGCCATCTGCTTCATCGTGTCACCTTGTTCCTCAGCGAGACTGAACAGATGCTCTTGCAACATAAAAGTGAAAAATATACTCAAAACGAGCATCAGACCAGGCATTCGTGATGACATCGCCGCGGCTGCCATGAAGTAAGGACGCCCTTCTTTTCTACGGCGACGACCACCAGACACTATGGCTGCGACACCTGACGAGAAATATGTTCGAGATCAGTCACCATTTCTTTGTTGCCGGTGCGAGCTGATGGGCTCTGGCTGCCCGAGGCCTGGCGAATAAACAACATTCACAGATGGGCTTGTTGAGTGTGGCGAGAACTACGACGCGAGGAAAAAATTTAAAAAGCCGTTACCATCTCCTTTCCCCTTTACATCAGCAAACGCAGGCACATTTTCCCCACACACGTGCGCTGACATTTTCACACCGCGTTTCTTTTAGAAGCTGGGGCATACGATTCGACATTTTACACGGCTTGATCTATCTAAGGCTTGCTTCTGAAAGGCATCTCGGACCTGCTGCGAATATTTCCCTTGCGGAGACTGCAATTCCTATTTCCTTCCTTGATTGCCTTGCAGTTTCTACAAAGAAAACAATTGATGAGAGCTCATAAATGTTAGCAGCCAAAACTTCATTCGTTGCTTGATTTGCCTGTTCCATATTGATGCCTTTTCTCAGCTCTAAATCTTAATCCAGGTCACCGTTGTGGACGACGTCTTAGCAACATGCGGCTGAAATTGGAACGTAGAGGCTGTTGTGGACTAACTTCTTTCTCGTCCGCATTCATCTATCTTTGCTCCACCGTCGTCTCTGGGCTTTGACTTTGTCGCAAGTATTGTTAAGCAGACATAACGATTCACTTCGTTCTTGTCCAGACCTTCTATGTGTGCCTTCTAGTTGTCAAGTAATGCATTCCTCCCAAAAATTAAATATTGTTCAACTCTTCTATGTCATCGTCCTCTTCCTCATCATCATCATCTTCGTCCGCCGTCTCCAGCCATTGGAACCAGGGCGTGGTCTGCACAACCGCTTTTCGCTTGTTTCCCTCTTCACGGTCGTCGTCACGCCACCCGGTGAAGGCTGCCTCGTCCAATAAGTCCGCTCCGTACAGGCCATGGAAGAGCTTCTCCAGCAAGGGGTCACCGCCCACTTTAGGATATCCTCTTGCCTCCACGACCCGTTGCACCGCGTACACGGCCTCCTTCTGATCGGTTGTATCCTTAGCCAGCAGGCGCTTCAGCACTGTCCCGTACTGGGCCCCCGCCATCCAGCCTAGGCTGGCCAAGGCCTCGTTTGAATCCACGGACCCTAGAACCACCTCCAAAATCGCCGAGCCCTTCGCCGCGTCGCCCTTTTCCTGTGCCGCCGCCCACAGCTCTTTCCCTTTCAACCCCGAAGCGACCAAGGCCTTAGCCACATCGGCACATTCCGCCGCCGCCTTTGCTTTCGCCTCCTTCTCCTCCTTCAGACGCAGCACTTCCGCTTCCTTGGCAGCCCGCCGGGCTTCCTCTTCTGCCGCACGTTTCGCCGCCTCCAGCTCCCGCTTCGCCTTTTTCTCTTCCTGTTCGGCCGCTTTGGCGGCAGCCTCCGCAGCTTTCGCGGCCGCCGCGGCCTCAACCCCCCTCCCACCGGGCCCCACACCGGAGCGGTCCATCCGATCCATTCCCCTCTCCCCCTCGAACGGCACGCCGGAGCTGTTCCCTCGGCTCCCATAGGGGGGGGGCGTGCGACTGTCCTCAAAACGGCGCGGCCGCGACAAGTCCTCCCCGGCACTGGGCGCAAATCGACGCAAGGGCCGACGCTCAGGCATCCCTCGGTCCATCCCTCCTCCTCCCTCACCGCCCGGGCTCTCCCGCCCCTGCCCAAAGCCCCCTCCTCGGCGTTCCCTCTCCTCTTCCCAGCCCCCTCGGCGTGGGTAGTCGTCGCCCCCGCGTCCCTCCCCCAGTCCCCGCCGGGGAGCTCCGTATCCTGTTTCTCTATCGTCCCGTCGCCGGTGCTCCTCCATCCCACCCTCCCGATCCCTATCCCGTCGCCCAAACCCCCCGGGGCCCCGTCCTCCCTCCCCGTCCTCAAACAGCCTCCGGCCCCCTCCTCCCTCGCCACCCCCTCGCGGCGGCCCAAATTCCCGCTCTCCCATTCCCGCCCGACGATATGAGCCCTCCATCCCCCCACCCTGCTTGTCTTCCCTCCACCGACGATTCAAGGGCGCAGGCTCCGGGGTGGCGCGTCGCCCGGGTAGGGGGCGGTCCCCCCCTTCCCCCGCCGGGGCGCCTTCCTTCTCTTCCTGCGGCTTGTTCTCCTCCGCAGAGGAAGGCTCCGCGCCTTTTGCCATCGAATTTGCCGCCTCATCCTCCTTCCATTCCTCAGCGGTGGAAGGACCCCCCTCCTCCTGCATTCCCACCTTCTCCAGCTTTCGCGCCAAAATCTCCTCCTCCCGCGAAGCCGTGTCCACCGGCCGCGCCCCGCCGAAGACACTGCTTCCTGCTATCTCGCTCATCCTTTCCCCCGTCGTCCCGGCGCTTCGAGGCTTCAAATTCAGACGCGGCCTTTCGGAAGGGCCGTCGTGCGCCCGTCGGGGGGGCGGAATATCCTCTCCGTCCCCCCCCCGCCCCTGGCCCCGCCAGTTCATGGGGGTATTATCGCCCCGACCCTCCTCTCCACCCCGCTCCGACGGTGTATCGCGTTCGGGCAGACGCCGACGGGGCGGCGCACGTTCAAGATCGTCGTCGACCCCCCCCCCACCGCGGGTCCATGGCCCGTCATCAGCACGCGAGCGTGAACCCCCTCGCTCCTCCTCACCATAACGTCCTCCCCGCATTGGTCCACGGTCGTCATCGCCATACCTACTTCCGCCTCCTCTTCCACCCCGGAACACCCCCCCCCCCCCCCCCCCTCCCCCCACCCCCCCCCCCCCCCCCCCCCCCCCCCCCCCCCCCCCCCCCCGCCCCCCCCCCCCCCCCACCCCCCCCCCCCCCC
>Ga0102934_1003321_pt1 | contig 10993 bp, 14 predicted proteins | sample SalPonR2_A_D1_MG_FD_78175 | JGI IMG/M metagenome (GOLD analysis project Ga0102934, IMG submission 78175) | Salt pond soil microbial communities from South San Francisco under conditions of wetland restoration - Salt Pond MetaG R2_A_D1_MG | ecosystem: Environmental > Aquatic > Marine > Intertidal...
CGCCGGGACCATGGATTGCGGAAAGAGCACCCTGGCCTTGCAAACCGACCACAATCATGCGTCAAGAGGTCGTGCAGGCCTTGTCTTCACCCGACTCGATCGTGCCGGCGAGTCGGTGTTGTCGAGTCGACTGGGCCTATCGGTCCCGGCGTATGAAGTCGGTGATGATTTCGACTTCCGCCGTCACGTAGTCGACACCTTGAGTGTCGGCAGCCGCGTGGACTACATCATCTGCGACGAAGCCCAGTTCTACACAACCGAGCAGGTGGAGCAACTTGCCAGAGTGGTCGATGAGCTGGCGATCGATGTTTTCGCCTTCGGGATCATGACCGACTTTCGCACTCGACTTTTCCCGGGGTCAGCGCGCCTTGTCGAGCTCGCGGATCGAGTGCAGGTCCTGCAAGTAGAGGCTTTGTGTTGGTGCGGTTCACGCGCGATCCACAACGCCAGGACCGTAGGTGGAGAGATGACCACCGAGGGCGATCAGGTGCTGGTCGGTGATGTTGCCGGTGGGGGTGATCACGTCGCGTACGAAGTCTTGTGTCGGCGCCACTATCGGGCCGGTTTGACCGCGAAGCGTGCTGGCGTCGAGCACATGTCCCGTGAACCACTGCCGTTTGATTCGGCGTGAGTGAACGCGTCCTGGGATTAGTCGTCGCCTTTGCTGGTGCCGAAGAGGATTTCGTCCCAACTCGGGACGCTGGCGCGCCCGCGCTTGCCCTTGGCCCGCTTCGTCCGTTTGGCTGCTGGCTCGGGGGACTCGAAGAGGGTGGTGGACGCGGGCTCGTCATCGGGCTCAGGCACAGACTCAGGCACAGGCTCTGCGCGCTCGGCTGTGGGGTCGGAGTTCACCGAAACCAACCTGGGGCGGGCGCTCGGTTCGGTGCTCGTCTCAGTGCTCGTCTCAGTGCCTGACTCGGGGCCTGACTCGGTGCCTGACTCGGTGGCCGGGCGCTCTTCCTTCGTCGTCGTCGTCGCGGAAGGCGCCGTCTCGGCCACCGCCGTGGGTCCGCCGCCCATCAGCGCACGGGCACTCTCGTCTTGCGGGTGTACCGAGCGGCCGGTCTCCTCGAACAGCCACGAGCCGATAGCGGTTCCGTCATGGAAGGCAGTGACCACCCATCGACCTTCGGGGTTGCGATAGGAGTCCCAAGTCACCGCATCGGTATCGGGATCGACATCGAGTTTCACGCACACCGATTCGTGCAAGGTTGCCCCGCCCCGGGAGCGGGAGATCTCTACCGCGGCGGCTTGCTCGGCCACGTAGGCCCGCTCGCCGAGCAGCGGTCCGGCGTAGCGGGTCACCTTGTCCAATGGCCACCCGGTCTCTGCAGCCACGACCTCCGGCGACGCGCCAGCACGGACGCGCGCTTGGATTTCCCGGGGGCTCAGCGGTTGCAGGGCTTTCTCCTTCGTAGACCGGTGAGTAAGGCTATCGCCTCAGCGCCCTCGCGCACCCACCTGCGCCCGTTTGCCGACTGTGCCGTGTCGTGTGCCGCGCTCTATGCGACCACCTGAGCGCGGCTGTTGCTCAACCCCCCGGGTGCGGGCCCGGCAGGGGGTCGTCATTCCAGGCCATGGGTGGGGCAGCGGTCGTGGGTTCGCTCGGCACCTGGCCGCTGACACGGATACTTCGGTCTCCGGTGAGCAGGATCACCGCACTCATCAATGCCCCGCCGAAGCACAGAGCCAATCCGGCGCGTGGGCCGAAGGCATCGACTGCAATGCCAGCGAGGGCCGAGCCGAACGCGAAGCCGGCGGCCAGGCCTGAGTTGGTCCACGTCAATCCTTCTGTCAGGTTCGCCGCACTGACCAGGCGTTGGGTTAGGGAGAAGACGCCGATCAGTGTCGGGGCAACGAGAGCCCCGGCGGCGCTCGCGACGACGATGGCGCCGGTATTGGTGTCGGTGAACCAGAAACCAGCGCATACGAGTGCAAGCAACGAAGCGGCGACTTGCGTGTGTCGATGCAATCGACCTGGCCATGCGCGCGCGCCGTAGACGATTCCACCGACCATCGACGCTGCAGCGAAGCAAGCGAGTAACACACCCGCGGTCGATCCACTGCCACGCGCACCGGTGAAGGCAACCGCTCCGACATCAAGCGCGCCGAAGAGCGTGCCTAAGCCGAGGGCTGCGGCGATCAGCACCCACAGGCCGCGCGTGCGGACCACAGCCAGTATCGACGTGGGCGTACCGGTTCGTGGTGCGGGCAAAGGTGTGGAACCGGTGCACAAGGACAGCCCGATGGCACCCACGAGGACCGCCGCTGCCGCCACCACGAGGGGAACGGGAAATCCGACCCCGAACGCGAGTGCGGTGGTGATGAGCGGCCCCATCGTGAAAATCAACTCATCGAGGATGCTCTCCCAGGCGAAACCAACGCGAAGCAGGGCCGGCTGTTGCGTGACCTGTGATTCGTGGCTCCACCGAGCACGCACAAAGGAACCGATCGCCGGTGAAGTAGCGCCAGCGGCCACCACGACGGCGACCTGCAGCAACGCCGGGGCCGAGCGCACGATCGTGAACGTGGCCAGAACCAGGAGCAGGCTGTGCAGCACCGCCAGAGTCCGCAGAACGATCGTTTGTCCGAATCGGTCCGCCCAGCGGCTGGTCAAGATGCTGGCGAGCGCTGCCGTCACCGCGAACGCGGCACTAAGCGCCCCGGCGAAGGCATAAGACCCGGTGGTCTCGCTGACCAGCAGCACAAGGGCCAGGGCAACCATCGCAACCGGCAGCCGAGCGAGTGCGCCGGTGGAAGTGAAGCCAGGGACGCCGGGCCTGGTCAGGGCGTAGCGGTAGCCGACGGTGGGTGTTGGCACCGGACTTGGGGGCATCGAGTCTGGGGGCATCGAGTCTGCAGGCATCTGCTGGCAGGCTAGCGTGTGCGTCCCCCAGGAGCGGGTTCCCAGCCGGAACGCACCAAGGAGTCAGATGACCGCGCAGGCAAGTTCCGTCCGCACACTCGCCGAGATTCTCGCTTTGCATCCGCTGATCGATCTTGCATGGCGGGCAGCGGGGGAGGCCGCCACGTTCTTGCACACGCAACGGCCGAAAGAACTCGAAGTGGAGACCAAGAGCACGCCGACCGATGTCGTGACATCAATGGACAAGGCCGCGGAGCACCTTCTCTACGAAAGACTGCTGGGCGAGCGTCCGGGCGATGGGCTACTCGGTGAGGAAGGCGCCGATCAGGCGGGGTCCACGGGGATTCGCTGGGTGGTCGATCCGCTCGATGGGACGGTCAACTACCTCTACCGCATCCCACTGTGGGGGGTCTCTGTCGCGGCGGAGGACTCGGATGTGGGGGAGACGGTCGTCGGCGTCATCGTCACCCCCGAGACCGGAGAGGGATTCATCGGCATCCGGGGCCGTGGGGCGTGGCGCATCGTGGGTGACATCGGCGAACGGATGAGTGTCCGCGCGTGTGGAGAGCTATCGCAGGCCATGGTCGCTACCGGTTTCGGCTATGCGCCCCGTAGGCGGGTCTCGCAGGCGGAAGTGTTGCGCGAGTTGATTCCTTCGGTTCGCGATATCCGGCGCACTGGGTGCGCGGTGGTCGACTTCACGTGGCTTGCGCGCGGTCGAACGGATGCGTACTACGAACGGGGGCTGAACCCATGGGATGTTGCCGCAGGGGCCTTGATCGCCCGGGAAGCTGGTGCAGTCGTGCGGCAGTTGGACGAGTCGGACTCGGGAACCTTCGTGGCGGCCGTGCCCGACATCGCAGACGAATTGATCGAAGCGCTACAACACGCGGGCATGATGGATCGCGCGCATTAAGTGGCGTGCGATTCGCCGAGAACGTTCAGGGGTCGCGTTCAGGGGTCGCGCTTAGGGGTCTTGCTTAGGGATCTAGGCGACGCAGGTCCGCGGAATACCACGACGCATTGCGTACATACGTTTGCATCGACTCGCGGAAATCCGCGGCTTGCACCACGTTCTCCACCACACGAGCCGGTACGCCGAGGGCGCGTGCATGGGCTGGGACGGTCGTGCCAGGCGAAACGACGGCGCCGGCGCCGACGAGTGATTCGGGGCCGACGGTAACGCGGTGGAGGAGCACCGAACCGGAGCCGATCAGTGAATCGTCGTGCACGGTGCATCCTTCTAGGTGAGCGTTGTGACCGACCACGCATCGGTCGCCCACCAAAGTGTCCAACTCATCGGTGCAATGCACCACCGTGCCGTCTTGGATCGAGGTCTGCGAGCCGATGCGTATGGTTCCGTGATCTCCGCGCAGAACGGCTGTCGGCCAGATAGATGAGTGCGCGCCGACATGCACGTTTCCGATCACAACAGCGTCCGGATGAACGAAGGCGGAAGGGTCGATGGTGGGCGTGAGTTCACCGAGGGCATAAAGGGCCATGCCCCAAGTGTTACGTGCAGGTTCGGTCTCGGCGACCCCGGAGCGCGGAATGTCGGGCCATGGGGCACAATCTGCGCGCAAGACGACCGAAAGAGGGAGGGCTGGGGGTATGGCAACCGACTACGACGCGCCTCGCAAGACGGACGAGGAACTCGCCGAGGACAGCCTCGAGGAGTTGAAAGCGCGTCGCGCGGAGAAAACCGCCTCCGCTGTCGACGTCGATGAGGCGGAGCTGGCCGAGAACCTCGAACTACCTGGCGCCGATCTCTCGGATGAGAACTTGACCGTTCGGGTGGTGCCGAAGAAGTCCGACGAGTTCACGTGCATGTCCTGCTTCCTTGTCCACCACCGCAGCCAACTCGACCACGAGGGCAAGTCCGGCCCGATTTGCAAGGATTGCGCGTAAGGCCCCCGGTCTTAGTCGTCGAGTACGCGGGCAACGGCCCGGAACACAGCAACTTGGATGACCGCGGCGGCAGCGGCACTTACTGCCGCCCAAGCGATGACGGCGCCGATGGGTGCACTCGTGTCCTTGGTCGACGGGGCCTCGCGTCCGAGGATCGCCCGATGCGCTGAAGCAAGTGCCTTCCCGGCCACGATGTTCGCGCCAAACGCCAATGCGGGGGCAACGATGGCTGCTATCGGGGCCTTCCCCGATTCGGTACCGATGTCGCCGATGTCCTGGGAACTCGATTCGCTCATGCGCACACTCTGTCGCATTCCGTCGCGTGTGTCAGCACACGCCTGGGGTCGAGTCCGGAATCGCGCTGAGGGCGGCGCTGAGGTCACGGGGCCGGCGCGTGGCCACGAGCCACGCTGGATGGGGATCGTCCGGGTCGTCGATGGTGATCACCACAGCCGACGGTGGTGACCAGATCGGCAGGACCGAATAGACAGCCGCGGGAACCCCATATCCGCGACGGGCCTCGCGCAGTTCCGCGCCGCTTAGTCCCGTCGTCTGGCCCATGACCGCACGCGGCAGTCGAGCTCGACCGCAGCGCAATCCGTTTGCGTCGACGGTGACGACCGGGGAGCCGAACCACAGCCCGAGGGCGGCCGCAAGGGCAAGGAGAGCGCCGGTGATGACCCCCAGGTTGGTTCCCAGGGCAGCGCCGTAGGCGATAGCCACCATCGCAACCAGGGCCGCTGCGATGACCCACCACCCCGCTCCGGGAAGAACGCGTTCGCGGAAGAGCACGCCGGGCCTGCTTGCCATATCGACATTGTGGTCGGTGCCGGTATCGTCGCGGCGATGCCCAGCAACGATCCGCAGGTTCCCTCCGACGCGCAGATCCCGACTCGTGCCGCGCACGCCCCCGCCCCAGGGGAGCCGATCCCCAGCCACTACCGCTGGTGCTACGGGTGTGGCGGGGACCATCCGAGCGGGCTGCACATGCAACTGTTCGCTGGCGCGGGGTTGGATACCTACGGCACCTTCGTGGTGACCGACCTGCACCAGGGAGCGCCGGGCCTTGCACACGGCGGCTTGTTGACCACGGCGATGGACGAGGTGTTGGGCTCGTTGAACTGGCTACTGTCCAAACCGGCAGTAACCGCGCACCTGGAGTGTGATTTCCGCCGGCCGGTGCCGGTCGGTTCGCAGCTTGAGATGCGGGCGAGCGTCGATGGGGTCAAAGGGCGCCGGGTGTTCATGTCTGCTGTGGCCTCACTTGACGGGAAAGCAGCGGTGACCGCCCGTGCCGTCTTCGTCCAAGTTCCACTCGAGCATTTCCTTGACCACGGGAACGCCGAACAGGTCGAGCAAGCGGTCCGCGAACGTGGGGAACGGCGCGGAGTCCGCGGCCCGGGTGTCGGGGAGCCGGACGTGCAGGTGAATCCGTGACACAGGTCCAGGTGTTATGGACGCGCTTGGATCCCGGCATACCAGCGCCGGCGAGGGAGCACCCGGGTGATGCCGGCTGGGATCTGCGCTCGCGGATCGACCTCACACTCGCCCCCGGGGAACGCTCGGTGATCCCGACCGGCGTTGCGATTGCTTTGCCCGACGGTTTCGTGGGTCTCGTGCACCCGCGCAGTGGCCTCGCGGCGCGTCACGGCTTCACTCTCGTGAACGCACCCGGCACCATCGATGCCGGATACCGAGGCGAGATCGCGGTGATCGGCGTCAACACCGATCAAGCGGTGGCGATGACGATCGAGCGGGGTCAGCGAATCGCCCAATTGCTGGTTCAGCAGGTTTGCACGCTCGACCTCGTGGAAGTCCACGAGCTGCCCGGCTCGCACCGGGCGGCAGGGGGGCTTGGGTCCACCGGTAAGCACTAGGTGGTGGCAACGCCGGGTACCGTGGAGTACTCGGCGGTGTGCCACTGAAGAAGGAGTCAGGCGTGGGGCTATTCGGACGATCGCGCGGCGAGCGCGGTGCTGACGGTGCTGACGGTGCCGGCGATGTGCAGCCAACGCCCGAAGGTACCGAGCCGACGGATACCAGCGAGGGATCTGGTGGAGACGAGAGTGCCGAAGTCCCAACTATCGATCGCACAGAGGGTCCGTGGGATGCCGCTGAGGACTATCCCGATATCGCCCGAGTGGATCTCGGGGGGTTGCTGCTTCCGCAGAGCGATCAGATACGGATCCAGGTTCAAGCCGATCCGTCGTCAGGTGCTGTGAGCCAGCTGTCGGTGCTCACCGAAGGCTCCGCAGTGCAAATCCAGCCCTACGCCGCACCCCGCAAGGGCGGAATGTGGCAGGAGATACGCCAGCAGATCGTCTCGTCGATCAACTCCTCCGGAGGCCTCGTCGAGCAAGTCGAGGGCCCGTACGGGACAGAGGTTCGAGCGCAGGTGGCCGGCGCCGAAGGCAAGCCCCAGCCCGCTCGGTTTTGTGGCATCGACGGACCTCGCTGGTTCGTGCGGTTGGTGTTCTTGGGTAAGGCTGCGCGGGATGAACAAGCAGCGCAGCTTCTCGACACAATCGTGCGGGGGATGGTGGTGGTGCGCGGCGATGAAGCGATGCCGATGGGCAATTCGATCCCGTTGCGTGTCCCGCAGAATCCGGAATCCGAAGCGACAGTGGCAGCCGCGCAAGAGGCTGCGGACCAGGCCTCGGCCCGAGCAGCGCGGCCGAGCATCACGCTGCCGGCACGTGGGCCGGAAATCACCGAGACCCGATAGGGGCAGGCATGGACGCTTCGGTACTCACGCGCACGCTGCGCCGGCTGACGGAATCTGGTTCCGAGCGGGCGCTACGTGAATCCCGTATCGACCACGAGCGTCGACACCCTGGCGAAGAGTTGACCCCGATAGACAAATGTTGCCCAGGGCAGCAAGTAACGGTTACCGGAACCATCTCGAAGGTGGAGGTTCGCCCGGAAGGCAGTGCACCGGCGCTGGAAGTGAGCATCAACGACGGATCCGGGCGCCTATTCGTCGTGTGGCTCGGCCGTCGCCGGATCCCCGGTGTGTACGAAGGCCGCCGGCTCGTCGTGCATGGCCGGTTGAATTGTGTGACCGACCATCCGACGGTCTATAACCCGCGCTACGAACTCCTCCCGGAATGACCTGATGCCCAACACCAGCTCTGGCGAAGAGCAAACACCGGAGGAAGCGCCGGAGCCAACTGCGGAATCGGTCGCGGACATTCGCGCCGAGGGATTGATTCTCGAACGCGCCATCGGCGGTTGGAAGGGCATGATCGACACCGGCTTGCCGACCGTTGTCTTCATCACTGTTTTCGCACTTGGTGGCCGCGTTCTGACACCCGCCCTGATTGCGGCCGTCGCAACCGGCGTTGTTTTGGCCATTTGGCGTCTCATTCGCCGCCAGTCCCTGCAGCAGATTCTCACGGGTTTCCTCGGATTGGCCATCGCGGCGGCCTTCTCGGCGTGGACCGGCAACGCCGAGGACTTCTTCCTCCCCGGTCTGTTGACGAACGTGGCCTACGGCACGGTCTTCGTGGTGTCGATCCTGATCGGCTGGCCGGCGCTCGGTGTTGCGATGGGTTATCTCACCGGTGATGGCACGGCTTGGCGTAAAGACCAACGTTTGCGCCGGACGTATGCCGCCGCATCATGGATTTGGGTGGCTGTGTTCTTCGTACGGCTGAGCGTTCAGGCGCCGCTATACCTCGCTGGTGCTGTGGAACCCCTCGGGGTTGCGCGGGTGATCATGGGATGGCCGCTTTTCTTGGCGGGCGCGTATTTCACCTACCGCGTGTTGGCACCGGTCTATCGGGAAAGGCGCGCGGCGCACGAGGAAGCAGAACCGCGAACCGACTAGTTACCTGCTGGCTCGCTGCACATCAGGGCCTGCAGCGCGGGCTCTTGTGCTGGTGAGACTACGAAGAGCAACTCGTCGCCAGCCTCGAGGTTTCCCGCATCCGTCGGCAACGAAACACTCGCCCCGCGCACGATGGCAACCGGTGCAGTGTTCTCGGGCCAGGGGATTTCGGTGATCGTGCGTCCGATCACCGGGGAATCGCCGGCCAGTGTCATTTCCACCAATTCCGCTGCACCCTGCCTGAAGGTGAACAGCCGAACCAGATCACCGACGCTCACCGCTTCCTCGACGAGCGCGGAAAGCATGCGCGGGGTGGAGACCGCAACATCGACTCCCCAGGACTCGTCGAACATCCACTCGTTCTTTGGATGGTTCACCCGCGCCACCACGCGGGGGACGCCGAATTCGGTCTTCGCGAGCAGCGAGACAACGAGGTTCACCTTGTCATCCCCGGTGGCGGCGACCACCACCTGGCATTCGGCTAGTCGGGCCTCATCGAGGCTGGTGACCTCGCAGGCGTCGGCCAGGAGCACTTGGGCACCGCCCACGACACCCGGTCTGGCCAACTCGGCGTCCTTGTCGATCAGCAGGACATCGTGTCCGTTCTCCACGAGTTCGCGTGCGATGGCCCGACCCACCTTGCCTGCTCCAGCGATGGCGACCCGCATCATGCGCGCACCGGTCCCTTCTCGCAGATCAACTCGATGTCATCGCGCCGATCCGGCGGAAACAGCAGGTGGATGAGATCTCCGTCTTGGACCACAGTGCGCTCATCGGGAAGGATCGTCGCCCCGTATCGGGTGATGAATGCAACGCGTGCACCGGTCGCCTCGGCTAAGTCACGGCTACGTTTGCCGAACCAGGCGTCTGCGATGTGAACCTCGGCCAGTGCCATCGTTCCGGTTGGATCGATGTATTCGGTATCGGCTCCCAGGGGCAGTAGCGCCCGCATGATCTGAGTGGTGGTCCACGAAACGGTCGCGACGGTGGGGATCCCCAAGCGCTGATAGACCTCAGCCCGGCGTGGGTCGTAGATGCGGGCGATCACGTTCTCGACGCCGTAGGTTTCCCGAGCCACTCGAGCGGCCAGGATGTTGGTGTTATCGCCACTGCTGACCGCTGTGAATGCGTGGGCTCGCTCGATGCCGGCATTTTCCAGGGTCTGTCGATCGAAGCCCACGCCTTTGACCGTTATGCCGCTGAAGTCCGGTCGAAGCTTGCGAAAGGCCTTGGCGTCCTGATCGACGACTGCTACCGAATGCCCGAGTGCATCGAGGTCATCTGCCAAGGAAGAACCGACGCGTCCACAGCCGAGGATCACCACGTGCACGTATCAACGCTACACGCGTGGGCGCCTAGGGTTCGGGGGTGGCGCCAGGCGGAAGCGAATCTTCCCATTCAGCCGAGCACCTCAGGCCTACCGTCGGGGACCGGATCGAGGTGGACGTCGAGTCGGTGGCTCACGGGGGTCACATGGTGGCCCGGCCGTCGGGTTTCGTCACGTTCGTTCGGCACGCGCTCCCCGGCGAGCGCGTTGTGGTCGAGGTGACGGAGGTGCGAAAGAACCATGCGTTTGCCGAGGCCATCGAAGTAGTCCGGGCGCATCCCGATCGTCGCCCGGCGCCGTGTCCGGCGTTTCACGCTTTCGGATGCGGCGGCTGCGATTTCCAGCACGCGGAACGCGCGCTGCAGTTGCAGATGAAATCCCAGGTACTCCATGAAGCCTTGGTTCGACATGGACGTCTCGGGCGGGAGCGGGTCGAGGAGTTGATGGGCCAAGGAGTGCAACCGCTTGGCCCGCAGTTCCGGTGGCGTTCGCGGATGCGCTTTGGTGTCGTGCGAGATGCACATGGTCGATCCCTACCTGCGCTACGCGCTCACCACAGCGCCAAGCTCATTGCAGCCGATCACTGCACGATCGCGGCTCCTGACGTACTCACGAAAGCAATCGAATGTGCGGAATCGGCCAAGGAGGCAGACGTCATCGTGGTTGCCGAGGGCGACGACGCGGTTCGCGTGGGCGTCAGGGCAGACGGTGATGACCCACTCGATGGACCCACCACCCCGCGGCTTCAACACCGCCTCGTCTTCGATGATCACGTCGTTGATTTCCGGGTCCCGCTCGAGGGGTTTTGGCAGGCCGATCGGCGACTGTTGCCGGCCCTGATCGAGGCGGTCATGGAGTTCGGGGAGGTGGAGCCGGGTCAGCATTGGTGGGATCTGTATGCCGGAGCAGGTCCACTAGCGGCCGCCTTAGGTATTCGAGTCGGTGCGCAGGGGAGCGTGCAGGCAATCGAGGGCATCGCCTCGGCGGTTCGCGCCGCCCGGCGAGCGCTGCACGCGATGCCCTGGGTGCGCCTGCATCAGGCGGATGTGCGCGAGTGGCTCAG
>Ga0102934_1003322_pt1 | contig 10990 bp, 8 predicted proteins | sample SalPonR2_A_D1_MG_FD_78175 | JGI IMG/M metagenome (GOLD analysis project Ga0102934, IMG submission 78175) | Salt pond soil microbial communities from South San Francisco under conditions of wetland restoration - Salt Pond MetaG R2_A_D1_MG | ecosystem: Environmental > Aquatic > Marine > Intertidal...
AAGAAACATCTGAGTGAAGTCTATGTCCACCTGATGATGTTGGCCTTCTTGGTTGACCAGGCCCAGCAGTTGGCTTGTCCCCTCTTTCAGGCTGTCTTGAAGAAAATAAAAGTCAAAAAGGCTATCTGGGAAGAAATGCGCAGTCTTTTTAATACGTATATTGTTGATTCTATGGAAACAATTTTCACTGCACTTATATATGGCTATGAGAAGCCGGCCTTAAAGGCGATCAATTCGGGTTGAAAATATAAACAAAATTCTATTTTTTGTAATTTTGCTGAGGGCTACTATGATCCCAAAGGATTAGTGCGCTCAAAATACGCGATTTTGAAGGAGAAATAGCATTTTTTTTCATTCATAAGTCATAGCTTTATGGCTTAAAGCTCTTCAATGGACATAAAATTCTATTTTTGGCTCTGAAAAAAAAGTCTTTCGGAAATTGCTGTACATTAACCCTTGATAATTTGCAGCCTCAAGCATAAAATTAGTTGCATGAACCAACCAAGAATGCTTATTGTTTTATGTTTACTGCAAGAAACTTAGTAAGTCTTATTTCTTCCTCTTGGGGTATAACCCTATTAGTCCTTTTTGCTTCTGATGGCTCATGTTCACAGACCACGCTTCGGTCTTAGATGACTATATTTAATCGGAGTATAATTATGAACTTCTCCCTGGATAAATCCAACAACAGACTCTGGCTCTTTTTCTTTATCCTCCTCTTATTCGTTGGATGGCAGATTTATGCTGGTTATGGAAAGCCCATGAAAATAGACTACTCCGCCTTTTTAAACCACCTTGAAGCTGGCAAGGTCAAAAAAATAACCGTGCAAGGGGACAAAATCACTGGCAGTTTAACCGAAAAAACCAAAAAACCACTGGGCAACAACCAGTTTGAGGAATATCAGCAATTTGTTACCTACACCCCTTCTTTCGGTGATCCTGATCTGATGAAACAGCTGAAAAAACACCGGGTTGAAGTCAAGACTATTCCTGAGGCCGACTATCACTACTGGTCGATTATCTTGATGACCCTGCCCTTTCTATTTATATTTTGGATTGGTTATGTCCAGTACAGAAGGATGCAAGGTGGTCAGGGAGGCGGCATTTTTTCCATCGGTAAGAGTCAGGCCAAAAGATTTGATCAAAGCCAAGAAAAAACACTTTTCAAGGATGTGGCTGGTTCGGAAAGTACCAAAATAGAGCTACAGGAGATTGTCTCCTTTCTCAAGGAACCGGAGCAGATTATAAAATTGGGCGGTGAGCTACCAAAAGGGGTCATGCTGGTAGGTCCACCTGGAAATGGGAAAACCCTGTTGGCCAGAGCTGTGGCCGGAGAAGCCAATGCCCCTTTCTTTAGTATAACTGGTTCTGATTTTATGGAGATGTTTGTCGGGGTTGGGGCAAAGCGAGTCAGGAGCCTGTTCCAGGATGCCAAAAAAAATACCCCTAGCATTATCTTTATTGATGAGATCGATGCCATTGGTCGCCGTAGAGGCGCCGGTCTAGGCGGAGGCCACGATGAAAGGGAGCAGACCCTAAACCAGCTCCTCTCTGAATTAGACGGCTTTGAACCCAATGAGAACGTCATTGTCATGACTGCAACCAATCGCCCTGATATCCTTGATCCGGCCCTGACTCGACCGGGACGATTTGATCGACGTATCATTGTCGACCTACCAAACGTCTCGGAGAGGAAAGAGATCCTGGAGATGTATGCCCAGAATAAAAGCTTTGCCCAAGGAGTCGACTTGGATGAGGTGGCTAGGAGCACTCCCGGCTTCTCAGGGGCCGATTTGAAGAACATTCTGAACGAAGCGGCCATTCTGACTGTCAGGGAAAAAAAGGATAAGATAGATAATAAGATTATTGAAGAGTCAAGGGACAAGATCTTCATGGGTCTTATCCGAAAAGGCCTAGCCCTGACAGATGAGGAAAAACAGCTAATAGCTTATCATGAAGCCGGACATGCTATAGTAGGCGCCTTACTCCCTAATGCAGATCCCATCCACAAGGTCTCCATCATTCCCAGGAGTCAGGCTATGGGCATGACACAACAGTTTCCGGAAAAAGAGATCTATATCTACAGACGGGAGTACCTCCTTGACCTTATGACTGTTATGATGGGCGGACGAGCTGCAGAGGCCTCTATATTCAATACAGCCACAAGTGGGGCTGGCAATGATCTACAGCAAGCTACCAAAATGGCTCGCAAGATGATTATTGAATGGGGTATGAGCGGTCGCTTTGAACACATGGCCCTTGGCAGTCAGGAAGAACATGTCTTTATTGGTGAAGAGCTAGGTAAACAGCGTGAATACAGTGAGCAGACAGCCCAGGAAGTGGATCAGGAGGTAGAGAACCTGTTGGACAAGTCCTTCAAACGAGCCGCTGATCTTGTCCAAGAACGCAGACAGGCCCTGGATCAATTGGCAGACTTGCTTATTGAACAAGAAGAGGTCCCGGGCCACAAGGTCTATGAGCTGTTAACATAAAAGAACGTTTACCGTAAACCGTTGACCGTTGACCGAAGAAATAAGAATTAAGAATTTATATCTTAATTCATTTGTCTTGCGGTTCAAGGTCCACGGTAAACGGTCAACGGTCTTCTATCATGCTTCGGTCTAGAAGAATCATTTATCAGAAAAACAGCTTGCGGCAAAGCCTACAGCTGAATCTGTCTCTTCCTCATGCCACATATCATAAGCCAAGATCTTACCGTAACAGGCAGGGGGAAGTATCTCCAACAAGCAAGCCAAAGCAGAAAAACCACAGACATTGTATTGATCATTGACTTGGGCTGAAATGGCCCAAAAAGACTTGGCATCTCTTTGACAAAGGGCATTTAAAAGTTTGTAGTCATGTTCTCTGGCTTCTGATTCCATCTCCTTGGCCGGGAGGTTATGACCAAATTTTGGACCAATGTGTGAGAAATCAACCCCGGCAATGACTAATGTCTGTTCATCAGGCCGTCTTAGAATATCTTTAAGTGTTTGCAAAAATGGACCAGCACTATTGACAAAGGCCTCTCTGGAATATTCAGGTAGCCCCCTTTGTAAGGAACCACATAGGATGGGGACAATAGAGTAGCTATGTTGACTTAGGAGATGGTGAAAAAAAATGGTTTGAAATTCAATAGAGTGTTCAGTTTTATGATCAAAATCATGGCCGACCAAAATATTATCCCCTTTTTGTCTGAGCACTTGAATCGCCTCAGAATCACTGTGCAATATCCCCAAAGGGGTGGTAAAGTCTTTGTCTGTCAGGGAAAAGAGACCTTGATCTAAGCTGTGTCCAATTCCAAAAACAATGACCCGACTGGGTTTTATCCCTTTAATTTGATTATAGGCACAAGAATAGACATCTTTGCCTAGCTGGATATCTATATGCGGAGCAACTACAGCCTGAACTCGCCTTGGTATATCTGTTCTATCCGTATGTAAAGACAGGATCGAATCCAGGAAAGTTTGCAAATCTTCAAGTCGATCAGGATAAGATTTACCAAGGTGACAAGGAGGACGAATACTTTTGGCCTGAAAATTAGAGACTATCTCACCCTTAGCCTGGCGGAAACGTTCTGAGTCCAAAAGGAATGATTGATCAAGCCTGTCAATGACCTGACAGATCTCCTCCAGGTTAAGGTCAGGCTCATTGGACTGCCGGTTAAGCTCATTTTGTAGCTCTTGAATATCTTTGGCTGAATCAAGGAGGACCAGGAACTGATAAACCTGGGGCAGTATAGCTATACCTTCCTGGACCAGACCGAATCGATCGCGAATAACCACAAGCTGTCGTCCCTGATCTCTGATAGGGATATATTCAAGGTCTTTCCTAGGTGGTTTTATTAACATGTCAGTCATTAATTCTTATTTCTTCGGACAACGGTCAACGGTTCACGGTCGACATTCTTTTCATGTTAACTCGTGGATAAAAATTTTTTTCCTGATTTTTCATGCCTGCCCCGAAGCATGGAATAATATAATCATTTACTAAGCTGGATATTTTATTCCAGCATTCAACATAGTTGTTAATATATGTTACAAACCAGACTCCTATATCAAGATCGCAATCACATTCAGCTCCGGGCCTATTTCCTAGGTCCCCGGATCGATGTTCGGGAATATGAACGACACAACTTCATCTCTCTAAACCCTTTGACCATCAAGGTAGGAGAAAACAGTTATGCAGTGCTTCTGAAATTCGGAGTAGTTGTCTTGATTCAACTCGATGAAGTCGAACAGACCAATTTTATTAAAGATCTGACCCGCTTTGTCCACAAGCCTTTTAGGTCACCTGAATGGGAGGAGGCTGATGTTCTGATACAGATTAATGTCCCGGAGCGCATCGATTCAAGCGGCAGTCTTTTCATCCGTGATGCCAGCTGTGAACGACTCCAGGTCGTTTCTTTAATCTTGGCCAAAAGTGTTGTTTTGGCCCACTACGAAAAACAAGTTACCGATGTCTTTACCCGGATAGAACACCTGGCTGAAAATTTGACTCTAGGGCATATTCCTTCAAAAGACAAGGATCTCCTGCGGGAGATAGGTAATGTCCTCTCAATTCAAGCCTGGACCGTAGGCCGGGCTGAGGTAACGGAAAAGCCAGAGCTGACTTGGGATGACCCGGAATTAGACCGTCTCTATGAAAGATTGGCCTATGAATATGAGCTTAGGGACCGGGATTTGGCTCTAAACAGAAAACTGGAACTCATCTCCAACACAGCTGAAACCTTCCTGGAACTACTCCATAATCGACAGAGCATTCGTGTCGAGTGGTACATAGTCATCCTTATACTAGTCGAAGTCGTTTTGATCATCTATGAGATATATATATTCTAGACCAAATTCCATATTTTTGCTTACCCTTCTTAGCTCTACCTGCTTGCATATATATTTACACCAGTGAATTTTAGCTTGACTAAACTTTCAGTTTGAATTATTAATAAAAATCTTAGTATTAATCAAACCCTACCACAACCAACGAGTATAGCCATGGATATTATTATTGGTGATATAAAAGCAGTCCAAAAAGAACCCCATAGCTCTTCAAACTTTAAAAAAAGTATCTCCAAGGAGGCTGTCCAAAGAGAACGGCGCAAAAACAAGAAGGACCGAAGAAAAAATGTCCGGGATGGGGTAATTGTCCATTTATCCACACAAAAGGATAGGCGCAGCGGACGGGATCGCAGAAAAACCGGCTAATAATAAAAATACGCCCCTTTTGGCAACCACCATCTCCAAAAACAAGAGTGTAGTCCAGCAGAGTAGAGCACTGTTGAACCCGTTCTTCTTCATCCACCCTTTTCTTAAACCGTCACAATCATCCATCCGTCCTAAATCTTCATCCTAGCCTTGACAATACCGGCTTAAACAGATTAATTTCCATTTCAAAACAAATAATTAGCCCAAAAAGGCAACAAGGAGATCTATCTGTGCAAGAATTACGTCAATACTTTAAACAAACAAAAGGTAACGGGGTTTTGATCACTTCAAACAGACATGGCCAAGTGGACGCTATTACCTATCCAAAGCCCATTATCGATCAAAACGACTATCTCGTCTTTATTACCCAAGATCCTTTAGTTTATCAAAACCTTAGCCATAACCCCCAGGCAATGTTTGTTTTCCTGGAATATTTTCAACCCAATAAAGGCCTGAGATTAAAACTGCTCAAATCTCATGAAGAAAACGAAACAGCCATACAGTATTCAATGCAAAGTCAAAATTTCTCTAAAAAGCAATCAGAGATCAAACATATAATATCTTTCCATCTCCAAGACAAACTCCCCCTATTTGATCGAACAGATAAAGAGATTTGAGACCAGATCTCTCTTCAACCGACATACACTGAGTGGGCACAACCAAACATGAAACAATCTGATCATTAGCTAAACTGTATGTTTTATCCCAGCATCTAAACATCCCAGCATGATAGCATTCTTTTTCTTATCAGTCCCTAATTAGCAATCCCCAACCTTTCTTATATATTCTAGCTGTTTTTATAGGAAACTACAGTAAACATGTCTATACCCCAAAAAAGACAGGCTATATATCCCACAATGATAAGGACAAATAATATGTATTGACCCGGCAAATTATCGGTCTTGGATTTATATCTGTTTTTTAAGACAAAGAACAGCCTGGCCATAACCAGAGACTGCAAGGCAAATGGGGGGAATCCCAAAAAACCCAGGATGGGCATTTCAAAGACCTTGAACTGGCCGACATAGGGGATAGTGTAGTACCACTTTGATCCTGCCCAGTAATTCCAGGTTTCCCATAAAAAGCCACACAAGGCCCCAGAGTATAGCCAGCCAAAGAGCTCTGACCAATCGCCGTAGCTGATTTTCCTTAACAAGGATGGGACCTGACAACGATAAAGGATGGATTCTAAAATCAACAAAAAACTGACCCAGATAACAGGGAAAAAATATCTTGGCCAGATAATCGGGAGAATAAGGAATAAGCTCCCCAGCAAGATACTCCAGGGCAAAGCCCTCTCGATAACTGCCATGGAAGGTCTGCTTTTGGGCCTTATTCTATCCAGTCCAGTTATATGCAAAAGCTTTCTAGTTACAATCAAGCCAGGCAAAACACTGGCAAAGGACAGAAAATAGCCGGTCCACCTGATCCAGATAGAAGACGGGACATTTAAGTAGTGCCAGTTCTGGAGTCTAAAGTTAAAGGCCTCAAAGACGAGCCATATCAAGACAGAGAACAGACCATACAGGAAAAAACGCCTGGTCTGATTGAAAAGCAGTGAATTACCCCTAACCGCCAGTATTGTTTCAGCTACCAGGATATAAGGCCACCAGGCAAACAGATAATACCAATTATAGAACGGATTAAGCTGACAAACCGGTCCCAGGATAGTCGAAACCAAAAAGACCAGACAACCCAAACCCCCGATAAAAAGGTAATGGTGTGGAAATCTTTTATTTGTTGGCCACATAAACTTAGCCACAGTTATAACACATCTATAGCACTAAAGATTTTAGTCCACAAATTTTCAATAATTGAGCACGAACAAGAAGGAAATTAGTGAAGATTCATGTTGATTCCTGGATAAAAATCCTTATGTCATAAAATGAATTGAGACAGTTTCTTTATTCGAAGCCCTTATTATATGGAGGTATGGGCTCAATGACAAGTAAAAATCAGCAACCTTTTGACGCAAAAGACCAACAATGGATAAAGACCCATTGTGCTAGAATGGATCATGGCGGATGTGCCCTGGACGTTTTTGTCAAGGATGGAATCATCTCCAAGATCAAAGGCGATCCCAAGGGCTATCTCAACCAGGGCTATGTCTGTAACAAGGCCAGAATAATGCCCCATATCTTGAACCACCCAAAAAGGTTGAAACACCCCTTGCGGCGTATCGGTCCAAGGGGACAGGGACAATGGCAACGCATTTCCTGGTCTGAGGCCCTGGGCGAGATTTGTGAGAGCCTAAATGCGATTCGTCAGCAAGAAGGGGCCAAGTCAGTGGCCTTCTGCCAGGGAATGCCCAAGGGATTGGAGCATTTTGTCCTTATCCGCCTGGCCCATACCTTTGGTTCTCCCAATGTAGTCGCCGTCCAGGATGTCTGTCATGCCCCCAGGGAGATCAGTGGCAGGCACACCTGTGGTTTTTATCCTGTCCCAGACTACCAACACCCCGGACAGCTCATCTTTCTCTGGGGGAGTAATCCTTTAAGTACCAACGAAGAAGGGCAGATATCTAGGCAGATTACAAACTGTCTAGCTCAAGGCAGCCAACTGATAGTTGTAGACCCCCAAAAAACCAAGCTGGCTGCCAGAGCTGACTCCTGGCTCCAGATTAAACCTGGTATGGACCTTGCCTTGGCTTTGGCCATGCTAAATGTTGTTATTGAAGAGGGCTTGTATGATGCACAGTTTGTCAATACCTGGACCTATGGATTCCAAGAACTCAAAGAACATGTCCAAGATTATGCACCAGAGAAAATGGCTGAGGCAACCTGGATACCGGCTGAAGATATCCGGTCCTGTGCTCGAAGATATGCCCGGGCCAAGCCGGCAGCAATAGGTTGGGGCAATCCTCTGGAACATAGACACAACACCTTTGACACCATAAGAGCCCTAGTTTGCCTTATGGCCCTTACAGGCAATCTTGACCAGCCCGGGGGCAATATCCAGGCCAATGAACCTGACCAAAAACGCCTGGGCCAATTTGTCAAAACCGATCTAGTACCAGAAAAAAGACAGGATATGCTCCATGCCCATCATGGGACAATTTCCGGCATGATGACCGTCCCCCCGGCCTATTTCCGTCAAGCAGTCCTGGAGAAACAGCCCTATCCAATCAAAGGGGCCTACTTCCAGTGTACAAACCCCTTGCTGGCCTATGCCGACAGCCGTATGACCTATGATGCCCTGATGCAACTCGAATTTCTGGCTGTCTCTGATCTGTTTCTCTCCCCAACAGCCTGCTATGCCGACATCGTCCTGCCGGCGGCAACCAACTTTGAATTCAATGATCTTGGTCACTATGGATTGGGACATGGTTTTCTTGTCTCCAGACCCAAGTTGGTCGATCCACCACCGGAATGTTGGCCGGATATGAAGATACTGAATGAATTGGGCAAGATCCTGAGCCCTGCAAAGTATTGGCATGACGATCATGAAAAGTTCTTGGATGAGGTCTTAGAATCAAGCGGCCTGAGCTATCAAGAGTTCAAAAAACAGGGCATACTTCTAGGGCAGGAAAAATTTGAGAAGTATAGACAAAAAGGCTTCAAAACACCTACCGGTCTGGTTGAGCTCTGTTTGAGCCGGGCCAAAAACTTGGGAGTCTCCAGCCTGCCTGAATACGAGCCTGAAGAACCCAAGGATCAATCAAAGTATCCCCTGATCTTGACTAGTGCCAAGGATCCTTACTATCTTCATTCCTCTTATCGTTGGGTGGAGAAACTACGAGAAAAGTCCCCTCTACCCAGAGCCCAAATCCATCCTCAAACAGCCAAAGAGTACGGAATTGGGGATAATAGACCAGTAGTCATTGAGACCCCTCAGGGACAAATTGTCCAGCATGCACAAATTACCGACCGAATCTTACCCGGTGTTGTCTGCGCTGCTTATGGTTGGTGGTTCCCGGAAAGCGACCCCAAGCAAGGATATAACTGGCAAGAGGCTAACTACAATATATTGACCACTACTCAAAATCTGGGCCAAGAATTCGGCACTCCAGACCTAAAAGGCCTGGCCTGTCGAATCCGTCCACTAAAGGCTAGTAATAAAATAAATCGTTCAATTCTTCATTCGTGATTATTCGGGCAACTTCATGGACAAAATCTCTTAAGCAATAGCTATTCAAATAATATGTAGGAGAACTTTATGTCTGACAACTCCAACACCCTTAAAAACTACATCAACAATTCATCCTATATCGTAGCCTTTACCGGAGCAGGTGTTTCAGCTGACAGCGGCATACCCACCTATCGAGGCGCAGACGGGGTTTGGCAAAAATACGACCCATCCAAATTTACCAGCATAGATTACTTCTATAAAGACCCTTCCTATTACTGGAATTTCTTTAAAGATGTCCGCTATCCGGGCCTAAAGCAGGCCCAGCCCAACCCGGCCCATTATGCCCTGGCTGAACTGGAGGGCAAAGGCCCTTTAAAATCAGTCATAACCCAAAACATTGACGGTTTGCATCGATTGGCCGGTTCAAGTAATGTCTTGGAACTCCACGGCAACACCCGACGCATAGTCTGCCTCAAATGCTCAGAAAAATACACTATGGATGAGGCCTTTGAGCTGCTGCAGAACCAAATTCCGCCCAAATGTCCTGTTTGCCAGGGACTACTCAAACCGGACGTTGTTTTGTTTGGGGAGTCTTTACCTCTGGAAGTCCTGAACGAGGCTCAGGAGGAGGCCCGTAGATGCGATCTTTTTCTGTCCATAGGCAGTTCCCTGGTGGTCCAACCAGCAGCCTCGCTTCCGGACATGGCCAAGGACAGCCACAGCAAGTTGGTCATAATCAATAAAGAACCAACCAGCTCTGATTTTAAAGCCGATCTGGTCATACACGGCAGCGCCTCAGAGACACTAAGGAAGGCCCTATATCTGGGAGATTAGGTTTTGGTTTGATGCTGATTTATAATATAGGTTTGGAGTATAATCTACTCCAATTCGATATCGACATGAAGAGAGTTTCCGACTTGACGAAGCCCCCTTCTGAATTCATCAAAATCGATTTCCTGAGGCAGGAGAATCTCCATATCCATGGTATACAGGGCTGTACCGCTTAAGGGGGAAAAATCCCTGTGCGAGTGAAGATGGATAATATTGATATCCTTTTCAGCCAAGAATGAACTGACCCTATACAATAGTCCCCCTTTATCAAGTCCTTCCATATGAAGTCTATGGGTCTTCCCGGATTTCTCTTCTATATGCACTTCTGATCCAAGGTGACGGAAAAAGGCTGAAACCCCCTTTTCCCTTTCCAATCTTCGGCAATCCAGGGACAACTTGTCCTCTATGTCTTTATCCTCACTGGAAAAAAGGAAGATAACCGCAAATTCATCCGAGAGCTTGGTCATTTCTGAGTCTTCAAGGATACAATCATGTCCATAGAAAATCTCGGTCACCTCAGCAACAATACCTGGACGATCTTGACCGAAAGCTGTCAATATGTACCTGTTTTTCATAATTTCTATCTCCTTATAGCCACTCATAGATGTTTAGCTATTTTTACAAGGCTATACTAGTAACAAAACCTTTATAACTTATAATTGATTAGGGATAGATACATCTCCTTAGCCTTGTAAGAACTTCGGACTAAAGGCCCGCTGGCCACCTCTAAAAATCCCTTATCCAAAGCCCGTTTTTTCCAGAAGGCAAACTCATCCGGCCACAGGTATCTCTTAACAGGCAGATGACTAGGTGACGGCTGCAGGTACTGACCGATTGTCAGCATTGAACAGCCATGCCGGACGAGATCATTTAGGACTGTTTCTATTTCATCT
>Ga0102934_1003324_pt1 | contig 10988 bp, 8 predicted proteins | sample SalPonR2_A_D1_MG_FD_78175 | JGI IMG/M metagenome (GOLD analysis project Ga0102934, IMG submission 78175) | Salt pond soil microbial communities from South San Francisco under conditions of wetland restoration - Salt Pond MetaG R2_A_D1_MG | ecosystem: Environmental > Aquatic > Marine > Intertidal...
ATTATGGAAATCAAAGGTGTTGCTGTAAAATCTATCCCTGATTACATTAAAAAAGAATATCCGGATAAATATTCTGAATGGATGAGTACTTTACCCCTGAATTCGAAGAAGGTCTTTCTTGATGGAATTATATCCAATCAATGGTATCCAATTGAGGAGGCTGCTATTTTACCGACTCAAAAGATGGGAGAGCTCTTATTTAATGATCCTAAAAAAGGGGCGTGGGAATCTGGTAAATATAGTGCAGAAGCCGCATTAACAGGAATTTATAAAATTTATGTAAAGTTAAGTTCCCCTACTCATATAATCAACAGAGCCAGCCGTATTTTTCAAGCATACTACAGGCCCGCTGAGATTAAAACAAGCAATGCAAAGTCTAATTCTGTGGAAGTGCATATTACCAAGTTTTCAAAACCCGATGAAGTGATAGAATATCGCATTGGCGGATGGATACTTCGTGCATTGGAATTATCAGGATGTATTGGCGTAGAAGTAGTCATAGATAAGTCGCTGACAAAAGGTGACAACGAAACCCGCTATTTAATAAACTGGGAATAGTGATTTATATTGGGACTGAATGATCCGGTTGTTATCTGTGAATTAATCCGGATGGAGATTTTAGATTGATCAGAAAAATTTATTCATAAACATGCATTATTTTTGCATATAATTAAAAACTCTCCATTATGCTTAAACCTGGAATTCATCATACACTCACAGTTGTCAGAGAGAGTGAACAAGGATTTTACCTCACCAAAGAGGATGAAGATGCGGTATTGCTTCCTAATCGATATATACCTCAAGGCCTTCAAATAGACGATCAAATAGAAGTTTTCGTCTATACAGACTCAGAAGGAAGAATCATCTCAACAACCTTAAAACCTAAGCTTACCCTGTATGAATTTGCTCAGCTAAAAGTTACCAGTGTGACAGATTTTGGAGCGTTCATGGATTGGGGAATTGCGAAAGAACTATTGGTGCCTTTCAAAGAACAAGAAAAAAGATTGCAGGAAGGACAATATGCCATTGTATACCTATTCTTCGATGAAATAAGTGAACGACTGGTAGGTTCAGCTAAAGTTCGTAAATTCCTTGATAAAGAAAACATTACCGTGGAAACGGGTGAAGAAGTAAATGTTTTGGTTTATGATGAAAACGAACTGGGTTATAAAGTAATAATAAACAATTTACATGAGGGCCTTATATATCATAATGAAATATATCAAAAATTTCAAACGGGATATAAATCAACCGCCTATGTAAAGAAAATTCGTACAGATGGTAAAATAGACCTTCAATTACAGCCCTTTGGATATAATAAAATAGCACCTAATGCTGATCAGATATTAAATTACCTGAAGAACCACAATGGATGGTTGCCATTAACCGATAAAAGCAGTCCGGAAGAGATTACAGAAAAAATGAATATGAGCAAAAAAACATTTAAGAAAGCAATTGGTGACCTCTATAAAAACCGACTCATCGAGTTAAAAGAAAACGGCATATCGCTAAAACAATAATTCCTCTTTATGCTAACTTCCTTTGCTTAAAAAATACACCAAAGACCCAAATTAAAAAACCTTTAATACCTGTGTGACTCAAGTTATGACTCCATGCATAAAATTAAGAAACTGTTTCTAAGTCTCTTCGAAAGTTTGCAGTTCTAAGAATCTGTCAGTGCTGAAATACGGATAATTTATTGTATGGTACTGATTCATCTGTTTTTTGTATATTTGATATATAACCAATCACGAAGTATAATTATATCGAAACGATGACAACAGGATTTAAACAGTATTTATATTTGATAATCAAACGTTTATAAGACAAAACCCATGTATTATAATTCAAATAATCATTCAATATCCTTTACTGAAACAGATTATTCAAAATTAACCAGGATCATAAAACACTTAATTCACCAGGTGGATATGCCTCAGTTGGGCTTATATTCAACAATAAACCCTGATGAATTATGGATTAGTCTTATCTTACAATTTTGCACTGTCAGTGGAAAGAGAATGACAGAGGACCTTCGGGAGGATGAAAAAAGACTGATTGAATTTGGAGAAAAGCTAAATTTCAGACTCCTTTCTTCAATGAAAAATAACCGGGAAGAATACATTTCTAACGTGTTAAAAAAATATAAAGCCACGAGTTTTTACAACAAGCAGGCTGAAAGAATAGAAGATGTGTTGAACAGCCGAAATGTCATAGATAAAAATCAGTTTATCCTGCTGAATGACATAGATCATAACCGCCAGAACTATGAAGAAATTCGCGGGCTATTAATGACTCGTGTCCCCCATTTTAAAATAAAAAGCGCTTCAGGGTTTATGATTGAAAATGGGTTATCCATTGACATCATTGAAATAAGCACAAGAATCGGGGAAGTATTAAACAGGCATTTTAATTTAAATTTGGATCATCGTAAAATTCAAACCAGCCGTAAAACTTATGAAATCATTGAGAACGCATTGCGGAAAGCTTGCAACAGATTGGGTATACCTTTGGCCTGTTTAAGCAGAATGTTGTTTTATTACAGTGAAAAAGATACCATCTCCTATATATTAGAAGATTTATAGGATCTGCTGTTCTATATCTTAAACTCATTCTAACCCGGACTTTGTAATAACTGCTCTCTTTTTATAAAAGATCCCAAAGAATTTCCCCTTTTTTGTTAAGATTCAGGTTGTTCTTTCAGGGTTTACCCGTCAATTACAACTTAACTTTTAAGTTCTTATTCTTGGTTGCTCATAACCTGACAAAACCAAAATAGAAAATTATGTGCTCTTTTAGCTATTTCTCTATGTCCGCACATATTCGTTCCCTGACTTTCCTCCTGCATTTTCGACAATTTTCTGCGAAAGTTGCTGATGCTGTTTTATGAGCGATTTTTCATCGATGTGGTCTATTGTCCCGTCACGAACAACAATCTTACCCTCAACAATCACATAATCGAATGGTTCCATGGCTACAGAAAACACCAGAGCAGCGAACGGATCGTGCAAGGCCCCTGAATATTCAACTCTATCCATAGAGATGAGATTCAGATCTGCTCGTTTCCCTACACTGATTTGTCCGATATCCGAACGATTTAACACATCGCTTCCGCCCCGTGTAGCCATGTAAAAAACATCCTCGGCTGTCAGCCATTTTTCCTGTTCGCGAAGTCGTGAAAGAAGCATAGCGTTACGCAGCTCCATCAGCATGTTCGAAGAATCATTAGAGGCGGAACCGTCAACACCTAAACTCACTTTTGCTCCTGCCTGCAATAATTCTTTAATTTTTGCAATTCCTGAACCTAAGCGCATATTGGAGGTAGGACAATGAGTAACACCCATCCCGGCCCTTCCTGCCAATTCCACTTCTTCATCGCTTAAGTGAATTGAATGTGCAAACCATGCATTTTCTCTAATCCATCCGAGGGACTGAAGATAAGCGAATGGGCGCATGCCATAATTTTCAATACAGAATTCCTGCTCATCAAGTGTTTCAGCTAAATGAGTATGAATCTGCAAATTGTACTCCTTTCCCTTTTCTACCGTTTGCTTCATAAGTTCTGGGGTTACTGAAAAAGGAGAACATGGGCCCAATGCAATGCGTGTCATTGCACCCGGGGCATCATCATGGTATTTATTGATCAGGCGAACCGTATCTTCTTCAATAGTTTTTTCCGATTGTATGACATCATCGGGAGGCAATCCTCCATCCGATTTTCCCAATGACATGGAACCACGCGTAGGTTGAAATCTCATCCCCAACTCCCGGGCTGCTCTAATCTCTGCATCAATCAATTTGCCAGAGGTAGTTGAAGGGAAAAGGTAGTGGTGATCAGAAGTAGTGGTACAGCCGGATTTTAACAATTCCACCATGGCAAGTTTTGCTGCGGTGTAAACCGCTTCCTCTGAAATTTCGCGCCAAATCTCATAGTGTGCAATTAACCACTGAAACAAACCCTCATTCTGAACATTGAAAATATTCCGTGTCAGAGTCTGGTAAAAATGATGATGCGTGTTAACAAAACCGGGAACAACAACCATCCGGCTGGCATCAATTTCCTCATCGGCATTTCCGTCATAGGGTTCAGGACCGGCAGAGCATATAATCCCATCTTCAATATATATATGTCCACCTTTAAAAGCATTCACCATATCATCAGTGCCATATTCACCATCCATACGGGCACAAAGCATCGGGTCCTTAATTAAAATTGATTTGCTCATGATTTTCGGAGTTTAATTCTAATAATTCCTTTGAGTTGTCGCAACAACTGCGACGAAAATTCGCAGCAAACGGAACAAAAAATATACTTCTAATTTATAAACTAAAGTAAAACAAGATCAAGTATTTGAAATCAAACCAAAAATAATTGACATTTGGCCCGATTCATTTCTAAGATAATTATATCCAAATCCGCAAATTACTTCATCAAAGCATTGAATTCATTGATTACTTTATCGATTTCAGGAACCATCTTATGAATTTCCGCCCAGTAATCCCGGTAATTATACCATTGATCATTCAAGTCTTTCAACTCACGTCCCTGTTGTTCAATCCATGTATAATACTTCAGGTTATGAACCCGCTTCCTTTCGTAGTGAGTTAATTCCAGCGTATGATCAATGCCCAGGTTCATTAGATGATCGTAATCTTTTGCAGCTTCTTCACGCTTATAAGAACCATGTGCCTCGTGCATCTCCTCCATACGGGAATCATATAATTCCATAGAATCCGTAAAAACAGTCAACACCACATCTTCCTTAGTAAGCTCGTAGTATTTTGCGTATTTTATTGCCGACAGCACATTTCCTATGGAAGAAATGCCCATTAAATCAAGCTGATCAATCAGTTTTTGATCAATACCTTGTTCAGCCAGGTATTCTCTGCCCTTTTCCTCGTTAAATAAACGGGTTGTGCGCATAGTTGATTCATCGTCGACAGCTACTACCATATCCGTATTTCTGACGTTGTGGATCCAGGGTACGTGCTTGTCGCCAATACCTTCAATACGATGTCCGCCAAATCCATTTTGCAGTAAAGTTGGGCATTGCAATGCCTCTCCCACGGCAATTTTTGAACCCGGATATTGTTCTTTCAGGAAATCTCCCGAGCCAAGTGTTCCGGCAGAACCTGAGGTTAGCACCACCCCTGAATAGTTATCCCGTGCTCCCATCTCTTTTTCCAGCACTTCCTTCATTGCATTACCGGTGACATCATAATGCCATAAATGATTGCCAAACTCATCAAACTGGTTAAATATCATCACGTCATCACGCGTTTTTCGTAACTCCCAGCATTTGTCAAAAATTTCTTTTACGTTACTCTCACAACCGGGTGTGGCAATTACTTCACCTGCCACTTTTTTCAGCCAGTCGAAACGCTCTTTTGACATTCCTTCCGGAAGAATAGCGATTGATTCGCAGGCAAGCAAGGCTGCATCGTAAGCTCCTCCGCGACAATAATTGCCGGTGGAAGGCCAAACTGCTTTATGTTGCTTAGGGTTAAACTGCCCGGTGATCAAACGGGGAGCGAGACATCCAAAAGTAGCCCCAACTTTGTGGGCCCCGGTGGGGAACCACTTCCCCACAAGAGCTATAATTCGCGCATCCACTCCTGTAATTTCAGGTGGAAGCTCAATGTAATTTACTCCCGAATAGCCTCCTCCACTTTGGACAGGCTCATTTTTCCATGTTATTCTGAATAAATTACGTGGATGAATATCCCACAGACCAATTCCTTCCAACTCTTTTTTGATACCATCAGGAATAAGTGAAGGATTTTTCATCTGCTCAAATGTGGGGATAATAATATCACGTTCCTTACAAATTTCCGCATTATTCTTCTGTTGTGCTTTATCTACTTTTAAATCAATCATATCTTTCTTTGTTTTAATATATGTTATCAACCTCTTTTAGGGTTCTTATTCTTTTTATCTTTTAAATGAATTGCCTCTTTTTGATAGCGTATTGTCTGTATCTCAGCGGCAATAGACAATGCAATTTCCCATGGATTATCGGTACCGCCAATATCCAAACCCACGGGACAGTATACGTTCGACAGATCAGGATTTTCTTCCACTTCTTCATTCAGGCTTTCGATCAATTCTGCACGCGTATTTGTTGAAGCGACAATGCCTATATAAGGAGTCTGAATGTTCAACTTAAAAATCTTATTCAAAATGGTGCTGTCGTGTTTATGTTGATAGGTAGCAAGCAAGAAATAAGGATGCTTTCTAAAATGGGTTTCATCCAAATAACGGTCAAAATTGGCATGAATCTTTTCCCCTTCCTGTGCGAGCGCATTAATCATCTCCTGGCGGTCATCAATTATTGTTACGCTTAAATCCAGTTTACCAAGCAACTCAAAGAGCGCTTTGCCGATATGTCCGGCGCCGAAGATGTAAACCTTTTTCTGTTGTATAAGTGCCTCAAAAAACAAAGTTGCCTTTCCGCCGCAAGCCATACCGGTACTTCTCCCCTCTCCTTTTTCCTTCGACAAATTAAATTGTTCAAGTGCATTTTCCCCGGATTGCATCACCTCTTTGGCTTTTCTCTCAGCAAGATATTCGAGATTACCTCCTCCTACGGTTCCTTTAGATGATCCATCCTCATAGACAAGCATTTTATTCCCTGCCAAAGCAGGACCTTCTCCCTCTTTTTTCACAACAGTTATCAGAACCCCATCCTGTCCGCTGCGCCGCAATTCCCATACTTCTTTATAAATATCTTCCATATTTCTATCTTGTCATATTATTCAAATAATTCTCTCTTTTCAGTACTTCTGAATTCGTTTTATCATCAGCCAGCCAGGTAACAAACTCTTTGCCTTTGAGATGTTTTACGGGAACAGCTTCCATTATATGCCGTTTTAAAAGCTCATAATCCTTTACAAGCGTTCCGCAAACCGCATCAATTCCATACTCAAACAGAGCAGGAGATAGCGGAGTGGAAGGCCCCATCACAATCTTATAAGCATCATTGCGTACATATTGCATAATTTCCCAAAATGTATGATTTATCAGGGATGTTCCTGTTATCACAGCTACATCAGCTTCCGGCATATAATTTTTGATATCATTCTCTTTAAGATCCCCATCCGACGGGGACTTTTCAAAAATAAACAGTTCCCCTACTCCTTCCATATTTTCCAGAAAAGGGAAATGGCCAACCACACCCACGGTTTTATCTTTTCCCTTTTCATAGATAAGATTTTGAGCCTTAAGCTTTTTATAAGGACGATCATAAACAGACATCCACGCATTAATCGCCGCCATGCCAATGGAGGCCTTCAAAGTATACTCCGAATAAATAAATTCCGCCAGTTCACGCAAAGACAGGTTCCTGAAATTTCCTGCTCCTGTAATATATTCGTGCGGATTGTTTCCTTTCAAAGTACTTGCAATACCTTCCGCTTCGCCTGCTTTCACTAATGTGGAAAAAGCGCCTACAACGACTTCATCGACAGCAATTTCCGGTATATTTTCTGTAAATTTATCTAAAATGTGCATAAATAAAATACTATAAATCAATTCTTTTAATTTTTTTCCTCTTTTACGACCGGTAAATAAGTTTCTTAAATCTACTTGTTTATTATTCCTATTCTAATTGTTTGTTCTTTAAAATTTTATCTTCAATGAAAGCCTGTATCAAATCCAGGCTTACTGCCTTCCTGTATTCTTTCGAAGAGCGGGCATCGTCAATTGGCTGAATGTACTTTTCGTAACCCTTACGGATTTCCGGAAATGCCTCTTTAATCTCCTTACCATCCAAATCTTTCAGTCGGTTTTCTATATCTTTCTGCCGGACGATTTTGGGAGCTACAGCGCCTAATGCTATGCGAATGTCACTAAGTTTGCCCTCACTAAATGAAGCCAAGCCAGCAAAAGAAATCTTGGATAAAGCCATCGCTTTGCGAGTTCCGACTTTCCTGTAATATTCGACATCAAAATTTTCCACAGGAATGCGGACTTCAACCAGCAACTCATCAGATTTCCTACAAGTCTGCCCGGGCCCGGTTATAAAATCCTCAATTGGCATTTCTCTTACATTTTCAGCACTCTGCAATACAATTGACGCATTGACTGCATATAAAAACGGAAGTGTATCAGCGGCGGGTGATGCATTGCTAATGTTACCGCCAATCGTTGCGACATTGCGGGTGGTTACAGCTGCCATCTGCCGGGCTGTCTCACTGAGCACATTGGGAATTCTATTCTCTTTAATTAAATCCCTCAGCAAAACACCAGAGCCGATTATAAGCTGCCCTGAATTGATCTCAAGACGTTTCAACCGGTCAATTTTATCTAGAAAAAGCAAAGGCTCTTCAAATCGTGGCGAAATTCCACCTTCTCTCCTGTGCTGTACCATTAAATCGGTTCCTCCGGCTATGGGAATAACCTTATTGGCTGTCATAATCTCCAATGCTTCTTCCAATGTTTGTGGAATAAAACCTTCGCTCATTTTTCCTCCCGCTTTTGAACCGCCGTATTGATTCCTTCAATTATCATGTTATAACCTGTACAACGACAAAGATTACCTGAAATAGCATTCCTGATATCTTCCATGGTCGGGTTTGTCTTTTCTCGTAACAAAGCTTCTGCAGAAATAACCATACCCGGAGTACAAAAGCCACATTGCACAGCACCGGATTTTTTAAAAGCTTCCTGTATGATTTTAAAATTTTCTGTTTCACGAATTCCTTCTAATGTTTCTACAGAATGTCCGTCCACATTACCTGCAGGCAAAATGCAAGATGTAACCACCTTTCCGTCAACTAAAACAGCGCAAGCACCACATTCTCCTTCACCACACCCTTCTTTTAAACTTCTCAGGCCAAACTCATCTCTCAAAACATCTAATAATCGATGTTCCGGTGGCACATCCACTTTTACAGCCTTGTTATTTAATGTAAATTCAATCCTCATTTTTTCTGGCTTTTAAATATTCAGGTGTCATAGATATCCGACCGATTCTTATTCCGAGCGCTTGCTCTGCAGCTTCTGCCAGAGCAGGTGCCACACCGCTTAAAGGCAATTCTCCGGCACATTTAGCTCCGAAAGGTCCGAATTCGTATGGATTCTCTACAAAATCACATTCAATTTCGGGTACATCAACAGAAGTGGGAATAGTATAATCCGTAAGATTAAGCTGATCAAGTTTGCCCTTCCCGTGAGTCAATTTTTCAAGATAGGCATACCCAAGCCCCTGTATCATACCGCCATGTATCTGCCCCTTTATAATATCTTCGTCCAAGGCAACTCCAATATCGTATACAGCCCATAGTTTTTCCACTTTGAGCTCACATGTAACCGGATCAACTTCCACTTCTGCCACATTAGCTCCCCATGAATAAACAGGATAAGCATCGCCCTGAAATTTGTCATTATCCCAGCTCACATAATCAGGATGTTTATATACCTCTTTCACTTCTGTTTTTTCCTCGGTCCATTTTTCCAACAATCTATTGCAGGCTTTTTTGACAAGCCCCCCGATAATCATAGCTGTTCGTGAAGCGGCAGTAGGGCCTGAGTCAGGAACCTTATCCGTATCCTGTGTAACAAATTCTACATCAGCCTCAGGTATAGAAAGGCTGTAAGCCACAATTTTTATAAGGGTAGTTGATGCTCCCTGGCCCATTTCAACATTAGAAGTTAAAATACTTACTTTATTCCCTTTCTTCCTCAAATAGACTTCTGCGCTTATATTCACTTCGCCTTTCCCTGTAAAACCACAACCATGAAGGAAAAAGGAAATACCTACCCCTTTATTTTTCCCTGGATTAAGTTTCTTCTTTTCATATCCGGACATTGTATTAATTTTATCAAGGACTTCCCGAATTTTAACATCCGACCACATCTTTCCTCCTGTAGAAGTAGCATCTCCTTTTTTCAGAAAATAGCGCTTTTTAAATTTCAGTGAGGAGTACCCGGTTTCAGAAGCCATACGGTTCATAAGCTGTTCGATTCCAAAAAGAACCTGTGGAGATCCGAACCCCCGAAAAGCGCCGGAAGGAACTGTATTAGTCTTTACAACTCTTCCTCTCACTTGCAGATTTGGAAAAGCATAAACTCCTGTAGCCGTAAAAATGCCCCGTTGGAGCACTACAGGGGAAATCGTAGCATAAGCTCCACCATCAAACGAAACATCGATGTCGAGGGCAGTAATTTCATCTTTTTCATTTAAAGCTACACGGTATTTCAGTATGGATGGATGTCGCTTAGTTGTGGCTTCAATATCTTCCTTTCTGTCAAGAATAAGCCTGACGGTTTTATTGGTTTTCAACGCAGCCGTAGCTGCCTGTGCAGCCAACAGGGAAGGATACTCCTCTTTTCCGCCAAATGCCCCACCGGTAACTGTTTGAATGATTTGAATTTTGTCTTTAGGAAATCCTGTAGCTTCAATTATTGCATTTTTAACGAAATAGGGACATTGAACAGACCCATAAATGATAATTCTTCCATTGTGATATTGAGCAATCACCCCATTGGTTTCCAGATAAAGATGTTCCGGACGGCCTGTGCGAAATTCGTCGGTGATAATCTTTGACGCATTAGCAAAAGCTTCATCAGGATCTCCTTTCGAATAATCATACTCCACATGGTGCTCCTTTTTTTCTTCTGCTTCTTCAATGCTTGTAATTGGCGATAATTCCCGGTAATCAATTTCTACCTGTGAAGCCAGCTCGGCTGTTTTTTCTTTGGAAGGACCAGTAATAAGCAATATAGGCTGACCAATGTAATGCACTTCATCTTCAGCAAAAACAGGATGATCGCATACCACTGTCTGCATCCTGTTGTTTCCCTGAATATCATTTTTATCGATTACTTCGTAAGCCGCTGGTAGTACAGGCAGATGTATGGCTTCTATTTTTGCATGAGCCTTGCTGCTACGGACGGTTCTGGCATGCACATAGTTTCCCGGGTTCATATCTGCTATATATTCCGCCCTCCCTGAAATCTTTTGTTCCGCATCCAACCTTGGTATGGA
>Ga0102934_1003325_pt1 | contig 10986 bp, 8 predicted proteins | sample SalPonR2_A_D1_MG_FD_78175 | JGI IMG/M metagenome (GOLD analysis project Ga0102934, IMG submission 78175) | Salt pond soil microbial communities from South San Francisco under conditions of wetland restoration - Salt Pond MetaG R2_A_D1_MG | ecosystem: Environmental > Aquatic > Marine > Intertidal...
GTCTGAACAGGCTTCAGACTCGGATGAATCAGAAAACATCCGTATCGGACTGCTGTTAACTGAAAATCCTGAGAATAGCCCTTTGATGCAGGAAGCCTCGGACGTAGTAAAACTGGCCGTGGAGTTGGTAAATGAAACAGGTGGAATCAGACAGAAACAGGTACAGATTGTTGTGAAATCTGTGGACGGGAACTGGGGAGCAGGATCAAAGCAGGCGGTAAGCCTTATTTACGAGCACAGAACGATTGCTCTCCTTGGATTCGTGGATGGCCGCAGCGCCCATTTGATTGAGCAGGTCTGCACCAAAGCTGAAATTCCGTTTATCTCCACCCTTTCTCCCGACCCGAGCCTATCGAGAATCAATATCCCCTGGTTTTTCAGCACTCTTCCTCACGCCGATCAGCAGGCAGCGGCCCTCGCCAAACACCTTTACACCGGCGAAAGTAAGAGAAATATCTTTATTGTCACATCAGATGACTATGACCAAAGATTTATCAGCCGGTCTTTTATCGATATTGCTGCCGGTAATTCTCAGAACAAACCTGAGATCTACAGATATGCAACCGGACAAGATGATTTCAGCGGGGTCGCATCATACATTACCGAAGCAAACGCGGAAGCCATTGCTTTCTTTGGAACTCCTGAAGAGCTTGAGAGCCTTGTAGAGCAGCTGACACTCGCCAATATTGATATTCCGGTCCACACACCGGTCATGAACCTGAACCCGAATCTTTCTGAACGTTATTCGGGACCTCTCTATACCCTGAGACCCGGGAATCCGACCCATCAGGATACAGATGCTTTTAAGGCACGATTCCTTGAAAGATATGGCTACATGCCCGCTATCCAGACTACCTACCTCTACGATGGCCTGCAGCTGCTTTTTCGTGCTATTCAGGAGAATGGTGATGAGAGTGACCAGGTGCGGGAAACACTTTCCAACATGTCGGTACCCGCTTCATTCGATTCAGATGGTGTTATTGAACAACCTCTCATCATTGTTCAGATAGATAATGAAATTCGCAACCGGTAAACCCATTTCCGAATACTCCGATCCCATTGGTTAGCTCATTTTACTTTTCGAAGTATGTAGAATGATTGTAACCGGATATCCTCTATTTCAGAACTGTAAAATCTATTTACATTTAATAGACAAATGTCTATATTTATAAGACAATTTTACTGTAAATTGTTTTTCATTCATTAATAAACACAACTCTAATGCAAGTAAAAGAAATAGCCGTTAAATACCATGTTCAGCCAGAGAACAACTTTGCGCTTGTACACCGTGCACAGAACGGCATTTCTGTCTCTGCTTTTTTTGACCTTCTCGAAATTGCTGAACTCACCAGTTCAGAGCTCTCTTCCCTGCTTAATGTTTCATACAAAACGATGCAGCGCTACCAAAAAGAAGATAAAAAGCTAAGTGCTTTAAACAGTGAGCAGGTTCTGAAGATGATCGTTCTCTATCAGAAAGCTGAAGAGATATTCGGAGATTTGTCATCGTTCAACCGCTGGCTGCGTAAGCCTGCCCAGGGGCTTGGAGGGCAAAAACCACTGCAGTTCATGCAAACACCCGGCGGTATCGATCTTATTTACGAAGAGCTGGTACGAATCGAGTTTGGAGCTTTTGCATAGATGGATGTTTATCGTATTACCCTGGCTAAATGGGCTGAATCTTTAACGGGTTCGGGCTATCCTGCCCGCTGGAACCCGAAGGGATATCACGTGATATACAGTGCTGGATCAAGAGCACTGGCCTGTCTCGAAAACCTGGTCCACCGTTCGGGTGAGGGTCTGAATGCCGGGTTTAAGATCGCTTCCATTCATGTCCCCGATTCTGTATTGGCTGATGAAGTTCTTTTGGATTCACTGCCTCCCGGCTGGCATTCGGTTGAAAGGTACCAGATATGCCAAGAGCTCGTCAGTAAATGGTTGGAAGAACAGCGCTCCTGCACCCTCAAGGTCCCTTCATCCATTATTCAGGATGAGTGGAATCTGCTGATCAACCCAGCCCACCCGGATTTCGGGCAGATATCGATCAGGAGTGTCCGTGACTTTTCATTTGATCAGCGGCTGTAATAGAAAATCTGGAATTTGCTGATCTAAAACGTCCACACTTTTTCCGGGATCTCAGAGATGGGTTTGAGTTCGATGTTGCGATAAAAGATCTCCGCACCTTCCGACTGCAGCTGTATCTTGCCTTTCGTCAGCGGAACTTCATCACCATCCACAATGTGCCGGCTGTTCATCACCTTCATATTGGGCTGTCCATTCACCAGATGCACGCTGTTTCCGTCAATGGTGTAAATTTCCATCGAGTTCCACTCGCCCAGCGGGTTTTCATAGTCACGGTAAAATTCGCAGTATGCACGCTCGTGGCTGAATGTTACTAGCGACGAGTCGGGGTGGAAGTAAAATCGGTTATCCTCTGTACTCCGAAATGCCGGAATATCCACCATCACGGTATCTACGCTTATGTAGTCGCCGCAGTCGGTCTCCTGTACCTGGCACTCCAGCGATTTCATCCATACATCACCCCAGGCTCCCTCTTCCCCTATCGAATGATAGAGTATACCGCTGTCCATCTTTAAATTTTCTCTTGGCGGATATTTTTCTTCGCCCCACTTAAACTCCAGCTTCAGATGATAGTTTTCATATTCCTTCTCGGTTACCAGAATTCCAAATACCTCTCCGGAAATACGAATTGCCGGTTCTCCATCCTCCTCCACTACAGTAAATACATTCAGCGGATCCCGGTTCAGGCCTATGGGTTCAAGGTAAACGCCATCATCCATACGTTCGAGCCCTCTCACTTCTGAGGTGGGCTCAGGATTTTTCATATAGGTATACCACCCATCCAGGTTTTCTCCATTAAAAAGAGTCTCGGCCGCTGTACTGTTTTCCGAATCTGTTTCAGGAGAGTTTTGTTCTGATGCGCAGGAGGCCAGTGCAAAAAGTACAGCCAGAATGAGGATAACTCCGGATGAGAAAACAGATTTAACAGTTCTGCTGTTCAGCCGTGATGTGATCTCTGCAATACTATCCGTTATTTTATCCATGTTGATGCTGCTTATAGGGTTATCATTAATGTACGATGGCCTAATTAAGACAGCTCAATATAACGATATATGTATCCAAATACCCTTTTTAATACTTTATTGAGCTCAAAATACTGTGTGGTCTCCGGATAGAAAGACTCCGCAGAAGAAGGATCAAAATGTACTTAGAGCTCGTCTTTATCTTCTTTGATAACCTCTTCGAGTTCATCAACATTAATGCCCAGTTTAACCTCCATCTCCTCGAGCGTGATGTTTTTGGTTTCCGGCATCACTTTCCAAACGAAAATGAGCTGAAGGAACATCATAAATGCAAAGAATGCGAAGATGGGTCCCCCGCCAAATATGCTTTCGATATAGACAAAATTTCCGGCAATCAACGCTGCAAAAATCCAGTGGGTACTGCTTCCCAGGGAGTTTCCAAACGACCGAACGGAGTTTGGAAAAATTTCAGATATAAATACCCAGATTACGGCACCCTGGCTAATTGCATGAGCAGCGATAAATAGAAAAATGAGTGCAGGAATTGCATAACCGGTAAAGGTCTGAGTAAAAAATGCATAGGATATAGCCGAGAGCGAAATAAGGTACCCGGCGGAACCAATGTACATCAAAAACCGCCGGCCGAATCTGTCTATTAGTAACAGCCCGATCATAGTAAACACGAGGTTTACCACCCCCACCCCGACCGAGGACAGCAGGGCTGTTTCCGCACCAAGTCCGGTTAGTTCAAATATTCGGGGGGCAAAATAGATGATTGCGTTAATCCCTGAAACCTGGTTAAAGAATGCAAATAAGAACGCAAGCATAATGGGGAAACGAAACCTTTTAGTAAAGAACTCTCTGAGGGGTGTTGCTCTTCCTGGAGTGAGATCGCCTGCTTTTATTGCCCGTACAGATTGATCAACCGTATCCGGGTCGATAATATTTAGAATTTCTTTTGCTTCCTCTATCCGGTTCTTGGCAACAATTAACCATCTCGGACTTTCAGGGATTGTAAATACCAAAATCAGGAATAATGTAGCAGGTATCACTTCTACACCAAGCATCCATCTCCAGGACTCAATGTTTTCGGTCCCGATCATGAAGTTTGAGAAATACGCAATCAGTATTCCAAGCACGATATTGAACTGAAAAAGGGCTGTTAACTTACCACGCTTATCTGCTGGTGCAATTTCAGATATATACATAGGCGCCACAACAGATGAAGCCCCAATGCTTAAACCTCCTAAAAAACGAGCCACCATTAATGTATAAACTTCCGGTGCCAGGGCAGAACCAACTGCGGATACCAGAAACAGAGCTGCAATCCAGATCAAAGATATTTTCCTTCCATATTTCTGTGCAGGTATACCCCCAAAAAGCGCACCAATAATTGTACCATAAAGCGCCATAGCAACCGTCTGGCCAATCATAATATCGCTGAGCTCCCACATCATCTGAATATTCTGCTCTCCCCCGGATATCACAGCTGTATCGAAGCCAAATAGAAACCCTCCCAGCGCAGACGTTATCGACCATAAAAAGATTTTATATTTCTTCATGTAGTAAGTTTTTAATTCAGAAATTGTATCGCAATATCACCGGGGAGCCACAAGCGCTTTCAAAGATAATAGATTTTTTGAATTTTGCACCCCTTTGGAACTGATTTAAACAGATTTACGATAATTATCAGATCTGTTCATCACTCCATATAGAATTAAGTGTCCAGAATGTGAGAGATTCAAGCAATGCAGTCCCGCCATCAGCTCTGAACCGAATATCCGTACTTTCCGGATGGGGAAATATTCTGCTCGTTAATACGCTTTCACCATCGTTTACGAATACCTCCACTGACGACCAGTCCACAAAAACGTGCAGCTTCACGTTGCCGTCCATAAGCCGGGCAGGTGCTTCAAAACGCTGACTAAAACCATCATAAAAATCATGCTCACCGGAATTTGTCCTATCCAGAAAAACGACTTCTTTTTCAGCATCGTAACCAATCAGCGTTTCCTCATCGGTTCCGGCCCGAATCACCAGCATTGCCTGATCTGAATCCCCGGGGGTTATCTCTGCCACAAACTCATAAGCCTTGCCCCTGATCCCGTTTTTGATTTCACTGAGATCTAAATCACCCTCTGTTGAGACAGAAGTATCAAGCGTTAATGCCGTTTCCCTTATCTGCTCCAGTTCATTTACGGGAGTTTGAATAAGCTGAATACCTCCGCCCCTGTTTTCAAGCGTAAGTGACCGTGGAATGGACTGAGCACTTCTCCAGGGAGAGGTGGGAATGTCGTTGGCGTAGTTCCAGTTGTTCATCCAGCCGATCCAGAGTCGCCGGCCATCCTCTTCAGGAATGTTATTCCACGAAATGGCAGCGTAATAGTCGGGTCCGTAATCCACCCATTTTATTTCATCCTGCATAATCTGATCATCGGGAGTAAACGTATTTCCATCCCAGCTCCCAACAAAATATTGCGAGCCCGATCCGCCGGCAACCGCGCCCGGATTCATATCCACGTGAAGCACCCATCTTGTATTATCGGGGTCGCCGTCTATGGGTAGCTCAAAAAAGTCGGGGCATTCCCAGATCCCCCCAATGGCACCTGCCGGACCAAAATCGCTCAGAAACTCCCAGTCGATTAAGTTTTCGGAGGCGTAAAACTGAACTTTATGCTGCTGAGGCAGCGCAACCACCATGAGCCATTTGCCCATCTCTTCATTCCACTTAACATTTGGGTCCCTAAAATCAGGATCATCAAACTCCAGCACGGGATTCCCTTCATACTTTATAAATGTCTCACCACCGTCGATACTGTACGCCAGCGATTGCGCCTGCCATGTTGAGCCGTTCTCCCGGGTGTAGTGGCTCGTATAGACAGCAACCAGCGGGGCGCGTGTGCCATCCCCAAACCCTGCGGTGTTATTATGATCAACAACGGCGCTTCCGGAAAAAATACCCTCTTCCTGCTCTTTGCCATACGGTATCGCCACCGGTTTATGTTCCCAGTGAACCAGATCGTCGCTCACAGCATGGTACCAGCTCATAAATCCCCACTGGTTTCCAAAGGGATTATACTGATGGAACAGATGATATTGCCCCTCGTAATATACCAGCCCGTTCGGGTCGTTCATCCAGTTGATGCGGGGAGTGTAGTGATATTGTGGCCGGTAGGTTTCAGTATAGGTTACATCAGCATCCAGATGTTGACTTATAAGATCAGAATTGAACTCGCCATCTGCAGGCTCTTGTTCACTTCCGCATCCTCCAAAACCGGCTATTAAAAAGAAAAATGACGATAATAGAAATATTCTGGCAGAGTAAAAGCGTTTCATTTTTTAATGGATTTGTTGACCATTACGAATCAAAAATATTTCATCATTAGCAGCAAATAGTACAATTATGCTGACGATGTCAAACGATATCAAAATCATTTTACGATCCCTCAGAAAAAAAGAAAGCTCTCCTATTTTTTAGGAGAGCTAATTAAAATCAGAAGTAGTAATATACTCTTCTAAATGGCTGTTTTAGGATTTGGTCCGTATTCATTAGAACCAGAATCACCCTCCTGCACAAAGAAATAAATAAGAACAATGAGACCTACGAGTGGTATAAATGCAATTAAAAGCCACCAGCCGGTTTTGCCAAGATCGTGAAGCCTTCGAACGGATACTCCTAATCCCGGGAGCAGTACAGCCAGTCCAAACAGCGTGCTTATAAAGTCCAGACCGAGCACGGCAAGTATGACTGATATTGCGAAGTTTACTAAGGTGAAAATCCAATACTCTTTTCGACGAGCCCGTCCGTTAAACTCTACATACTTCTGAAGCGTTGCAACGTACCAATCTTTAATTTCATTAAAATCCATAGTCCATATCGTTAGTTAGTTGAAAAATATCATATCCGATAATGATCAATTCAGATCACAAATTCAAGAATCAAGTGTCACTGATATAAAAAAATTATGCTTTACTCCCACAATCGTTTACAGATGTGGGTTTGCGTCCGTAACTTTACGAACCACTTTTCTGATCACTTTATATTCACATAGTTTTACTAGCTTTTAAAAATATTCATTTTAGTTTTTCAAACAGACTTCACTGCTATGTTTAAATCACTTCGCCAGCTGCTTATTCTTACTCTTCTTGGGGTATTCGTATCCTCTTGTTCAACGTCTGAGCAAGTAACCGAAAAGCCCCAATATCAGGTTTCCGATGAAACTGAAGTTTTTAATCCCGAACGCCCAATACCCTACCCGCTTGATATCCCGGACGTATGGAATGTCGCTGTTGAACGCGGCACACGCACTGAAACCGGCGAGCCGGGAGAGAACTACTGGCAAAATGAGTCTGCGTATTCGCTAACTGCTGAAATTGATCCTGCAAATCATATGCTATATGGGTCCGGAGATATTTCCTTTACGAACAATTCTCCATCAGCCCAACAGGTAGTGGTTCTGGAACTTGCCCAGAATCTGCATAAAGAGGGGACTCCCAAAATGGAGAACACGGAAATTACGGGCGGGATGAACCTCACTTCTATTAAGGTTGAGGGTAAAGAGTTTAATGAAATCACTTTTCGCCAGCGGTGGACCCAAAATGCAAGTGGTTATCTCGTTAATGGTACTAACCTTTATATTTTCCCTGAAAAGAGTGTTGCCACCGGAGAGACGTTAAACTTTTCTATCGACTGGAATTTCGAAATACCGGAACGGGGTGCATCGGGACGGATGGGACGAAGCCGCGGAAATCTCTACTATCTTGCCTATTGGTATCCTCATGTTAGCGTACTGGATGATGTATATGACTGGTTTAATGATTCGTTTGTGGGCAATGCCGAGTTCTATTACGGTTTTGCTGATTATGATATCTCCATAACTGTTCCCGAGGGCTGGCTTGTAATGAGTACCGGAGAATTCCTGAACCCCGAAGAGACGCTTTCTCCGCTAACTTTTGAACAGTACAGAACCGCTGTGAACAGTGATGAAACCGTAACTGTTGCCGGCTTTGATAATCTGGATAAAGCTACGCTTGAAAGCGAAATGGTAAACTGACCTGGAAATTCAGGGCAGAACAGGTACGGGATGTTGCCTTCAGCGCTACTCTTGAATCCCAATGGGATGCCGCACGCGCTCCGGTTGGAGACCTTGATGGCGATGGTGAAACAGATTACAGTCACATCCATTCATTTTACAGGGAAACCGCACCGCTTTGGCAGTCACAGGTTGAATATGGTCAGCACTCGGTTACTTTTCTTTCCGACTATACCGGAATACCTTATCCATGGCCTCATATGACCTCTGTTGAGGGTGCAGAAATTATCGGTGGAGGAATGGAATTTCCCATGATGACAATAATCGGGGATTACAATGGGGCCGGGGCTGTTCGACTTTACGGAGTAACAGCTCATGAAATCGCGCACATGTGGATACCCATGATTTTAAGCACAAACGAGCGTCGCTACTCCTGGATTGATGAAGGGTTTACCACCTTTCACACAAATGAAGCTAATATCGACTATTACGGCAGTGAGCGCTTCGATCGGATTGACTCTTTTTCCGGTTATTTGCAGATTGCCGGTACAGACTCTGAAGGTGAAATAATCCGTTGGTCAGACTATCACTACCCCGGGCCTGCTTATGGCGTTGCATCCTACTCCAAACCGGCTTCTGTTCTCTACTCACTGCAAACGGTTCTTGGAGAAGAGACTTTCCGTCAGGCGTACGATGAACTGATGGAGAGATGGGCTTACAAACACCCCTATCCGTGGGATATTTTCAACACGTTTGAAGATGTATCGGGGCGCGACCTGTCCTGGTTCTGGAGATCCTGGTATTATGAGACATGGGCACTCGATCAAAGTATTGCCGGTGTATACGAGCAGGATGGTAAAACCGTTATTGAAATTGAGGACCTCGGCAATGTACCTATGCCAGTGTTGCTTGAAATTGTTCTGGATGACAATACAGTAATTGAAAGGCGTATTGAAGCGGATATTTGGCTTAGCGGAAAAAGAACACATAAACTATTGATTTCAACCGGAAGTGCTGTAGAATCAGTTATTATTGATCCCGAATTTCTGCTGCCCGATGTAGATCGCAGAAATAACGACTGGCAGCAATAGAAAGCTGTATTAAACTCTGCCATCTTTTGCATATTTTAAGATCAAGTTGGTAAATTTTTTATTACAATCTGTTGATACATTCCACAATCGTTAATCAACGTCATGCAGGCTTTTCATAAAATCAAAAAGAGCAACACACTTCGCTGGTTTTTCCTGGGACTCGGACTGCTGGCTGTGGTTGCCCTTACTGTTTTAAATATCTACTCTCTCTATGCGCTTCAGGAGTCAACCGTTGAAGCAGCGAAAGAGAATCGCAAAATCCAGCTTGAGGAATTTTCCCAGAAAGTGCGGTTTCGGTTTTACCAGCCGTTCAGGGGGATCAGAAACCTGGATATGAACGATATTGAGCTCACATGGAATACCTATGGTGCTTTTCCTGAGCACTTTAATTCTGTTTTGAATGAAGCTATAGACGATTCTCTGTTCACAGATATTTACTACACACCCGATCACATGAAAGGGTGCTTCCAACCAGACTATCCGCTCTATAAGTTCGATCCGGAATCGGAGCTGTTTTCCATGACCAACAGCTCTCCAAAGGAGGTTTGTGATGGTTTTGGCCTTTCAAAGTCGAGAATGAATACGGTAGACCTTGCGAACTATAACTGGAATAACCGAACCATTTTCGATTCGCACCGGACCATGACGCTTGCACTGATTAATCCGGATCACGATTCAGTTCTTGGACACGTTACGTTTATCATCGACCAGAATTATCTACTTAACGGCGTGCTGAAACCGATGCTCGCTGAGGATTTTGGCAATTCTACTGAAGCAGGCATGGTCGTTTGGATAAGAAACTGGATTATGGGTGAAATTCTGCTCACGAACAACAGCGAAATCGCCTATAACAGGGATAACGTTGATATTTACCAGCGTTTCCCCGATTTGCTTGACAACTGGATTATACAGGCTTCCTTTATTGAATCACCATTTACTTCTGCTACAAGTGCATCCCTCAACCGCAACCTCCTGGTACTCGGGTTTGCAGTATTCATCCTGTTTGGTGCCCTTGTTTTTATGTTTATCAATGCACAAAAAGAACGTGAATTTGCAGAGAGGCAAGCCGGGTTCCTGGCTAATGTAACGCATGAGCTTAAAACACCTCTGGCTCTTATGCAGGCCGCCGGTGAAAACATTTCAGATGGACGCGTAACGGAGGGAGAACGACTGAAAAATTATGGAGATCATATCTATAGCGAAGCCATTCGACTTCGTAAAATGATCGATAAGCTACTGGATGTTGCAAAATCTGATTCCAATAAAACCACGGCAAAGCAGGCACCCTGCCAGATGAACGAGCTGGTTCATGACTTTATCGAATCAAAGCGTGAATACATAGAAAATAAGGGGTTTCAGCTGCAGGTAGATTCCAGCCCGGAACTGCCAACTGTAATGATAGACAGGGACCATTTTGAAACGATTCTTGGTAACTTATTAGAAAACAGCATTAAGTACAGCTGGGACAAGAAAGAGATTGCCGTTCGTGTTTACTCAGACAAAAAATCTGTTTTTCTCTCTGTTTCCGATAAAGGACAGGGAATCCCCAAAAAAGCACAGAAAAATATCTTCAAGAAATTTTACAGGGTTGAAAACTCCATGACGGCCCAGACAAAAGGCCACGGACTGGGACTTTCTATCGTGAAAAATATGGTACAACTGAACGGCGGAACAATATCCGTATACAGCGAACCCGGAAAAGGGTCTGAGTTTACTATAGCATTTCATGCTCTTTTCAATCGAGATCAAAAAGAAAACGTTATACAACAAACGGACGATTCTAAAAAAATTGCAGAGGTGACACTCGAAACTTATGGATGA
>Ga0102934_1003326_pt1 | contig 10984 bp, 11 predicted proteins | sample SalPonR2_A_D1_MG_FD_78175 | JGI IMG/M metagenome (GOLD analysis project Ga0102934, IMG submission 78175) | Salt pond soil microbial communities from South San Francisco under conditions of wetland restoration - Salt Pond MetaG R2_A_D1_MG | ecosystem: Environmental > Aquatic > Marine > Intertidal...
CATCACAAACGGATGAAAGATGGAATTAATAGATTTATATTTTAGTCTCTTGTGGCTCACTGCTATTCTCAGCGGCTCTCTGTGTAACTTTTACAGGAATGAAAATTCACACCCGCTCTCCCGCGATTATTGCAATAATTCATAAAACATAATAACATTTGCCCGTTTAAGGAGTGACTATGCTTACAGTAGAAAAAATCGGCGGTACTTCCATGTCCCGTTTCGGCGAGATATTGAACAATATTATTAAAAAACCTGCCCAGCCCTATAACAGGGTCTTTATAGTCTCTGCTTACGGAGGTGTTACCAACCGGCTTCTGGAACATAAAAAAACCGGTGTCAGGGGTATTTACGCTGAATTTGCAGCGCAAAAAGATTACAGCTCCTCCCTGCAGGATTTGCTTACCCATTTAAAGGATATAAACGCCGGTTTCAGCAGTTATGGTCTTGACTGTGCAGCTGCTGATAAGTTTATAGAAAAACGTATTGCGGAATTGGATGAATATTTAAAGAGTATGGCGCATGTTCTGAGTTCCGGTTATATAAGCCAGGAAAATATATTACTGGCTGCGCGGGAAATGCTTGCTTCAATAGGCGAGGTGCATTCAGCTTACAATTCAGCTCAGATGATACAGAACAGCGGGCTGGAAGCCTGTTTTGTCGATCTGAGCGGGTTTGATGATGATAAAATGCTTACTACTGATGAGCGTATAGCTGATGCTTTTAAAAGCATTGACTGTTCCCGGACGATTCCCGTAGTTACCGGATATGTTAAAGGAACAGAGGGTATTATGCGCCAGTATGACCGGGGTTATTCCGAGATAACTTTCAGCAAAACCGCAGTAGAGCTTAAGGCAGACGAGGCTATTATCCATAAAGAATTTCATCTTGCTTCAGCAGACCCGAAAATAGTAGGAGTTGAAAAGGCAGTAACTGTAGGCCAAACCAATTTTGATGTTGCTGATCAGCTTGCTGATGTAGGTATGGAAGCTATCCATCCCGGCGCATCCAAGCCGCTGGAAATGGCCGGGATTAATATTCGTCTTAAAAATGCTTTTGAACCCGAGCATCCGGGTACGCTTATAGCCAAAGATTATATCGGCAGTCAGGCCAGCATTGAGATTATTGCCGGCTCGGATAAAGTTAAAATAATAGAGATTCATGATCCGGGCATGGTCGGAGCTGTAGGTTTTGATCTTGATATTCTGCAGGTGTTAAAAGAGTTTAATACCAGTTATATCCTGAAGGCAACCAATGCCAATAGCATTTCCCATCTGGTTTGGGATACTCCCGTAACAGAGGAGATAATCGCGGTTTTTGAGAAAAAATATGAAATAGTTTCCGTCAGAAAGGTTGCTGTTATATCTGTGCTTGGTTCCAATATTGCACAGCCGGGTGTATTGGAAAAAGCAACCAAAATACTGGCGGAAAACAAAATAAATGTCAATTGTATTTCACAATCATTACGTCAGGTAAATATGCAGTTTGTTATTGACAGGGAGCAATACGCCCAGGCCGTAACAGTGCTAAACGCGGGGTTATGTATTAATAAGTAATTTTTATCCGGTTGATAATTTTATTTAATTTCCGTTCCAGAAGCAGGTTGGAAAAAATGATCAGCGGCAGGGTATAGATCAGTTTATTTACTTTGGACCGCGCTACTTTATGCGCTATTTTTTTTTTGTGTGTCTGCCCGCTTATTTTTCTTAATGTCATAGCAGCCAGAAAAAGGGCAAAGGCGCAGAAAAGCCGGATTCTTACACGGGTGCGGGGAATTGCTTTCAGATAATCAAGCGCTTTCAGCTGATAATCGATTATACGTTTTATAAAGAATGATAATAATTTTTTGTTTTTTTCCGGATAACGGCAGCAGAAAAAATCTTTTTGCTGCAATCTGAATCTTTGATACCAGGTACGGGGTATGTACCCCCAGTTGCGTTGATTGTCATTTTGAAAGTCTTTAATGATATTGGTAAGCTGCAGCGCCAGACCAAAGTCATTCATATAGAGTTTTAAATAGCGGCGCCGGTAAGGTGATCTTATCTTTTGCGTAAAAACACCGGTAAGAAACTCGGCAACCGTACCGGCAACATAATAACAGTATTTTTTAAGTTCATTTTCGTCTTTGATGGTTGCTTTATGGCCTTTACTGTGTTTTCTTAACATAGCAGCCATGCCTTGGCCCATGCGGTTGACCGGTCCTTTCAGCTCATTTTTATAAAAGGGAGGCAGTTTTTGTATCACTCTTAATACACGGCTGCTGTTTTGCAGCAGCTCTTTTTCAGCCGGATGTGCTGTAAGTTTCGCTGTTTTGGCTGTCCAGGTATTTATGCCGGATTCCGAATAATTATTAAAAATTTTAAGAAATGATTTAAGGAGAGTAATTTTAGTTTTACTTTTAAAATGGGGGGCGTCTTCTATTGTGTCAAGAATGCGGCATACAAGGTAACCGCTTAATACGCTTAAGTGGAGCTGTCCTCGCAGCAGAGATATGTTAAAAGCAAAGGATCTGCTGACTTTGGGCAGTATATAGCGACAATAGGCAATATCCCGGGAATATGTATCAGGCATAGCTATAGTATAGACTGGCGCAGGGCATAAATGCATCTCCTGGGGGAATCGAACCCCCGTTACCAGGATGAAAACCTGATGTCCTAACCACTAGACGAAGGAGACTTAAATGAGCCGCGATGGGTTCGAACCATCGACCCACGCCTTAAAAGGGCGTTGCTCTACCAACTGAGCTAGCGGCCCATTATTTGCAGCTTGCTTGAGTATCAGACATTCAGTTAAATTTAGCGCAAGCTGCAAATAGGCGCTAATTTTATTATAATTTTTATTATCTGTCAATAGGAAATATATCTTAGGGTTTATCATTTTGCATCTTCTGCCAAAGAGCCGGGTCAAAAGCCGTACTGCGGCCCGGACAGCGGGAGCGGCGGCAAAGCTGGCAGCTTTGAAAACTTTTAGCGGAAGGGAAAAATATACCGGAGGTGGATTTGCGCGGCAGCATCAGGAAAGACTTAGTCAGACTTACGCCTATATCTTTTTCCCTGTTGTTAAACAGAGCAAAAAGCTGTTTCTGCTCTTCAATGGGCCATAGTTTTGCATGACCGGCCCCGGGATTCATGGTTGACAGGGGTGCTGTTTTATATTTGCGGCGGATATGCTCTTTCAGGTATAGATGGGCATGGTTAAGCACATCCTCCATAAGATAATCCAGCCAGTATCCTGCCAGAAAATTATTTTTTTCAGTTTTAACGGTTTCCAGTTCTCTGCCGCAGGTAACAATATAGCAGAATACTTTTTCAATATCCGTCAGGTTTTTACGTAAAACCAGACTGTTAAACTGTACAGTGTCAATAGTAATCGAATGCTGCCGGCGGCCGGTTATATAGGCTTCCTTGTAAATTATTTTAGGGCTGGCTTTTGTTTCAACTATCTTTTTCAGTTTTAGAAAATCCTGCAGATCAGCGCTGTCCGGTTTAAGGCGCAGTCCTGCTGCATGAGCGTCATTATCCGGCTTATAAGGTATTTTATTAATTATGTGGATCATAAAAGCGGTAAACTCAGCTATCTTTGGCGATCTCCTCCCGTACGATACTTACCCATCTGTTAAAACGCTGCGGTTCATTATTAATAGTATGAGTATCTTTCAGGATAAACTGCAGATTACACCCTTTAAATATTTTCAGCGTTTTACTTATATCCTGCCGTACATTATCTTCCCAGTTGTCAGCAAGGACCAGTGAGGGATTGGGTTTACGCATATAGAGATAATTTTTACCCCCTTCCTGCAGCAAGGTCTCCTGATCACACCAGGGTGCTACGGAAAGAGCACGCAGACCGGGTATATCTTTCAGATATTTTATTCTTTTTTCAAGTCCCTCACAGCAGCCGTAGTAAAGCAGACCGAATTTTTGCATAATCGGTTTTTGATACGGCAGAATAAACTGACTGAACATTTGCGGTGACACGCCGACTGTTTCCTGGGACTCGGAAAAACCCCACATGTCCTGCAGTTTTACGTCTGAAGTTTTTTTATCCGGTTCAGGCAGCGCTGAAGCATAACAACTGCCCCCGGAACCGCCATAAACATCACCGTTATTACCAGCTAAAAGGTTTTCCTGTTCATGCCAGGTAATAAAATGGAGCATTTCATCACGTAAAAAAGCCATCAGCTGGTGTATCCCTGCAGCATCGTCGATCATTTTCATCATAAACTGCTGCAGGCCGATCAGTTTTATACATTCCCGGGTCAGGCCTGTACTCCACCAGTATAGTCCCTTGATTTTTATTTTTACAAGATCACCCAGCAGTTCCTGTGCAAAATGCACCAGATTTTGCGTTTTGTCCCGATCAACTTCAAGGGTACGGAAATGAAGTTTGTCTATATCTGTATGTATATCGCTGATAGCCGGCTTAATGGCGTAAGCACCCCTATTTTCCCGACTATGCTCTTCCTCCAGTATCATACCGTAACCGCCTGTATTTATTTGCCAGGGTACTTCCAATACTGCAGGAAAAAAATGATCATCCTGAATGTTTTCATAGTGGTAGATTTTTTGTCTTAACTGCATCTCCCATCCCTGCAGTAAAGGATCCTTACATGTCAGGGAGGTAACAGGCAGAATTTCCCGCCATGCTCCTTCCGGTTCAGCATGTACCATAGGCTTGCCTCCCCGGAGGTTGCCCAGTGCCAGGGCCTGGCTCCGCCGCGAGGCTGCCTCCTGCGTTTGGCTGTATGCTTTAATTTTGGCTGCCAGCTCCCGCAGGGTTTTTTTTTCTTTATCTGAAATTTTCATGGTAATCCTCTATGCTTAATTATAGCATTTTTATTGTAATAGTAAAACTGTATTGTAATCATGGCAGCTGAATTTAACGGTTTTTATTGTTTAGGCATATATTAAATGGTTGCAGATACTTTTTCCTTGCGGGTTTTGGCAACAGTTTTCCGTGTCAGCCATGGTATGATATAATATATAAAGCAATAATAAAAGGGATCAGTGATGGATACATTTAACGGATTAGGTATGAATATGGGTAATTTATGCCGCCTGTCTGGTGCGCAGAGCCGGTCAATATCAGCGGAAAACTTTACGGGTGCTAAAGGCAAAGGCGGTATGGCCACTGAGGGCTGCGCTTCCTATCAAAGTGAAAAGCTGGGCCGCGGCTGGAAGGTGTCGCCGGCAGTTAAAATAGCTTCCGGAAAGACATTTACCCTGGCTGATATCAAGGGCCCGGGAGCAGTACAGCAGATATGGATGACCCTTACCGGAAGATGGCGCCATTCGATTTTACGTATTTACTGGGATGAGCAGGAGCAGCCCTCAGTAGAATGCCCGGCAGGGGATTTTTTTTGCGCCGGCTGGGGAAAATACAGTCAGTTATCTTCTCTGGCTGTGTGCCTGAATCCAGGCAGTTCTTTTAACTGTTACTGGGAGATGCCCTTTAGAAAAAGATGCCGTATTACCATTGAAAACCGCAGTGAAATAGAGATAACCTGTTTTTATCAGATAAATTATGCTTTAACTGATATTCCGGCGGATTGTGCTTATTTTCATGCCTCTTTCCGCCGCCTTAATCCGGTTCCGGCACGGCAGGTATATCCGCTGATTGACGGTATCAGGGGCAGGGGGCACTATGTGGGTACTTATGTGGCCTGGGGTGTTAATAATAACGGCTGGTGGGGTGAAGGCGAGCTTAAATTTTATATTGACGATGACAAGTGGCCCACCATCTGCGGTACTGGTACGGAGGATTATTTCGGCGGCTCCTATAATTTTGAAAACCAGGAAACAAACCAATACCAGGAATTTACGACGCCTTATACCGGAATGCACCAGGTTATCAGACCGGACGGACTGTACAACTCACAGCAGCGTTTTGGTATGTACCGCTGGCATATTACGGATCCGATTCGTTTCAAACATGATTTACGCATTACCATGCAGGATCTGGGCTGGGGGCATGATAAAAGATACAGGGCCCAGCAAAGTGATATAGCTTCAGTAGCTTATTGGTATCAGACCTTACCCACTGCACCTTTGCAGCCTTTGCCTGATAAAGAATACCTGGAAGTGGTCTAGGATAGCAGCTACCGGGTCGGTTTGCTGAAATTGACAATTATTGTTAAAATTTAATTATGAATTACAGACAACTGGGAAAAACAGGTTTAAGTGTAACAGAGATCGGTTGCGGCGGTATCCCGCTGCAGCGTCTTAAGCATGATCAGGCTGCCGGTTTGGTACAGACGGCTGCGGAGCGGGGTGTTAATTTTTTTGATACCTCCAGGGTCTATACTGACAGTGAAGCCAAGATAGGCGCCGGTTTAAAACAGGCCAGGCAAAAGGTATTTATTGCCACTAAAAGTTACAACCGCTATAAAGATGGTATTTTAAACGATATACAGGTCAGTCTGCAGAAACTGCAGGTAAAGTCTATTGAACTTTACCAGCTGCATAATGTCAGCTCCATGAAATTACTGGATAAAGTTATGGACCCGGAGCAGGGCGCGCTGGCCGGTTTAGAGACTGCCCGGCAGAAAGGGTGGATAAAAAACATTGGCATTACCGGACATAAAATCGAGGTTTTAAAAGAAGCTCTTAAACGGTATGATTTTGCAACAGTGCAGTTTCCTTTTAATGCGGTAGAGCGGGAGAACGAGGATTTTATCAGGAAATGCGCTGCCCGGAATACAGGAGTTATTATAATGAAGCCTCTGGCCGGCGGTTCGCTTAAGCCGGCATTAACTGCTTTAAATTTTATCCTGCGCTATCCGGTCTCCTGTGTTATACCCGGTATGCAGAGCATAAAAGAACTTAATGAAAATATACAGGCTGACGGCAAGATAGAACCTGAAGCAGAAAGGGTTCTCCTGGAACAGGCTGCCTCCCTGGGCAGTCATTTTTGCCGGCGGTGTGAATATTGTATTCCGGCCTGTCCCAGGGGAATCAATATTACCATGATCCAGCTTTTACATTTATACTATAAAAATTATAAACTGCATGCCTGGGCCCGGGCCAGGTATGCGTCTTTAAAAGTAAACGCAGCTGACTGTGAAGAGTGCGGCGAATGTGAAAAGCATTGTCCCTATGATCTGCCGGTCAGGCAGATGCTCAAAGATGCGCACCGTGATTTAGGATAAAATTTTATAATTTTATGCAGGTGATCGTAACTCTTATGGGAAAACCTGATTTTACTTTTTTTTAACTCTTATGAAATTAGCACGGGAGATGGTTAAGGCCGGCTGGTGTATTACTAAAGAAAAAGACGGCAATTTTACGGTTTATGCCGCTAACAGCCTTAAGTTCAGTTATAATACAGCAGCGGGCACATGGTCAGTACCCGGAAACGAGATCAGGTCTTTACTGCAAAAAGAATTAAAACTTATTGCCCGCAAAAAAGCATCTCCCTTTATAAGTGCTTCCCGTATGACAGCTTTAAATCATAGTAAAAATGTTTCACAGCCTGTAAAAATGATTTGCCGGGAAAAGCTCCTGAAAGATAAAGATGTTTTACATCTCGGTACTGGCCTGGACCGGTTTGCCAATGAGAAACTGTTAGCTTCCGGCTGTGCCGCCATATCAGATTATGATCCTAATTTTTACCCTGACAAAACTGTTTTAAAGAAACAATATGACGCAGTTATTGCCAACTATGTTTTAAATATTGTGCCCCCGCCTGACCGCAAAAAAATTTATCAGCTTATAGACAGAACTTTAAAACCAGGCGGAAGTGCTTATCTTACTGTGCAGGGAGTCTGGCCGGTAGAGCATAAATATCCGGTTATACGGCGTTATGCTGACGGTTATCTTATAAAAAGCGGTTATAATGTTACTTTTCGCAAGGGTTATACTGCTGCTGAATTTATAAAAGAGATTAAATCCTTTCTCGGCGGTAAACCCTGTTTAATCACAAAATTTTACAGTAATTCCTTTGTCAGGTGGGATAAAGCTTAATCAATATACCGTTTTTAACATAGGGGACTTGACTTTTTAAATGAAAATGGTTATCATTATCAATATAAAGTTAATTTTACGGAAATGAATTTTGCGGAGGAAAAGCTATGGTAAAAATAGATCAAAATAGTTGTATAGGCTGCGGTATTTGCGAGGATGTTTGCCGCTTTGACGCTGTTAAAATAGTAAATAATAAGGCCGTAGTAGATGCAGCGCAATGTACTGACTGCGGTAAATGTATAACAGCTTGTCCGCGGGGTGCGATTGCCTCAGGCAGTCAGCCGGGCCGGTCTGCCGGGAACCGGGCCGCAGTACCTGATTATGGTGCAGGTAAGAACAACAGTTTTTCTACTCAGAGGAACAATACAGCTTGGGACCAGACACAGTTTGGCGGTATGGGCCAGGGCCGCGGTATGGGCCAGGGCCGTGGTATGGGCCAGGGCCGTGGTATGGGCCAGGGCCGCGGCAGGGGACGTGGTTCCGGTAAAGGCAGAGGCCGCGGCAGATCATAAATAATACAATATTATAATATAAGGAATTTTTTATGCTTAATATAAGTAAAAACAAATGTGTCGGTTGCGGTCTCTGTGAACAGGATTGTAAAGGCGAATGTATTTCGCTACTGCATGGTATAGCCTGTATTGACCAGGATAGTTGTCTCGGCTGCGGAGATTGTACGGTTAACTGCCCTCAGGATGCAATCAGGGACATTACACGTACCTATTTATTTGCCATTGGTACCGATGATCACTATAATATTAAAAGTGATGATCATGTAGGCATGTCCCGGTCTTTTCAGGTCTGGCAGTATAAACAGGGTGCAATGAAATTTGTTGAAAAACGCAGCAATCCCAAAGTTGCAGAAGATGAAAGCTACAGTCATGGCGATCCTGCCAAAGCAAAATCAGTGGGCAGTGCACTCAAGGGAATTGATGTTTTAATCGGAACACGCTTTGGACCAAACATTGTCCGGCTTTTAAAAAAATTTGTTTGTGCTGTAGCAAGATGTGACAGTATTGTTAACGTAAACAGAATGATCAGGGAAAACATTAACGAGATTGCTGCTGCATATGAAAAACATAAACGCAGCGGCATTGTTTTAAACTGATAATAAAAAAACAAAAATAGTATCATATTTAAGGCTTTTTTTCCGTAATAGTGTAAGCTGACTCCTGATTAAAAAAGTATAATTAAGTATATAAAAATTAATCAAGGAGTCAGTTATGGAAACATATTTAGAACAGATACCTGAAAATCTTCAGGAACATGTCAAAGAGATAGCTAAAAAAACAGGCAGAGAAAATGCTGTTGAAAAAGTGGCCCAGGCATGGCTGGAAAAACAGGATATCTTTTCCAAAAAATTCAGCGAAGAGAATTTTGAGGAAGTAGACAGCCTGGACAAAGATGATGCCCGCGGCGCTATTGCGATTACCAGATCCGGTTCAATTTTAAATATCGGTCCTCAGGAAAGTAAACGTAATATAGAGTACAGCAGCATTGGTTTACGTACCAATGTTCCGCCTGCCGCAGAAGCAAACGGGGCTGTACTTGAGGATAATATTACAATTGATCAGCCGGCCCGTTTTGACCACGGCCCGGTTAAAAGTACCTCTGATATCTACAAGATTGCTGTTTGTCCGGAAAATATGGAAGCGGAAGAACAAAAAGATACCCTGGAAAATATGACCCAGTCGCTGGAACAGGAATTTGCGCAGATCAATGAAACAGTACAATCCGATACAGAATAAAAAAGAAGCTGTTCTGTCCCTGCCGGACAGAACAGCCTGCGGAGGTAAAGATGAATGCTGTAAATCAGAACAATATAGCTGCGTTGAAAGAACTGGCAGACAGGGTATATAAGAGGGAGAGCAGTCCGGACCCGGGCCTGTTTTCCGAACTGCTGGCAGATGTTAACAATATATTAAATACAGAGCTGCCGGCATACCGCCCCTTAGACAGTAAAAAGCATCCGGGGGGAATAATTAACCTGGCGGCAGAGAGAGACACGGTTATTATTCCGGATATACATGCCCGTCTGGATTTTTTACTGAGTTTAATCAAAGCTGATTTTAACAATCGTAACGGTTTGCTGGAAAGCATAGCTGCGGATCAAACCCAGCTGCTTTTTCTCGGAGATATTTTTCATGCTGAAGCCAGAGCAAAAAAGCGCTGGCTGGCAGCCGGCAGGGAAGCGGCAGCCGGTTTTACAGTGCACCGTCATGCTGATATAGAGATGGCTGAGAGTCTGAGCGCTTATGAACTGGTGCTCGGTCTTAAAAGAGTATTTCCGGACAAGGTGCATATTTTAAAGGGAAACCATGAGAATATTAAAAACAGTTCCCGCGGAGGAAATTTTCCTTTTACAAAATTTACCAGAGAAAGCGCGATCACTACTGCCTGGGTCAAAAAGTTTTACGGAGAAGAGATTATAGGCGCGATGGCCCGGGTTGAAACCGGCCTGCCTGTGTTGGCTGTCGGCATTAATTTTATGGCCTCCCATGCCCAGCCCCGCTATTTTCTGGACCGCAAAATGGTGCTTAATTACCGTTATAATGAACAGGTTACTGAATATTTAACCTGGACAGCTAACGGAGATGCGGCTGAGGGCAGTGTCAGCCGGATGCTGAGTCATTATCTTCCCTGCAGAGAGCTGGAAAAAACATTTTATTTTGCCGGGCACCGGGTTGTTAAAGGATTGTATCAGACACGCTCTGCCGGCCGGTTCGTACAGATACACAATCCCGCTGCTTTTGTTATTGCCTTTCTGTGTTCGGGTAATGCAATTAAGCTTGACCGGGATATTATGTTTTTACCGGACAAGAGCAGTACCACGGACAGTTCCCCGCTGCATTTTACCAGGACCTGAAAATGGAACGGATGCTAAGCCAAAGCGGCAAATACAGAATAATAAGCAAACTGGCTGAAGGAGGCATGGGAGGTGTTTATCTTGCTTATCATCCCACTCTGCGTGTAAAAGTTATTATAAAGAAAATGAAACATAAAGGTAACCGGATGTTAGCCGC
>Ga0102934_1003329_pt1 | contig 10981 bp, 13 predicted proteins | sample SalPonR2_A_D1_MG_FD_78175 | JGI IMG/M metagenome (GOLD analysis project Ga0102934, IMG submission 78175) | Salt pond soil microbial communities from South San Francisco under conditions of wetland restoration - Salt Pond MetaG R2_A_D1_MG | ecosystem: Environmental > Aquatic > Marine > Intertidal...
AGAAATGCGGTAAAACGTGCAGCTGAGAAGAAGGGGGGCAACTAATAGTGAGTGAAGAGATGATTGGTAAAAGTGTAAATAGAATTAAAGCATTAGAAAAAGTAACGGGTAGTGCAACCTTTGTTCATGACATGGAATTACAGGGTATGCTGCATGCTAAAATGAAGTTAAGCCCTCATGCCCATGCTAAAATAGTTAATATAGATTCCTCAGAAGCAGAAAAATTACCAGGAGTCTGGACAGTACTGACCGGGAAAGACCTCCCCTATAAAGTAGGGCTTTACCTGGTAGATAAAGACATATTAGCTGTCGACAAGGTGAGGTATCAAGGTGAACCAGTTGTTGCAGTTGCAGCTGAAACAGAAGAAATTGCAGAAAAAGCTATTGAACTTATAGATATTGAATATGAAAAATTAGAGGCAGCATTAGATGTCAAAGAAGCTGTTAAAGAAGACGCGCCATTAGTTCATGAAAATTTAGGAGAATTAGAAAGTGCGCCTGTCTTTTTTCCAAAACCGGGAACCAATATTGCACACCATACTAAGATCAGAAAAGGTGATATTGAGAAAGGTTTCGAAGAAGCAGATTATATCATAGAAAATGAATTTGAATTACCAATGGTTGATCATACTGCCTTGGAAACCCATACTTCAATAGCGAAGTGGATGCCTGGTAAGAAAGTTAAAATTTGGACATCTGCTCAATCTCCTTTTGCAGTTAGAAATTTATTAGCAAATGGACTTCATTTAAACCATGAAGATATCGAAGTACAAATCCCATATGTTGGGGGAGGTTTCGGTGGAAAAGCAGGTATCCATTTTGAACCTTTAGTAACCTGTCTATCAAGGGCTTCTCAGGGAAGACCTGTTAAGATTGTAATGTCCAGAATGGAAGAGTTTAATTCTGTTCCAGTTAGACAAGGTTTATATTCCAAATTGAAAACAGGAGTAACAAAAGAAGGAAAAATTGTTGCTTTTGAATCTGAATATTTATGGGATAGTGGTGCTAACGCTGATTATGGTGTTAATGTTACTAGAGCAGCAGCAACTGCTGGTGCTGGTCCTTATGAAGTTGATAATGTAAAACTAGATTCAAAAACAGTCTATACCAATAAGATTTTTGGTACTGCTTATAGAGGTTTTGGCCACTTAGAGATTCTCTGGGCAGTTGAAAGACAGATGGACCTTGTAGCTGAAGAAATAGGAATGAGCCCTTATGATATTAGAATGAAAAATGGCTTAAAGAGAGGTTCAGTCACAATTACTGGTGAACATATTGGTGAATCACATGGTAAAGTGCTAGAATGTCTGGAAGCTGTTGCAGAAGAAATAGATTATGAAAATAGAAGTTCTGATGATCTGCCGGACGGCAAAAAAAGAGGTAAAGGACTTGCTTTATTACACAAGGCACCTGCAATGCCTACCGATACAGGGACTGCAGCCTTTCTTAAGTTTAATGAAAATGGTACTCTTAACTTAACTGTTTCTTTAACTGATTACGGTCAAGGTACTTATACTGCTTTGGCACAGATTGTATCAGATCAGCTTGATATACCAATTGATAAAGTAAATGTAGTCTGGGAACAAAATACAGAAACTCAACCTTATGATTGGCAAACTGTTGCCTCTAAGGGTCTATTTATGTCCGGTAATGCTACCATCAAAGCATGTCAGGATATGGCTCAACAGTTAAAAGAAGTTGCTTCTGAGCCCTTAAGATGTTCTGTAGAAGACTTAATTATAGAAGATGAAAAGGTAAAAATCAGACATCATAAAGATAAGTATATTAGCTTTAAAGATTTAGCAATGGGTTATTCTTATCCAAATGGTAATGCAATCGGTGGGCCTTTAGTTGCAAGAGGTAACTATATTGCTCAAGGCTTAACTAACATTGATCCAGAAACAGGCCAGGGATTACCTGCTCTTGACTGGACTTATGGAGCCCATGGTGTAGAAGTAATTGTTGATGAAGAAACAGGTGAACTGGAAGTAATTAAGATCGCTTCTGCTTTCGATGTAGGTAAAACTATAAATAAGCAGAATGTAATTGGCCAAATTGAAGGTGGAGTAATTCAAGGTTATGGTTCCGCTGTGATGGAAGGATATCAATTTAGTGATGACGGCAGACTCTTGACAAATACTTTTACTGATTATAAAGTACCTTCAATTGCTGATATACCGGAATTAAAACCAATTATAATAGAAAATGCTCAAGAAGACGGACCCTATGGAGCTCGTGGTGTAGCAGAACATCCCATGCTTTCTATTCCTTCAGCAGTAGGTAATGCTGTTCAGGATGCAATTGGGATCCATATCAAAGAAATGCCGGTTATTCCGGAAAGAATTTATGATTATATTGAGAAAGAGAAGTAAAATAGTTAAATAAAATACTCAAAGATAATATTTTATACTTTAGTTTTAAAAAATAAAGGAAATAAGTTAAAGGCCTCTGATAAATAACAAAAAAATAAAGAGGAGGTCTTTGCTTATTTTCTATAGATAGAGTAATATTGATTTATAATACTAAGCAAAAATTGATTAATTTGATCAAATTGGTTATATTGAAAATATATAGACTTTTTATTATCTATCGTTAGACCAGACCTGTATTAATTATTATATAAAATATGTTCATTAAAAAAGAAAATAAATAGGAGGGTGATTATCATTAATAATAAAAAACCTTTAGAAGACTTAGTTGTCCTAGATTTATCTAGAGTACTTGCAGGTCCCTTTTGTACTATGCTCTTAAAGGATTTAGGGGCTGAAATAATTAAAGTTGAAAGACCGGAAACAGGCGATGATTCAAGACATTTTGGACCCTTTATTGAAGGCCGAAGTGCTTATTTCATTAGTCTAAATTGGGGTAAGAAAAGTATTACCCTTAATTTAAAAGATGAAGAAGACAGGAATACATTCTTAGGATTAGTCAAAAAAGTAGATATATTAGTTGAAAACTTTAGACCTACAACAATGGAAAAGTTAAACTTAGATTATAATACCTTAAAAGAATACAATGAAAAATTAATATATGCTGCAATTTCAGGCTTTGGACACAGTGGTCCTTATTCAGATAAAGCAGCTTATGATATGATAGTCCAGGCTGCTGGTGGAATCATGAGTATAACGGGAGAACCAGATCGTCCCCCGGTAAGGGTAGGAGCCTCTATCGGTGATATTGTAGCAGCTCTTTTTGCCACAGTAGGAATACTGGCAGCTGTACATGAAAGAAAAAAAACTGGCAAAGGTAAAAAAGTGGATATTGCAATGTTAGATAGTCAGATTGCGATTTTAGAAAATGCTATTGCCCGTTATACAGCTTCAGGGGAGGCCCCGGGACCGTTAGGTAACCGCCATCCTTCAATTACACCATTTCAGGCATTTAAAGCAAAGGATGAATGGTTTATTATTGCTGTTGGTAATGATAATATATGGGCTAAATTTTGCGAGGCAATTGGTAGAGAAGATCTTATTGACGATCCTCGTTTTAAAACAAACGATAAACGGACTGAAAATAGGGAAGAGTTAGTAGAAATAATTAATGATTTTGTAATAGATAAAAAGGCTGATGATGTAATTGAACTACTTGATAATCACGGAGTTCCTGCTGGACCTATCAATGATGTAGAAGACCTATTTAATCATCCTCAGGTTGAAGCCCGTAATATGTTGGTTGATGTTGTAGACCCTGACGATGGCAGATTTACAATTGCTGGTAATCCAATTAAACTATCAGATACTCAAGATGAGACTGAACGTGAAAGGGCTCCTAAGTTAGGAGAACACACAGAAGAGATAATCAAAAAATATTTAGGCTAGGGGGTGTTAGGTTGAAAGATTTTGTTGTTGCAGGGGTTCAGATTAGTGTTAAACCTGATAATATTGAATATAATATAAATAAGATAATAACCTGGTTAAATAAGGCAGTTGATGAGCATAATGCTGAACTAATTGTTTTTCCCGAGTCGATAACAACCGGATTTGCTCCTGGCTGTAGTCCAGAAGAACTGTGGGATAAAATTGATTATGTACCCGGAAAATTAACAGGTCCAATCGCAAAAGCAGCCAAAAAAAATAGTGTATTTGTTGTTTTACCTACCTATGAACGAGGTGAAAAGCGGGGAGTTGTTTATAATAGTGCGGTCTTGATTGGTCCTGATGGTAATATAATTGGAAAATATTCCAAAACACACCTTTTCCCCTCCGAAAGATTACAGGGGGGAGGCTGGACAACACCAGGTAACAAAGTAGAGGTTTTTGAAACTGACCTGGCCAATATTGGAATTACAATTTGTTATGAGGGAGACTTCCCCGAATTAAGCAGAATCTTAGCTATCAAAGGGGCTGAAGTTATTGTTAGGCCTTCTGCCTTACTGAGAAGTTATGATATTTGGGAAATGACCAATAAAGCTCGTGCTTATGATAATCATATCTACATGATCGGTGTTAATTCAGTTGGAGCAGATGCAGAAGAAAATTATTATTTCGGTCACAGCATGATTATTAGTCCTATTGCTGAAAAAATAGCCTTAGCTCGGGGAACAGAAGAAATTGTCTCCGCCCGTTTAGACAGTGATCCCATAAAACATGTTTCTTATGGGGTTAAATCACCTATGATCTTTGACCATCTAGAAGATAGAAATCTAAGTGTATATGACGGGTTAACTAAGGAAGCAAAAAGTAAGTTCGAACCTTATGAAAGAATACCATATAAAAAAGATAATGACTAAATATTTATTTAAAATAGCCCCCTAAGTAATGTTTTTAAACTTATTTAGGGGGCTTATTTTATTTTGAACAACCTATAATGTAAAAATTAATTTTTATTAGTAAAATAATAAGAAAAATATGGTTATTAATTATAAATACTTAATCTGGAAAAATACTAAAAATAGAGAAGAATAACCACAATAAGTTATTATCTTTTTAAATGAATCACTTGAAATTTTAATAAATTTCATTTATAGTAAATTTAAGAATATTTTTTAAGGGGTGTAGATATTGTATGTATATGCACTGGTAGGTGTCAGCGGCTCAGGAAAAAGCCATAGAGCGGCTTTTGTTGCCGATAAATATGATATCCCTCTAATACTGGATGACGGCCTTCTAATCTATAAAGGACGAGTATTAGCAGGTAAATCAGCTAAAAGGGATAAAAGAAAGATCCAGGCGATTCGGACTGCCATCCTACTGGAGGAAGATCATCTAAATGAAATAAAAGAAGCCCTAAAGGATGTAGATGAAAATAAAATACTAATCTTAGGTACTTCAATGCGGATGATAGAAAGAATTGTTGCCAATTTGAAATTAGATGGAATAGATGAAATTATTAAAATTAATGATATTGCAGAAGAAGATGAAATTAAAAAAGCAATTGATACCAGAAAAAATGAAGGTAAGCATGTGATACCGGTTCCCAAGATTGAAGTAAAATCAAGATTCCCCGGCTATTTTATTCATTCCCTTGAACTGTTTTTTGGCAAAGGTAAGGGATCTATAAAAAAAGAAAAGACAATTGTGAGACCGAAATTTTCTTATTTTGGTAACCTTGTAATATATAACCATGTGATTCGGGATTTGATTTCTTTTGAACTTTCCAAAGAAGAGATTATAATAGAAGTAAATTCAATCCATATTGAAAAAGAAGATAATGAGATTTGTGTTAACATCGAAATTATATTAAAATATGGTGTAGAGATAGTTGAATACATAAATTCCCTGCAGGTAAAACTAAATGAATTAATTGAAAAGTTTACAGGACTTTATCTAGACAACTTGAATTTTTATGTTAGTTCTCTATATGTCGAATAATGAGGAGATGATAGCTTGTTACTCAAAGACCAGGTTGCTGTTGTAACCGGTAGTTCCCGCGGTATTGGGGCAGCTACTGCTATCAAACTGGCTGAAGAAGGGGCAGATGTTGTTGTAAACTATAATAATGATAAAGAAAGCGCAGAAGAGACAGCCCAAAAGATCAGAGATTTAGGCAGACAAGCTTTAGTAATTCAAGGTAATGTGGCTGAGATGGATGACGCAAAAAATTTAATTAAAGCAACTGTCAAAGAATTCGATAAAATTGATATTCTAGTCAATAATGCCGGTATCACAAAAGACGGACTCCTTTTAAGAATGAAGGAAAAAGATTTTAATGATGTTATTAATGTTAATTTACAGGGTACTTTCAACTGTACAAAACAGGCAATCCGTTACATGATGAAACAACACCATGGTAAAATAGTGAATTTAAGTTCTGTAGTTGGATTAATGGGTAATGCCGGACAGGCTAACTATTCAGCTTCTAAAGCGGGGATAGTCGGTTTTACTAAGTCAGTGGCCAGAGAAGTGTCAAAAAGGGGTATTAATGTAAATGCAGTCGCCCCCGGTTATATTAACACTGATATGACAGAAGAACTTCCTGCTAAAGTAAAAGAAGATATGTTAAAAAATATTCCCTTAGATAGATTTGGTGAAGTAGAAGATGTTGCAAATGTAATAATGTTTTTGGTTTCTCCATTAGCTAATTACGTAAATGGACAAACTATAAATATCGATGGAGGAATGTTAATGTGAAAGGGGGTGAAAAATGATGGCAGATGTATTTGATAGAATAGTGAAGGTAGTATCTGAAGAGCTTGCAATTTCTGAAGATGAAATCACTGAAGATGCCTCATTTATTGATGATCTTGGTGCTGATTCATTAGATGTTGTAGAATTAATTATGGCATTGGAAGAGGAATTTGATATTGAAATTCCTGATGAAGACGCGGAAGAGATCGCAACTGTATCTGATGCAGTTGATTATATAGAGGGAAATCTTTAAACTTTAAATATAAAATTAAAAGGGGTATAATAATGGATATGTATTATACCCCTTTTTGAAAAGAAATAATGATGACAGGTGTGGTGAAACTTAGATGACAGAATATTATTCAGTTGACAAGCTGGTAGAATTAGAGTCTAAATTAAATATTAAATTCAGTAATAAGAAATTACTTCGCAGGGCTTTAACCCATAAGTCATTTGCGAATGAGAATGCCGAACTAAAGATCAAGGATAATGAAAGATTAGAGTTTTTGGGAGACTCAGTTTTAAGTTTATCGATCAGTACTTATATTTTTAATAAATATGATGATTATAAAGAAGGAAAACTGGCCAAGATAAGGTCGGTTATAGTTAGCGCTCCGGTTTTAGCTGAAAAAGCTTCAGAATTGAATTTAGGCAAGTTTTTACTGCTTGGTAAAGGGGAAGAATTATCCGGGGGTAGAAACCGGGATTCAATTTTAGCAGATACCATGGAAGCCATTTTAGGAGCTATTTATCTGGATAAAGGTTTTGATTTTGCCTTTGAATTTATCATTAGCAATTTTAAATCATTTATATATGAAGTAGATAACGGTAACTATATTCAGGACTATAAAACGATGTTGCAGGAAGTAATCCAAAAAAATAGTAATAATAGACCCGAATATGAAGTTGTCAAAGAAAAAGGGCCTGACCATAATAAAGAATTTTATGTCGTTGTAAATTTTGAAGAGAGAGAACTCGGTTTTGGAAAGGGTAAAAGCAAGAAAGAAGCTGAACAAGAAGCAGCTAAGCATGCTCTAAAGCAATTAGATAAGTAATCCTAACATACACCCTGTTTGAGGGTGTATTTTTATTGAAAGAGGGGGATTAGACGTGTATACTATAAGAGGTGCAATTACAGTAGAAAACAATCAAGAAGATGAGATCTTAAACGCAGTTAAGGATTTAATAAAGAAAATAGTTAAAGTAAATAATCTACAAAAAGAAGATATAATAAGTTTTATCTTTTCCACAACCGAAGATCTGGACTCTATTTATCCCGGCCAGGGGGGTAAGGAAGTTGGGGTTTCAAAGAACCTCTATTATGTGTCTACAGGAGATGTATGTTGAAGGTTCACTTGAAAAATGTATAAGAGTTATGATTTTTATAAATGATGATAAAGACAAAGAGAATATTCGTCATATTTATCTGAAAAAGGCTAAAAATTTAAGAAAAGATCTTAATTATATGGCAGAGGAGCCAAACCTATGATTATAATATATGAAGGGAAAAATGAAAATTATATAAATTTCGTGGATTTTCTGAAGGATGAAGATATTAATTATTTAAAAAGAAAAAGAGATGACCTTATTGCCATAATAATAATTTCTGATATTAGTAAAAAGTTTGTAAATATAATAAGGACAACCTATAAACCTGATAATATATTAGAGGAAGATGAAGCACATCAGTTTCTAGACGAAACCCGATTTATTGAAATTGAAGGTAAAAAAGCCTTTCAACAGGCCGACTTTGAAATTATCGCGGGTCCCTGTTCGGTAGAAAATAAAGTTCAGATGAAAGAAATAGGTCAAATCCTTTCTGATTTAAATATTGAATATATAAGGGGAGGGGCCTTTAAACCCCGCACTTCCCCCTATCAATTCCAGGGATTAGAAGAGAAAGGACTACAGCTACTAAAAGACGAGGCCCAAAAACACGGTTTTAAGATAGTTACAGAGGTAATGGATACAGATAAAATACCGGTAGTAAGTGAGTATTCCGATATCTTACAGATCGGATCTAGAAACATGTATAACTACAGTTTACTTAAAGAAATCGGGAAAACAGATAAACCAGTTCTTTTAAAAAGAGGCATGAGTGCTACCTACGAAGAGTTCGTAATGGCAGCTGAATACATCTATAGGCAGGGGAATAAGAATATAATCCTCTGTGAGAGGGGGATAAGGACCTTTGTCGAGAAGACAAGATTTACACTTGATCTGATGGCAGTCCCTATCTTAAAAAAATTAAGCGATTACCCGATTATAGTAGATCCCAGCCATGGAACCGGTAGGTGGGATTTAATTCAGCCAGCCGCAGCTGCTGCTTTAACTCTGGGAGCCCAGGGAGTAATGGTTGAAATTCATCCTGAACCCCATCTGGCTTTAAGTGATGGTTATCAATCCCTGAACTTAAGTAATTTCAAAAAGTTAGTGAAAAATATTAAAAAGAAAACAAAGAGAACCGGTAATTAATAAAAAGTAGGTAAATAGGTATTAATAGTTGATATAGTTATTAAGCACGGTGATTTAGCAGGGTTAAATGTAAACTAAGATTTAATACCAACTATGATTGATGAAATACCTTTAATTGTTGTTGCAGCGCTTAAAGCAGCCGGAAGATAACAGTAAGTTTAATTGAGGTATTAAGAATAAAAGAAAGTGATAGGTTGTTTGTTTTAATGAGTGCTTTTGATATTTTAAATTTAAATATGAAAACTTGCAAAGATGATTTTGAAATAAGAGGACCACAAAAGATAGAGGAAAGTGGTGTTTTAGACCCTAAAATGGACCATAGGATGGCCATGATATTTACAGTCTTAAGGTTAATAACATAGTATGAAATTGGGTTGATGGATACCTCTTGTATTAAGAATTCTTTTCCGGGATTTTTTGACAAATTAGCTAAAATATTATATTAAAATAAATGAGGTGGTAAATTGACAACTTCAGTGGCTATTGATGGTCCAGCCGGGGCAGGGAAGAGTACTGTAGCTAAAAAGCTGGCCGAAAAGTTAAACTTTACATATTTAGATAGTGGTGCCATGTATAGGGCTGTGACTTTAGCGGCCTTAGAGGATGGTGTGGATGTTAATAATAAAGAGAAGTTAAAAAGACTGGTAAAAGATCTAAGTATTGATATTGAATACAAAAATAATAATTTTAAAATATACATGGATGACCAAGATATTACAAATGAAATTAGGACAGAAAAAGTAGATAATAATGTTTCAGCCGTAGCTAAGATAAAAGCTGTCCGGGATGAACTTGTTAAAAAACAAAGAATGATTGCCCAAACCAAGGATATAGTAATGGACGGGAGAGATATTGGAACCAGAGTATTACCTCAGGCTGATTATAAGTTTTATATAACAGCTACTGTCAAGGAAAGGGCCAAACGAAGGTATAAAGACGTGGTTAATAGAGGTGAAGATAAGTCTTTTGAGGAAGTCCAACAAGAGATAATAAGACGGGATAGAATAGATTCTAACCGAAAGTATTCTCCGCTTAAAAAGGCTGAGGATGCGGTTGTAATAGATACAACAGATCTAAATAAAGAGCAGGTTTTAAAAAAAATATTACGTATTATAAGAGAGGAGTAGTGAGGATGGGAAAAGTAATCTATTGGGTTAGTTATGTATTACTTAACCTATATTTTAAAATAGTACACCACTGGCGGGTGAAAGGAAGAAATAATGTCCCAAAAGAAGGACCTTTAATAGTAGTATCAAACCATGTAAGTTATTTAGATCCTCCCATAGTAGGATGTGCTGTAAATAGACAACTACATTTTATGGCCAAACAGGAGCTTTTTGATAAAAAATGGTTCGGCTTTATCTTACATCAAATCGGGAGTTTCCCTGTTAAAAGAGGAACTCCGGATAAAAAAGCAATCCGCCGTTCTTTAGAGATATTAAAAAACGGGAAGGTACTTTGTATGTTCCCAGAAGGCACCCGGATAAAAGGTGATAAATTAGGTGATGCTAAACCAGGTGTTACTTTAATTGCACTAATGAGTGAAAGTCCTATTCTTCCGGTCGGAATTAAACATTCAGATGATGATTCTTCCTTAAAAGTATCGGTGGGGGAACCATTTTCTTTAGATCAATATTATGATAAAAAACTTTCACGGGAAGAAAAGTCAGAAGTGGGCGAAATAATCATGAAAAAAATCAAAGAAGAACTTGATTCAATTGAATAATTATTTGCCTTTTTGAAAAAAATATGTTATTTTATAAATATCTATGAGCAAGTAACATAACGCTTATTTGAAAAAACAAAGTTGTTTTGGAGGTTGTTGTACAGGTCTTGTTTTGTTGTTCTGGAAGGAGGTGAAGGTGCTGGAGATAATAACTGCGGATGAGGCTGGCTTTTGTTTTGGAGTAAAAAGAGCTATAGAAATAGTAAAAGAGGCT
>Ga0102934_1003330_pt1 | contig 10978 bp, 8 predicted proteins | sample SalPonR2_A_D1_MG_FD_78175 | JGI IMG/M metagenome (GOLD analysis project Ga0102934, IMG submission 78175) | Salt pond soil microbial communities from South San Francisco under conditions of wetland restoration - Salt Pond MetaG R2_A_D1_MG | ecosystem: Environmental > Aquatic > Marine > Intertidal...
TCTCTCCTTACCTTTTCTTTTTCAGTTACAGGTTCAATTTCAGCTATTGAAATCTCTGTTAAACCGTAAAAAGCATTAATTAAAATCACTAACATCGGGAAAAAGAGGAATGGTATAAACTGGGCCGGTTGGGCTCCCAGCATACTGGCCGCAAAGATAGCGGGTACACTCCAGGGAACTAAGGTTATACCGACTGTTCCTCCGGCTTCTACATTCCTGCTTAGATTTTTCGTGTGCAATCCCATCTTTTTGAAGGTATTAGAAAACATATTAGCAGGGATGATAATAGCTAAGACCTGTGCTCCCGTACTTAGACCGATTAAAAAGGAAGTTACGAGAGAAGTGATTAACATCTTTCTTTTACTGTTAATCCAGGTCATCATCCTTTCTAATATTATATCTAAAATACCTACTTTCTGCATTATCCCACCTAAGGCAGCCGCGGTGATAAGTAAGATAATCGTGCCGCCCATGGAAGTAACTCCACCTTTAGAGAGCAGGCTGTTGATCATCTCAATCTCACTGCTGCTCTTAAAACCAGAGGTAAACGCTCCTAAGACAGCAGCCAGGCCTGCTCCCTGAAAAAGCACGGCAAAAACTCCCCCTAAAATAGACATCGAAAGTAAAGCGGGGATAGCCGGGGTCTTTCTAACTGCCAGAATAATTGTAATTAAAGGTAGAATAAATAATACTGGTGTAATATTAAATAGACCATCGATGCCCTGCATTAAGGTATTAATCTGTTCAGTTCCTTCAAAACCACCGCTCATCTGGGACTGCCCCACTCCCCAGTAAATGACCAGGGAAATCGCAAAGGCCGGAATTGTATCCCAGAGCATATGTCCAACATGTTCAAACAATTCACAGTCTGCCATGGCGGCGGCGATATTGGTGGTATCAGATAAGGGAGATAACTTATCTCCAAAAAATGCTCCCGAGATTATAGCGGCAGCGGTCAGAGGTGTAGCAAAACCCATCGCATTCCCGACAGCAATTAAAGCAATACCGACCGTAGCAATTGAAGTAAAGGATGTACCTAAGGTTGTGGAAACGATAGCTGTAATTAAGGCTGCTAAAGGAACAAACAAACCGGGGCTTAAAAATTTAAGTCCGTAATAGATCATGGCGGGAATTGTGCCGCTTAAGATCCAGGTCCCTATGATAGAACCTACAATCAATAAGATAAAGATAGCAGGTAGGGCATTTGCTACCCCTTCTTTTAAGCCCTCCTGTAGTTCTTCCCAATCAAAATTATGTACAAAGCCTATAATGCCAGTTGTTATAACACCACTAAGTAGAGGAACAATCATGCCGACCTTCCAGTAAAAAACTGAAAAGGCACCTGTTAATAATAAGATAATAATCGGTAATAAAGCTGTAAAAAAGGAAATCTTCTCTCTTCTCATTTTTAATACTCCTCCTTGAAATTTTTTTACAAATAATAAAAACCTATAGAAAAACAAAAAAGCCGTCCCTATATCAGGACGACATGCTCGCGGTACCACCTGAATTTATTCTAACTCAAATAATAAGATGGTTAGAACAACTCTCTTGAGAGCTAGCACTCTCTCACCGGATAACGTTGGATAACGGCCTAGCTTACTCTTAGTTCAGCCGGCAACTCAGGGGTGTATTTCGGCCTTAAGCTTACTTCTTCCCCAGTCATAGTTTTTATTATTTGGATTAATTTGGATTAATTATATATAATACCTTCTTTAATGTCAAGATTTAATCTGGAAACGATAGTGTCAAACTACTTTTAAATTTTTAAAAAACTGAATTGTATAATTAAATGCACACAAGGTAAATAAAAAATGTTACATCGTAAAAGGCTTTTTTATTTTTTAATCTTTACAATATTAATTTATATTTCCTGCTTATGATTATTATTTCATATTTTTCCCAGCTTGTTTATCTATTAAAACAGTTATATTACGGTGTAGATTTAAAAGTGAAGCTGGTGTTTTAATAGAAACTTCTCTGCTTAACATTTTTTTGACAGCTTCAGCTTTAGATTTACCACTAGCCAAAAGTAATATTTCATCTGCTGAAAGAATAGTATCAAGGCCCATTGTAATTGCTTTAGTGGGAACCTCTTTTAAACTATCAAAATTACTGGAGTGGGTTTCTCTAGTTTTTTCGCTCAATTTTATAGTAGATGTTTTTAGTGGTAATGAATTACCGGGTTCTAAAAAAGCAATATTTCCATTTTCACCTATTCCCAAGACAAGAAAATCAATTCCACCCACCTCTTTTATCTTATTTTCATATCGGTGGCATTCCTTTTTAATATCTTCGGCATATCCATTTGGAGTATGAAAGTTTTCTGTTCTAATATCCACTTTATCTAAAAACTCTCTTTGTATATATGTGTTTAAACTACCAGGATGTTCCTTTTTAATACCGACAAATTCATCTAATTTAAAAACTTTAATATAATTGAAACTTAAATTATCTTGCTTATGTATTTTAGTTAAATTTTCAAACATACCCTGGGAAGTACTATCCGTAGATAGTCCCAATACAAGATTGGGCTTTAACTCAATTTGCCCTGCCACTATTCTAGCTGCTTTTATACTGAGTGCTTCATAATTTTTTACTTTTATAATTCTCACCTGTTGAAACCTCCTTTGAAAATTTATAGATAGTACTTGATAATTGGTTGAAAATTTAAATAAAAAGTTATTTCTTAAATGGAATAGAACATTAAAAATTTTTCTATAACAATAAAAGGCTCGACGAATAACCACTGCTAGTATAACATATTTTTGCTTCTCAAGTCGAATCTGAATTTAAAAATTAAAGCTATTTTAAATATCATAAAAAACCCATGAAATATCCTATATTTTTACTGATTAATTAACAAAAAAGTCTGTCAGTTATAAGATGTTAAATTTAACTGACAGACTTCTACCTACTTTTTATAATATAATTAATATTCTATTAATAAATAGTATTTCTTTTAATACCATATTTCTCTAAGAGCTCTGATAGTATTACCACCGATTACTTTTTGAATATCTTGTTTACTGTAATCATTTTTAACTAACCAGCGAATAATATTTATGGAGGCTTCAGTCGGATTTTCTAAACCTTTTACATAATCCACCTCGTTAAAATCCTTATCTTGGGATTGGGAATCTTTTATGGACAGATGTTCTGCATAAGCATGGTGTAATCCCACATGATCTCCATATAAGGTATCCGGACCAAAGCTTACATGATCAATTCCAACTAGTTCCTTAATATATTCAAAATGCTCCATAAATGATTCAATACCATGTTTTGTATTATTTTTAGTCAAAGTTGTATGAGGTGCAGCTTCAATTCCTATAACACCATCATTTTTAGCGCAGGCTTTTAAAACTTCATCACTTTTAAGTCGCGGACTATCCCAAAGAGATCTGGCACCAGCGTGTGAGATAAACACCGGTTTGTCACTTGCTTCGATTACGTCTTTTGAGGTGCGATCGCCCGAGTGAGAAATATCAATTGCTATACCAATTTTATTCATCCTCTCTACAGCTTGTCTACCAAAAGAAGTAAGACCGCCATCTCGTTTTTCTTTCAAACCTGAACCTAAGGTATTAGCTTCACTATATGTAATACCTATAGAACGTACTCCCAACCCATAAAGAATATCAATTCTATCCAATTCATTTTCAATCATAGCAGCTCCTTCCATTGTAGGAACTAGCGCTAATTGACCATTTTCATAAGCACCAAATATATCATCTACATCTTCGCATTTGATCACAAAATTTTGATGTGCAATATCACTTAAACGCATCCCTAAATCATATATTACATCTCTCCATTTCCATCCGTGTTTTGATGTGATAGCACAAGTGCCATCCATTAAATTATCAAAAACACCATCTAAGGGTGAATGTGCTAAACCTTTATACGCAGTAAATTCTCTACCCTGCCTTGTATATTCAAATACTTCTTTAATATCGGCTGGAAACCGGACAGGGTGTTCATGCATGGAAATTATGACGGTATCCCTCATAATCTCTTCTGTTAATTCTTCTTCTTTTTCAGTTATAGGGACCTTATAACCTTCCACTCTATTTAACTGATCCGCCATTTCAAATGATTTATAATCATAATCAGCTTCTAAATATTCATATGATTGATAACCTTGATAGTTTTTATTTAAACCCATTTAATCATCTCCTTAATTTTTAGTTATTTATATATAATTAAATCAAAGATAATTGATCACTATTTTATAATTATTTAAAATGATCTGTTTTAAAAAATTTAATTTATAAATAATATAACCTTATTTGCTGCTGACATAAAGTTCTTCTATACTTTCTGCCTCTCCATTTTTTATCTTAGGTGGAGTCATAAAAGCTTGCTTAGAATGACTTAAACCCACATCAACAAAAGCTTCCGTAATCTTTAGACTAGTTTTGGAGGGGTTTATTACTGGTACATCAAGTTGATCTTCTATTTTTTCAGCCACTTCTAAAAAACCGAGAGACATACAACCTAAAATAAGTACATCCGCCCGATCTTCTTTGACGGCTGTTTGGCCTTTTTTAATCAGCTTATTTATTACCTGTTCTTTATTGTCCGATAAATCCAATACAGGTATATCCAATGATTTAACAGAAGAGAGGCGATTTTTTACCCCGGCCTTATAGGCTAACTCTGTAAAAATATCAACAGCGCTTTCCTCTACTGTCAAAACAGAAAACTTTTTGCCCAGCATAACAGCCAGCTGCATACTGGATTGCCCGGGACCAGTAACCAGCATATCATTAGTAATTTCTCTAATCCCATCCAGGCCCGGATCGCCCGCACAGCCCAGAATAACTGCATCATAACCTTCTTTTTCTAATTGGTATATTTTTTTGGAAGCAGCCGGAATACTTAAATATTCTTCATACTTTGATTCAATAGAAGCAGGACCCTCACTTACACCTACTACTTCTACTTTTGCATTGGAGAAAGCCCAACTTTGTAATAAATTCTCTCTTCTATTCATTTCGCTTTTTTCCATTACACCTGGAACTACATATGCAATTCTCATATCTCTCACTCCTTAATTAAATTGATGACAATAGACATAGTGATCTTGCTTAATCTCTCTTAACTCAGGGGTTTTTTGACTACATTTACTTTCAGATATTGGACATCTATTTTGAAAATTACACCCTTGAGGTAAATCAATCGGATCAGATACATGTTTTTTAATATTAATTTCTTCTTTTCTTAACTCAGGGTCTGGGGTCGGCACCGCACTTATTAAAGCTTTAGTATAGGGATGATTAGGATTTTGTATCACATCTCGGGCTGGTCCATATTCCATAATTTTTCCCAAATACATTATGGCTACATTATCACACATATATTGAATCAAAGAAAGATCATGCGAAATATAGATAGTTGTTAAGTCCATTTCCTTGGTGATCTTTTTTAAAAGATTTAAAACACCAGCTCTCACTGAAACATCCAACATAGACACTGGTTCATCAGCCACAATAAATAAGGGATTAACTATTAAAGCTCTGGCTATCACCACCCGCTGAAGTTGGCCTCCGCTTAATTGATGAGGATACTTGTCTAAATACGTTTCAGCAGGAGTCAAATTAACTTTATCTAGCATCTGAACAATCTTATCTTTTCTATCTTTTTTCTTGCCGATACCATGTATTATAAGTGGTTCCAATAATGATCGATAAACCGTAAAACGAGGGTTTAAAGCCTCATAAGGATTTTGAAATATCAGTTGAGCGTTTTTGCGAAAAGCTTTTTCTTTACTTTTATCAACGAATTCAGTAATATCTTTTCCATCAAAATAATATGAACCTCCTGTCAGAGAATGAAGCTTTAATAAAAGTTTACCAGTAGTAGTTTTTCCACAACCAGATTCTCCGGCTAAACCTAGAGATTCTCCTGCTTTTAACTTGAAACTAATACCATCTACTGCTTTTAAATATTTTTCTTTTTGACCGCCAAATAAACTTCTATCAACTAAAAAATGCTTTTTTAAATTACTAACATTAATTATATTGCTCTTCTCCATGTCTCTACCTCCCCAGATTGATCCCGTAGTTTTTGCAAGTTTTCTGTATGAATACAGGCAGAATAGTGATCTTCATCTATTTTCTTTAATTCTGGTGATTCACTATAACAAATATCTTCTGCAAATGGACATCTATCCGCAAATCTACAGCCCGAAGGGGGGTTAATTAAATCTGGTGGTACCCCAGGTATAGAAATTAATTCTTTATCTGGTTTTGTTATATCGGGAAAAGAATTTTCCAATCCCATGGTATAAGGGTGCAGGGGTTCTTTCAGTATTTTGTTAGCTGGACCCTTCTCTACTATTTTACCAGCATACATTACCGCTATATATTCACAGGTTTTTGCAATTACAGAAATATCATGGGTAATCATAATCAAGGAAATATTAAATTCCTTACGAAGTTCTTTGACTTCTCTTAATATTTGATGTTGAACAATTACATCAAGAGCTGTTACTGGTTCATCTGTTATAATCAATCCGGGTTTTAATGCTAAAGCAAGAGCAATTATAGCTCTCTGCTTCATTCCACCTGAAAATTGATGAGGATAATAATTCAACAATCCTTCACTAAGACCAACTTTTTTAAATAAATTCTTAGCCCTTTTTACCGCTTTCTTTTTTTCCATATTACCTTTTGATTTTAATACTTCGAGAAACTGGTTTTTTACAGTATAAACCGGGTTTAATGAATCCATGGCAGCCTGGGGAACAAAAGAAATCTCTGACCATCTTAAATCATTCATTTTATTTTCTGAGTAATCTAAAATGTTCTCCCCCTTATACCTTATTTTACCTTCTGGTATAAAAGCATTCTTTGGTTGTACACCTATTATTCCTTTAACAGCAGTAGACTTGCCACAACCAGATTCTCCCACTAACCCAAGACTCTGGCTTTCATCTAAATTAAAAGAAATTCCATCTACTGCCTTTCGGATACCTTTATTAGTTTCATAATTTATATTTAAATTATCAACTTCTAGTAATGACATTTGTTCCCTCCTTTTAATATTCTTTCAATTTTGGATGTAAAATTTCTTCCGAGCCTCTGCCTATAAAAAATCCAGCCATTACAATTAACATAATACAGATTCCGGGAGGTACAAACCAGTGATACGCACCTCGAGTAAGAGCCTGGGAAATATAGGCATCATTTAACATATAGCCCCAGCTGATAACATCTGGATCTCCAAAACCTAAAAAACTCACAGAAGCTTCTGTTAAAATGGCCCACCCCATTGCAAGCGAGCCATATAGAAATGATAAAGGTAAGATATTAGGAGCAATATAGATAAAAATGATCCTAAAATCCGATGCTCCAGACACTTTAGCCGCTTCCACAAAGCTTCTTTCTCTTACTGTTAAAACCTGGGATCTAATTACACGCGCTGTGTTTCTCCAAAGTAGCAGCGCCATTGCCATCACTATATTCCAGATATTTGGTCCCAAAAATCCAACTAAAACAATCACAAATGGTATAAAAGGAATACCAAATGCTACATCTGTCAAACGCATTAAAACACTGTCAACTTTCCCTCCATAATAACCTGCCAATAGCCCAACTAAAGTACCGATTATTACCACAAAAAAGGCAGCTGTAAAACCCACTAAAAGAGCAGGTCTTACTCCATATACCAGTTGGGAAAAAATATCTCTACCCATATCTGTAGTCCCTAGCAAAAATCTATCACCAGGTGATTTGTTCATCATAAACTGACCTTCTACTGTCTGCATTTTATAGGGGTTAAAAGGAGCAATATAGGGAGCTAAAATTGCAATTATAATAAAGAATATATAGATTAGAGCTCCTGCCAATGCAAATTTATCATTCAATAGAAATTTATATGTTCTTTTAATTACATTTTTTAAAACATTTAGCATTTCTATCACTTCCTATCTTCTATGTTTACTCTGGGATCTAATATATTATAGAAAATATCGGCTATAAAATTCATAAATATTATTATGGCAGCTATCAATATAAAGGCTCCTTGAGCTAAAGGATAATCACTAGTAGAAACTGCTTTTACCAATAATCTACCTAGACCAGGCCAGCTGAATATCTTTTCAATTACAACATTTCCGCCCATAGCATATCCGATGCCTACAGCCATAGCAGTTATTACTGGCAAAAAAGCGTTGCGAGCAGCATATTTAAACATAACTCTAATTTTATTTACTCCTCTCATTTTAGCCATCTGTACATAAGCTTCATCCATTACATCAAGCATATTAGAACGCATTAATAAGAGGGGTAATCCTAACAGATATATAGTTAAGGTCAAAGCCGGCAAAAACAGATGCTTATAAAACTGTAGTGAAAATAATTTTTCAAGTTCCGAACCATACACTATTCCTGCTGAAGCCACCCCACCGGAAGGAAAAATATCTAACTGAAAAGAAAAGACAGCCAATAAAAGCATCCCTACCCAAAATTGGGGAGCTGACCTTGTAAATAGGGTAAATACTAATCCATAAGTTTCAATTGTTTCGCCTCTTTTCCAAGCAAGAAAAATCCCCCCGATAATTCCTATAACATACGCCATAATTAATGAAGTTAACATCAAATATATTGTATTTGGCAAAACCTTAGCAATTACATTTGTAACAGGTTCTTTAAAAAAGAAAGACTGACCTAACTTACCTTGTAATAAATTCTTTAGATAAATAAAATACTGCATCCATAGAGGCTTATTAAGTCCAAACTGTTCCATTAATATTTCCTGTTGTTTTTCAGTGAAGGTTGGATTTATATATGCAACTAAAGGATTACCGGGCATCAATCGAAATATAAAGAATAAAACAGTCGATATAATCCACATAGTTAAAATCATCTGTCCGGTTCTTTTTATTAAATATTTCCATTTTAAATTCAAATAAATCCCTCCAATTTAATAAGCAGGGGAATAAACCCCCTGCAGTGTAAAGTTGACTAATTTTTAGGGTATAATAATCTTCCCTGTTCATCCCATTTATAACCAGCTTCTTTTAATATCTGTCTAGCCTGTTTTACTCCACCAGATGGGTAATCTATATTTGGATTGTGCCAAAATTCTAAGGCAGGTGAAACAACACTATCACAGGGGACAGCAAACCCTTTATATACTACCTGAGCAACTATCTGTCTATTAGTTAAAGCTGCAGTTGCTTTTCTAAATGCTTTATCTTTAAAGGGTTTAACTCTATGGTTAGGGGCAAGGAATCTAAATCCTAAATCTACAGAAGAATTCATTGTCAACTTTGCGTCATTATCCACAGTTTGTTTTAATAAAGTTGAATCTCCAGTATACGCTGCCAAGAAGTTTATTTCTCCATTTTCTAGCATACCTAAAGTAGCCTCCATATTAGGTACAAATCTTACCACCCAATTTTCAACTTTAGGGGCATGAAAGTGTTCTTTATTTGCTTTTAAAATTACCTTTTCATTAAACTCCCATTTACTAAATTTAAAGGGACCTGAGCCAATCGGTTTATCCGCCTGATAACTTTCCGCATTTTTGGGTTTTTCCTTGAGATCTTCAATAATTGGTTTCCATTTATGTTTAGGAATAATATTAATTTTAGCTAAACTGGCTGTTTCAAAAGCTGCCCATGGTTCTTTTAGGTTAAAGATAAGGGTGTTATCTCCAGTTATCTCTATATTTTTTATCTTTTTAACAAACGGTCTATACATAGGTGCTTCACCAGTTTTTGGTACTTCAAATGAAAATTTAACATCTTCGACTGTGACTGGCTTACCATCATGCCACTTCATACCTTCTCTTAGTACAACTTTTACCTTAGTTTTATTAAGCCATTCAACACTTTTGGCTGCCCATGGTTTTGGTAGACCATCTTGACCCATTCTCATCAACCGATCCCAGATTAATTCTGTTATCCAGGAATCAACTGTACCGCTCACATAAAGAGGATTTATCGCCTGAACAGTATCATTAAAGTTTAAAACGATATCTTTTTGATCACTAATAGGTTTTGCGTTTATATATGTCCAAAAATTCTTAAGGCCTAATCCCGCCATCTCCTTCATAGAATCATCGGCAAATACTTGGTTGTTATATACATTATTTATTTTAGGATGAACAGAATAAATATATGCAACATCTTCAGCAAGAATTTTTTGAGCTTTATAAATTAACTCTTTACGTTTTTCTCGGTCTATAGTAACCCTTTGTTTCTCAGCAATTTTATCATATTGCGGGTTTTTATAACCTATAAAATTATAACCTTTTTCAGCAGTACTTGAATGAAACAAGTTATATATAAATTCATCTGGATCTAAACGTTCTGGCCGTGCGGTCATCTGCCAACCAGTAATATCCCAGGATTCTCTTTGATACCAGACTACATCCGCCATCTGTTCCCAAGGAGTTACTTTAACTTCAGCTTGAACACCAATTTTGCGTAAATTCTTTGCTACCAAGTTGATCGCTTCATACTCATTAGAAGCAGACGATTTAGGTCTGGTCAGTAAAGTCACATCAACAACCCTATCACCTTCAGCACCAAATACAGTTTGTGAAAATATCGGTAATATTAATACCAAGATTAAAACAAAACTTAACATAAATCTTATTTTCCTACGCAATTTTATCTCCTCCTATAATTCGTTTTATATAAATTTCTCAAACACTTATAAAAACTTCTACTTAACTACTCTCAAATTATGTGATTTTATATTTCACCTCCCAACTAATTTAAGTAATATATACAAAAATTTCTTTATAAATAACCAGTCTAGAATTTTTATAATAGCTTTCTCCTCTTATTTATTTCACATAATTATAAAATAGAACGATATTTATTACAAACTATATAAGAGATTATAAATTTTCTAAATTTTATATACAGTTTGCTCTCAGCCTTATAGCTTAAAAGCCTCTTTGTATAGGGCTTTTTACTATCTGGCTAAGAACAGAAACTTTATCTAATATTTGAAAA
>Ga0102934_1003332_pt1 | contig 10969 bp, 13 predicted proteins | sample SalPonR2_A_D1_MG_FD_78175 | JGI IMG/M metagenome (GOLD analysis project Ga0102934, IMG submission 78175) | Salt pond soil microbial communities from South San Francisco under conditions of wetland restoration - Salt Pond MetaG R2_A_D1_MG | ecosystem: Environmental > Aquatic > Marine > Intertidal...
CAATGCGCCGATAGAAGCTAAACCTTCTCTACCCGAGCCATCCAAAAGAAGTACTTCGTTCCCAGGCTCTAATCTTAAAACATCACGGAGCTGATGAACCAGCTCCTCATCTGAGGTTTTTATGTCTCCCTTATCTAAATTAAAATTACCAAAAAATCTATGAAGTCTCATTATTTATCTTCTTTTTCGTGTTTAGATACTACTTTATGATATTTACAATAGTCACAATCTGGGTCCGCATCAGGTATCTCGTCAGACTCCAAAACCTCTTTAATATCCAGAAGCACATCATCCACCCAATAGCTATTACCCTTATGAGGCACTAACGTAATATCAAACTCTAACTGACCATCAAATTTTTCTACATCAGTACGTCCATTACAGTACACAAAATACCCTGTATCAGAAACCTTCAACCCGTTTTTTCTTAACAACCACTGATAAACTTCTATCTGTTTTTTATATGAATCCTGCCAACCCTTATTTAACTCTGTTATCTCTTCATTCTTAGAAGTTGCTTTGTAATCTACTACTATGTACTCATCTTTTGAATTAATCCAAAGATCATCAATAGCACCAGAAATCGTAAAACCAGTAGGTTCGTGGTCATACCGAACCCCTTTAAAATTATCCCGCCATTCGTCAAGCTTCTCATGAACAACTGGTCGAGCATCAACACCATATTCCTCAATTAACTTATGGGTCTCTCCTTTTTCCCTCAAAATATCAAACTCTTTCTTCAAAAGCTCGTCCACGGCTCTGTTTAAGTTAAAAGGATAACCCGGAGGTCTTTTAGTCCCCAGTTTATTATCGATATAAAAACATCTTGGACACTTCAAAAACAAATCAATCTTACTCCGACTTAAAACCCAGTTATCACCTCCATAATTCCAAGATTTACTTCTTCGTGGATTATAACGTGGCATACTTTTATTATAAAATATATATCCTAAAATTCACAATAAAGCTGAAATAACTAAAAGTTTAAGATATAATAAAAACACTGAATAAATTCTTTCGTATGAAAAAATACTCACAAATCATACTCCTCTTTATAATCTCCTTCACCTTGCTCTGGATAACTCAATACTCTCTTGCAGGGGCGGATACAAATATCGACGCTACAGATCACTGGGCCTGGAGCGATACTGCTGGTTGGTGGGACTTCTACTCTACAAACACAGTAGATGTCCAAGCCCCGGAACTCCATGGATATGCTAGCTCCTCTATAGGAGAGATGGCTCTCAACTGTGACTCTACTCCCAGCGGGAACATCTGCGACACCTCAGATTTCGCCGTAACAAACAGTCAAGCTGACGGACAACTCTCTGGCTGTGCCTGGAATGATACCATCGGTTGGGTTAGCTTCAACTGCGCTGACTACGACTGCCAAGGAGGAGATATCTGTGCCGAATCAGAGTATCAAGTAACTATTGACGCTAACGGAAATTTTGAAGGATATGCCTGGAATGATGTAGAAGGCTGGATTAGCTTCAACTGCGCTAATAACTCAAGTTGTGACCAAACAGATTATAAAGTAAACACAAGCTGGAGCGCTGGAAGATTAAGTTCATACCTTGAATCTTCAATAATAAACACTGGTGGGGAAAATACTCTTCAAAGTATAGTCTGGCAGGGAAATCAACCGTCCGGCACTAAAGTAGAATTCCAAATCGCTGCTGCCACAAGCACTACCGGGCCCTGGGAATATCAAGGCCCAAGCACTGATACCTGGTTTGGAGCCTCCTGTGAATCTTCTCCTAACGGTGGAGCAACAGACACCCCAGCCGGACCAAATAATCCAATCTGTATAGACAAAACCATCACCAATAACAAACAATACGTAAGATATAAAGTAAGGCTCCAAAGTAATCTTCTTCAAGATCAAACCCCTACGATAACAAATATAATCTTAAACTGGTCTAAATAAAAACATGAAAATACAAGATACTTTAAGAGATAAAAAAATAGAAATAAAAAAAGACAAAGAAAATCACATGTTCGTCTGTGGCCCCACCGTATATGACTACTCTCACATAGGTCATGCTCGAACATATCTTGTTTTCGACCTTTTTGTTAGATATCTCAAAAGCCAAGATTTCAAAATAAAATATGTTCAAAACATTACCAACATCGACGATAAGATAATTGAAAGAGGTAAGAAACAAAATAAAAACCCTCTTAAAATAGCCGATAAGTTTGAAAAAAAATACTATCAAGATATGGAAAATCTTGGTATAGACACCGTTGATCATTATGTAAAAGCAACAGATGTTATTCCTGAAATAATCTCTCAAGTAAAAAAACTAATTGAAAAAGACTTCGCCTATCAAACAAAAACTGGTATATACTTTAAGGTCAGAAAATTCAAAGATTATGGAAAACTCTCTAACCAAGATATAGACGCTTTAAAATCAGGCTCCAGAGTAAAGACAGCAGAAGATAAAGAAGACCCTCTGGATTTTGCTCTTTGGAAACTTAACCAACCTAAATCAAAAATAAAACCAGACAAAAAACAACCAATCTTCATAAACAACGAACCCGCATGGAAATCCCCTTGGGGCTGGGGCCGTCCCGGATGGCATATTGAAGACACCGCAATTAGTGAAAAATTCTTCGGTCCTCAATATGAAATACACGGTGGGGCAGAAGATCTTAAGTTTCCTCACCATGAATCAGAAATAGCCCAACAAGAAGCCGCTTCTGGGAAAAAACCATTTGTAAAAATCTGGATGCATACCGGATTCTTAACTGTAGAAAGTAAAAAAATGGGGAAAAGTCTTCATAACTTCATTACAATCAGAGACTTTCTTAAAAACCACGCCCCTGAAACATTGAGATTCATGGTAATGTCTCACCATTACCGCTCCCGCTTTGATTACACAAAAGAAGCTATTAAAAAAGCAAAAGAATCCTTAGAAACCATTAAAACCTTTGTTCACAAAACTCATTTCACAACCCAAAAAACAAACAACGAGAAAAACAAAAAGGAAATCCAAAAGGAAATCCAAAACGCAAAAGAAAACTTCCATCAATCTATTCAAAATGACTTCAACACCCCTCAGGCCTTAGGCATTCTATTCAAATTAATTAAAAAATACCAAAATAAAATTTGGAACTTAAGCTCCAAAAACGCAAAAGAATTAGGCCAGTTCATAACCCAAACGATGCAAATTTTTGGTTTCTCAATAAACAAGTATCAACCCCCTAAAAAAATTAAAAAACTAATCAAAGAAAGAAACAAGTTAAGAGACAATAAACAGTTTATCAAGTCCGATAAGTTGCGTGAAAAAATACAGGAGTTAGGATATGAAATAGAAGACACCCCTTTGGGATCTTTCACTCATAAAATAAAAGAAAAAAACAATGTCTAAAAAGAATCCAAAAATTCCCCCTCAAGATTTAGAATCCGAAAGTTCGGTCATCGGTGCTTTAATGTTGGATAGAGATGCCATCTTAAAAATAGCCGATATTCTTAAGCCCGATGACTTTTACCACCCAAAACATAAAAAAATATACGAAGCAATTATCGATCTCTTTGAAAACGGCGACCCTATAGACATTCTGACAGTCACAAACAAACTTAAAGAAAAAAACCAAATAAAAGAAATAGGTGGTAGTGATTACCTCACCGAATTAATGGATAAAGTACCAACTTCAGCCCATGTAGAACACTACGCAAAAATAGTTAAAGAGAATAAAGTACGAAGAGACTTAGTAAGAGCCTCTTCAAAAATAAACGAGGAGGCTTTTGAACATTCTGACTTTGAAGAACTTCTTGATAAAGTAGAACAAAAAATTTTTGGAATATCTCAAAAATCACGTACTCAAAAATTCACCCACATAAAAGATGAGCTTCCTATCGCATATGAAAGACTCGAAAAACTTCACCAAGGTGAACAAGATGGAAAATTAAGAGGAGTAACTACTGGTTTTGAAAAACTTGATGATGTTCTTTCTGGATTTCAAAATTCAGACCTCATCCTTCTTGGAGCACGACCCTCAGTTGGTAAAACTTCTCTTGCCTTAGATGTAGCTCGAAGATCTGCCTTGGAAGGTAACAAGGTTGGAGTTTTCTCTCTAGAAATGTCCGCAGAACAAATCGTTGATAGAATAATCTCTGCCCAATCACATGTTCCTCTTTGGCGCCTCAGAACAGGAAGAATACATGACGAAACAGAGTTCGCTATGATCCAACAAGCCCTCAATACCCTCTCAGATGCTCCCTTCTTTGTGGAAGATACCCCTTCTCCTAACATCCTTCATATTCGATCAATGGCCAGAAAACTCCAAATGGAACACGGCCTAGATCTTTTAATAGTAGATTACCTTCAATTAATACTCCCAAGAACCTCCTCTAACAGCATGGTTCAACAAGCCACCGAAATATCACGTAGCCTCAAATCATTAGCTCGAGAACTTGATATTCCTGTTCTAGCTCTATCTCAACTTTCACGAGGCGTTGAACAAAGAGAAGTAAAAATCCCTCGTTTGTCTGATTTAAGAGAGTCTGGCTCTTTAGAACAAGACGCGGACATCGTAATGTTTATCTACAGAAAAGACAGGGATAAATTTGATGTAGATGAAGAAGAAAAAAATATCACCGAAATTATAATTGCAAAACACAGAAATGGACCTCTTGGAACAGTAACCCTAAGGTTTGACCCTCAGAAAGTAAGCTTCCAATCCATCGACACTCAACACGAAGAAGAATAACCTCTTACCCTTAATTTATGCTGCCTAAAAAAATACAAAACTTCATAGAAGCCTTTTCAAAAATACCAACGATAGGCCCTAGAATGGCTCGCCGTCTTGCTTTTCATCTTTTAAATCTTGATAAACAAACCTTCAAAAAAGTAAAAAAAGCGCTAAATAACTTAGAAAAAGTAGATAAATGCCCCCGCTGTTTTTTTGTAAAAGACTCTTCGAAAAAACTCTGCCAAATATGCTCTAATAAAAAAAGGAATACTCAAAAAGTAGCAATAGTAGAAAAAGAAACTGAAGTAATATCCTTGGAAAAATCAGGAGCCTTTAAAGGAATATATCTTGTTATTGGAAAATCAGACTCCAAAGGGACCCTTACCCCCACCCAAAAACTCCGACTTAAACACCTTAAAAAAATAGTTAAAAAATCAAACAAAAAATTAGAAGAAGTAATAATAGCTGTAAATCTAAACACCAAGGGTGATATACTAACCCAAAAAATAAAAAAGGGGCTTCAAGGAATTACAAAAAAAATCACCAGGTTAGGCAGAGGAATACCTACTGGTGGTGAAATAGAATTCGCAGACAAAGAAACGTTAAACAACGCTCTAAAATCAAGGAATTAAAAAATACCGTGATAGACGGTATTTTTAATTTACACTTTGAATCTCAATCTTTGTATAAGGTTGTCTATGACCAACCTTCCTTCTATGACGATTTTTAGGCTTATATCTAAAAATAGTTACTTTTTCACCCTTTCCATGACTGAGCACCTTGGCACTGACCTTAGAACCTTTAATAACCGGGGTTCCTATTTCAAAATCCCCGTCATCTGACTTCATTAAAACTTGATCAAAAACAACCTCGTCTCCTTCTTCCTTGTCAATCTTTTCTATATTTAATACATCTCCCTCCTTAACTTTATATTGTTTTCCGCCTGTTTTTATAATCGCAAAATCCATAATTTTTTATTTATATGACTTTCTTTATATTATACATACAAACGCATTTAGTCAATCCCCCTAAAAAATAAAATATTAAACCGGACCTAAGATTTACCAAAAGTCCGGTTTAATACCTAAAATCAACTAAATTATTCCTCGTGATGATCTCTTAATCGAGAAATCAAATACTTAGCATAATCTCGGCCTCCCAATCCAAAAGCAAGGCCTCCAGCCAAAGCAATCATTGCAATAAATCCAGCAACTAAAGTATTAACAATGTCCCGAGCAATTCCTAACTGAGAAATTGCTGCTAAGAAACCAAAAACGGTAATGGCCCACCACGTCAAAGATCCAAGGAATTTATATCCCGTCAACTTTGCACTTTTTACAGAAGACTTGACTATATCCTTCAAGAAGTTAGCCAATACAATTGCTGCCAACATAATAAGAACCCCAACAATAACATTAGGGATGTAAAGCAACACGTCTCTCAAAAACTCTGACAAAGTAGCAAAACCAAGAATATCAGAAGCGGCTAAGATAAATACTATCACTATGAACCAGTAAACTATCTTGCCAAAAAACTTACCACTGTTAACTCTCATCCCTCCTCTTTCAAAGAATTTTTCAATACCAAGACTCCTCAAAAACGAGTCTAACTTTATCATCTCAATCACCTTTCGAACAAAAGCAGCTAAACCAGAGGCTACCATCAAACCAACCAGTAAAACAACCAAAGCTCCTACAACGCTCCCCAAAACATCTACAAATCCCATCCAAAGGTTTTGTAAAGAATTAACAATAACTGTGACCCAATCTTGTACTGCCATAATTAATTTGAATTAAAACAATCTTAATAAATTTAAACCTCGACCTTTTACAAAACACACATTATAATTACTATTAACACTTCTTAATAGTAACTATATTATAACACATGAAAAAACTAAAAAATAATTTAATCCTTTCTACAATAGCAATCACGTTCTTTTTTGGATTAGGCTCTAAGCTCAACCTTTTTGAAAAACTTATTTGGTACGATGAATTCCTACACTTTTTAGGAGGTGTCTGGGTTGGTCTAACATTTATCTGGATTATTAACCAATCTTACACTCCTAAAAAAATAATATCCGGTTTTGAAAAAAAACCGATAAGATCAATCTTAATTTTTGTTTTAATAATAAGTATAATCTGGGAAAGCTTTGAATTTGGGCTTACCCAATACATCCTCAAAACTTTCCAGTACAAAAGTGGTCTTCAACCAAGCCTACTGGATACTTTTTCCGACTTACTTATGAACTTTCTTGGATCAATTACTGCCTTTACATTGTTTAAAAAAACAAACACCAAAAACTAAGCTTCTGCTCCCCCATCTTCTTCCTTTAACAATCTTTCCTTGATTTTTTCTAAAACCACCTCCTTATTTTCTTCATCACCTAAGGATTCTTTATATTCACTAATATATCCTGGATGGTTTTCAATTAATTTCCTAAAAGTTTCTGAATCTTTTTTTACCCATTCGTCCATAGCCTCGTCAATCTCACAGTTATAAATCTTTTTTGCTAACTCAATCTGAATAATATTTTCTAAACCCATTTTGTTATATTTATCCTTGTTAAATTGATTCTCAAAACCTTTCATAAATTATTTAACGTGATGTTTCTTTTTTAAGTCTTTTATAACGCCCTTTTCAAACTCTTCTATCTTTGTTTCTCCAATCTTAGCTTTCTTTTTTAATTCTTCATCAGGTAAATCAACTAAATCTTTTATTCTTTTTTCTAAGTACTCCTTTTTATTTCTGCCCGGATCGTCTAAAACTTCTTCCATTAAAGCTTTCAGAACCCATCCCACTTTAGGACCTGGATCTATATCTGAAATATTCATAACATCATTACCATCAACCTCTAACATATCTGTTGACACAGGATCACGCTTTACCTTATCTATCATAAATAGAAGGTGTCTAAATCTATAAGGAAAAGCCTTAGGAACTCCTGAACCAATACGATCAGCCTTTCTAAGCTTCATCAAGTCATCGACGTATTCTAATCCTACTCTGCTTAAAAACCTTCTAACACCCGATTCTGTAACCTCTCCTACGTTGTAATAAAACAGGTGGTATCTCACTAAGTGAACAACATCCTTAATTACTTCTTTAGGAAACTTTAGACGTTTGAGAATTTTTTCAGTAATCTTAGCTCCTATAACTTCATGATTATAAAAAGTAGCTTCTTCACCTTTTCCTTCCTTAGACTCAGGCTTCCCTACATCATGCAATAAAGCAGCTAGTCTAATCTCTAATGAATAGTTATTCTCAGCAGCGTACTTTAAAGATCTAACATTATGCTCCCACACTGTGTATATATGATGATGAGCCTGGTCACAACCTATTCCTTCTCTTAACTCAGGGATTATATACTCCAATAATCCTAAATCCTCTAACAGTCTAACTCCTCCATCTGCATTATCTGCCATAATTATCTTTACAAACTCATCTCTAATCCTCTCTATCGCAATTTCCTCTAATGAATCTGCCTTCTCTTTTATTAATTTCTTTGTTTGCTTTTCAATATTAAATTCAAGCTCAGTAGCAAATCTAGCTGCTCTTAATAATCTTAAAGCATCCTCCTTAAATCTTTTTTTTGGATCTCCCACAGTTTTTATCAACTTTTTCTCTAAATCTTTCTCTCCCCCATATGGATCAACCACCTCTTCCTTGTCCAAATCAAAAGCCATAGCGTTAATCGTAAAATCACGCCTTCCTAAATCATCTTCTACTTTATTCGTAAAAGAAACGTTATCCGGGTGTCTCCTGTCAGAATAATCACTCTCTACTCTAAAGGTGGTAACCTCAATCAACTTCAGCCTCTCAATATCACTGCCCGTTTTCACAACTACTGTTCCAAAATCATTTTCATAAACACTGTCTTCAAATATTTCCTGGATATCCTCCGGTCGTGCATCTGTTGTTACATCCCAATCCTTTGGTTCTCTCCTCATCAACATATCACGTACGCATCCTCCAACAGGATACGCTTTATACCCCGCTTCTGATAAAGCAGAAGCTACTTTTTTAACTTCTTGTGGTATTTTATAACTCATACCTTTTTATGTAATTTAGAATTGTACGCCCGGAAGGATTCGAACCCTCAACCTCCTGGTCCGAAGCCAGGCACTCTATCCAGTTGAGCTACGGGCGCTTCCTTTATACTTTACTACTTTAATTAATAAAAAATCAAGTTTATCTAATTTAAAAATAACTTATTAATAGTATATACTTATAAAAAATGAGTAAGATAAACACTCAAAAATTTGGAATAGCTTTCGGTATTGCTTGGTCTTTATTCTTAATTGTTATAACTATTCTGAACTACTTTTTTAATCTCGGTTCTCCTCTTGTAAAACTAATTGCTTCTCTTTATAAAGGATACAGTATCTCTCTATCAGGAACATTGATAGGAACATTATGGGCTTTTATCAGCGGATATCTCTGGGGATTAATCATAGCCTATACTTACAATAAAGTTTAGGGCCTATAGTTTAATGGTATAACACAGCATTCGCATTGCTGAGATAGGAGTTCGATTCTCCTTAGGTCCACAAAAACTATTCTAAATCCTGTAAATAACTGTAAGCTGACAAAGCAGCTTTAACTCCATCTCCAGCTGCAATATTGTTCTGCTTGTAAGGATCATCGGTTACATCACCCGCTGCAAACACCCCTTTTTCTGAAGTGGTCCCGTACTTTGAATCAATCTTAATCTGCCCCCATTTATCTAAATCTACCAACCCTTCCACTATCCCTGAATTAGGAACTGAACCAACCTCAACAAAGACACCATCAATATTTAATACCCGTTCCTCGCCTTCCTTTTCATACACTAGCTCATCAACCATCTTATCACCTTTTATCTTTTTTGGTTCTGAGTTTAAAATCACCTCCACCTTATCATTGTGTAATATTCTATTTTTACTTTCCTCATCTGCGTTTAACTTGTTGGTTTTCTCTAACAAATAAATCTTATCTGCATAAGGTAAAAGATCAATAACCGCCTCTACACCAGCATTACCCCCACCAACCACCACTACTCTTTTACCATCAAACAAAGGAGCATCACACGTACTACAATAAACTACCCCCTTACCTTCAAAATCATCCTCACCTGGTATCTTTAGTCTCCTTCTTCTTCCACCAGTAGCTATCATCACTGCTCTAGCTTCATACAACTCACCTTTTTCATCTTCTACTTCAAAATTAGAACCTTGTCTTCTAACGTCTACTACTTTACTCCCTTCTTGTATACCGAGATCATAAGATTTAACATGACTCTCAAACTTTTCCGCTAGTTCAACCCCACTTATATGCTTCTCCCCTATCCAGTTCTGAATATCATCAGAAACAATCGACTGCCCTCCGAACTCCTTTGTCACCATTAAAACATCTAACCCTTTTCTTACAGAATATATTGCTGAAGCTACCCCTGCAGGCCCTCCACCTATAATAATTAGATCATGCATAATTTGGTTATAAATTAACACTTGAAGATAAAATCATTATAAACCAGCCTTTTAAATTTGCCAAAGAATAACCCCAAAGCTATAATACACAAAGTAAGGTCGGATACATCTAAAAAAACAAATAAAATCATGTCAAAAGTTATAATCTATTCCACTCCTACTTGCGCATACTGCCAAATGGTTAAAAATTTTTCAAAAAAAATGATGTTGAATATGAAGAAAAAAATATAGCTGAAGATAAAGAAGCTGCTAAAGAAATGATGGAAAAATCAGGTCAAATGGGAGTCCCTGTTGTTGATATAGATGATAAAATAGTAGTTGGTTTCAACAAAGATAAACTAAAAGAACTCTTAGACCTTTAGCTTTACAAAAATAAACCACCCGTTATTAACCAACAGGTGGTTTTTATATAACTTTTTGTTCAAAAACACTTGAACAAATAAAAAACATATGATACAATTTCTGTATGGGGAAAAACTACAAACAATTAAAAAAGGAAGCAATAAAGCTCAGGAAGAACGGAAAAAGCTATAATGAAATAAATAAAAAATTAGGGGTCCCTAAAAGCACTTTAAGCTACTGGTTAAAAACAATACCCCTACCTAAAAAACATAGAAAAAGACTTTATACTAACAGAATTAAAAACTTAACCTTAGGCTCCAAAAGTCAAAAGAAACGAAGAAAAAGAGAGATAAAAAAAATAATAAAAGAAGCAAAAAAAGATATTAAAAAACCACTTTCAAGACAAACATTATTGCTTTTTGGCTCTGCGCTTTATTGGGCAGAAGGAACGAAAAAAGGAG
>Ga0102934_1003333_pt1 | contig 10967 bp, 8 predicted proteins | sample SalPonR2_A_D1_MG_FD_78175 | JGI IMG/M metagenome (GOLD analysis project Ga0102934, IMG submission 78175) | Salt pond soil microbial communities from South San Francisco under conditions of wetland restoration - Salt Pond MetaG R2_A_D1_MG | ecosystem: Environmental > Aquatic > Marine > Intertidal...
GCGGTAACAGAAAAACTTACCACCAAAAGCATAATACCAAGTAGAATTCCGAACCGTTTCATCCAGTGCTCCTTTTTAAAACAGTTTACCTATTGCATTTAAAAGTATACGGAACCAAATAAATTTGTCAACGATTTTTCTTTTTTTTTCATTTCTCAGAAACAGTCTTGCCCTTTTTTGGCTCTACACCGTTCACTGTGAAGACAAATTTCTCAATTTGCGGGTAATTGAAAGTAATACTTTTCTTTATACAGGCCATTGCCTCGTCAAAAGAGAGTCTAGATTCACTTTTCTGAAACACCACGTCTATAGAAAAATCAAGATAGAGAGTGTTCCCGCGCACCATAATGGTCCGTATTTTACTATCCTCGGGTACCACATTTACGTAATTTACGTTAAAGGGACCTAAAAGAATTTCCTTTATGAGAAGCTCTATGTCCTTCTCTACAGAAGGCTTTTTCGGCAATAAACGCTCCTCACCGGCGCATTCTGAAGAGCGATATTCCGGGAAGAACAGCACCTGAGAGTGCATTTCGGTACCGCGTTGGAGAAACATCAGCAATGACACCAGCAGGCTTACTGCTATAACTCCTATTAATATTATAGTGATTCGATCCAGTTTTTTCACCAGTTACTCCCGTACGGTGGGGTTTTCAAAGTGTTCGATAAATCCATGAACGCCATTATAGATGCCATCGGTGATTTTCTTCAAGTGATCAGCATTGCTCATTTTAAATGCTTCCTGCTTGTTTGTCACAAAACCTATCTCTACCAGGACCGAGGGCATTTTTGCGTTCCGTACCACAAACCAGGTTTCTTCCTTCAGTCCCCGGTTTACATGGGAGCCGCCGATGGAAGAATCCAGCCCTTGTAGTATGTTTTGGGCCAGCAGAATACTCTCTACAGTATACTCCTCTTCAAGCATAGTATTGAGGATGGGGGCAACCTCTCGGGCAGATTCGTCCAAAGATGCAGGGTCTATCAGTTTGCGGCGATAATCAGGAGGCAGATACCACACCTCAAACCCCTCTGCCCTACTGTTAAGGGAAGCATTTGCATGAATAGAAATAAAAATCATTGCTTCCCTCTTTCCCAGTTCTATCCGGTTTGCAAATTCTGTTCTCTGCTCCAGAGTAAGGTATTCATCATCATCCCTGGTAAGAGTAATGTTCTTTTCCGGATAGCTGCGGCGTAGACGGGTAGAAAGCTGACGGGCGACCTCAAGGACAAGGTCCTTTTCCATTATTACCACCGGCTCCTCATCTTGGACAAAGCGTCCGACCGCCCCGGAGTCTTTCCCTCCATGTCCGGCATCAATAATAATAGTGGAAATGTAATGCTGATTTTCATCTGAGGGCTTTGGTCCCAATTTTTCTATCAGATACGACGCATCCTCGGAGGAAAACCATATATCCCCCTTTTTTCCCCGTTCGGGAGGGGCTATCGATTTAAAAGAGCTGTAATTTATCATGAGAAAGGGAGAATCAACACGATATACCAGGCTGGTGTCCCCCTTTTCCAAACTTCCTACCTGGCGCATCGGGTCCCACTCCAGTTGGGCACCTGTCTTTCCCCGTATTTCCTGCAAGGCCGTTCCCCTCTCCCCCCAGGAACAGACCACACTGCTTAACAAAAGAACAGCTATAATCACGAGGAATCTATTTGGATGTAAAAACACTCTTTTCACCATTCTCTTTAGGTGCATACTCATGTAGCTCCGTTACAGCACTTTCTACCGGATTGTCGGATGCTTTCGATAAGCCATACGGCCCCTTGAATGCCGCCCCTCATAAATGCAGTCCAGAACACCTCTCCTACCACTATATCGGCAGATTCTTGCCCGTCCGCAACATCTGCAGAGCCCAATTCGAGGGCTTTTTCCCATGCCTCGGCAAAACCGGTACCGTGCCAATCGGTCGACTTTTCCTGCCCAATACTGGGAAGGGGAATAACGGCGACTTTTATTGGGCGCTGCTGCGAATTTTGCCCCGACATCTGCTTATAACTGCTTCTTTTGTCATTATATGTGCTCATTTCTGCAAGGGCGGTGCGGTTCGCTTCATGTTCTATTTGAAAGGCATCGGGAATCCATTTTTCTTTTTCTCCAAACAAAAAGCGACGGGTGGCAGCTTCATTCGGCTGTAAACGGACAAATACGGTGCGGCAGGCCTTTTCGGCAGCTTCAACAGCCGCTTTTCGGTTGGAGGCGGCACTGATAAAATTACCGCATTTCTCCACGTTGTTCGTGGGAAAAGAGACCTCATCCCCGGCTTTCACCCGAATAAACATCTCCTGTATCCAGGGGAACGAGCGTGCCTGCTGCGAATATTCCACCGCCGAGACTTTACCGGGAATAGAGATAAACGCCCGCTCTGCGGATACCCAGTCTCGAACAGGGGAAAGAGAAAAAGAGCGGCTTCCTACAGCCAACTGCAGCGCGCTTCCTGTAAGCTCTACCCCGCTGGAATAGGGGAAGGTCCACCCGGACATGTATCCCCCGGAGAGCCTTGCGGCAACCTCTCCAATTACCGCTTGGGTGCCGTCCCACTTTACATCACCCTTTGCCGCCCCATTTTGGATATCCAGGGCCCGGACGGCCTTCGAGAAGGCGGTTTTGACCGGCTCCACTATCTCGGCATTGCAGTGTGTGGGAATTGTGTGGCCCATCTCTATAAAATAGGGCGGGAAGAAAATATGACGGTCTGCTATACCGGTAAAGTGTAGTTCCCCGTCAACAACCAAAGCGTCAATACTGAACTCACGACCGGCTATAAATTCCTCAACAATGACTATACCCGCCCGGGAAAATCGACGGGCCTCTTGTACCGCATTCCTATACTCGGAAATTGTATCCACCCGGCGAATGCCCCGGGCGCCCATGTTGTCGACGGGTTTGACCACCAAGGGCAGCTCAAGGATTTCAAGGGCCGTCTCTACTTCAGCTTCCGGGGGAAGTTCGCAAAATCGCGGTGAGGGGACCCCCTTTTCTGAAAAGACCCTGCGCATTCTGTTTTTATAGCTGGCATTCAGTGCTACCTCAGGCCGGAGCCCCGGCAGTTGAAGTGCTTCGGCTACCCGGGCGACGGTATATGAGAAGTCGGTACCCGCGGTAAATACCCCGTGAAGGCGGTTTTGAGCGTGTATTTCTCCGGCTGCGGATATCATTCCTTCGATGTCTGTGAGATCAACCGGTACAAAATGATCGGCAAGTTCGACCCCCGGGGCGGCGGAGTTTCCATCGGCAACATATACTTCCCATCCCCGGTCGCGGGCCCACCGGAGGGCCGGCAGCTGCATAACCCCCGCCCCTAAAACGAGAATTCGCTTTTGTTCTACAGTATTTTTCCTCATCCTACTCTCCTGCACCTTCTCCTGCACCGCTCTTCTGCCCCCGGGGGATATCACCGACTTTTTCGGCATAAACCTCAAAGGTATCACCAAGATGTGCTATCCTGCTGAACCGGGTAAGTACTTCTCCGGCGAATTTGGAGGTACCGACCCCTTTGACCCCGGGGAAGCGCTCGGGATGATGGCCGGTTACTACTATCTTTCTTATTTTAAAGCCGTAGCGGGGCACTATGTTCCGGGCGGCCGAGGGAGTCCACACGGTATGATGGTCCCGGGGACTTTGTTTTAGAAATTTTTTCAAAGACTTCCTGCCGCTTATTCCGGCGCTGTTGGGGGTTGAAAAGGCCAATAATCCCCCTACTGTAAGCAGATGGTTTGCTTTTCGCAAGATACGGTCCACCCGTGTAAAATGTTCAAGGACAAACCACATACTCACTATATCATATGTGCTTTTTACATCGCCCCTACCCCCAATACCCTCAAAATTTTCAAAGGGAGTGTTCCAGGCGGGAAAACCCAGTTCGTTTTGTACATATGCAACCGCCGAGTCCACCGGATCAAGGCCCTCCGGTTGATACCCGGCTTCATAGGCGGCAGAGAGAAAGGGGCCGTAGGCGCAGCCGACATCCAGTAGCCGGGGTGCTGGGCCTTCTTCCGCCTCCGGGGCAATATCACCGCCCACGGTCTCGGGGCCCCCTGCAGCACCGGTACCGGCACCAGCACCAGCACCGGCGGCTCCGGCACTGCTCTGGGGGGTGCAGGCGAAGGGTGCGGGTAAAGGTGTGGCAGAGGGTGTTGGTAAAAGGGAGGGCCCGAGGCGCTTTAATTCCGAAATCCGGCGCATCCCCATTGCTTTTATCGCCTCAAAATCCTCCAAATAACTCCGTCCGTACTGGTTTTTGTACTCTTCAAAGAAATATTCTTCGGTGTATCGACGGCGATGAGTAAAAAAATCGAGCTGATATACTATTTTACAGGAGGGACAGCGGAAAAAGCTCCGTTCCGGACTACGGAGTACGGCTTTACCCTTCAGCCCTCCGCATACCGGGCACCCCTGCAGTTCCGGCGGCTTCATCCGGCCAAGGAGTTCCGCAAGACTCTGTTTTTCCCTGGGTGCGGCCCCTTCAGCGGCACCCATAACCTTGTCGGGAGAGCGAAGCAGGTGCAGTAAGCGTCCGGAATGAATGCCTCTCACCCCTACATGGGGAAACCCTGCCAATCGGCTTAACCGACGATGATACCTGCTCGGGTTCAGCAGTATCACTCCGCACCCGGCAAAGGCGGCCTCATACGCTGTAAGGCCGAAGCTTGAGAATACAATATCGAAGCGATGCAGCTGTTCAGCAAGGTTTTCCGGGGCCTCCAGCACCTCTACCCCGGCGGGAAGGTTCTGTTTTTTAAAGAGAGGCCCCTTTACCACAGTGATATCTTCAGGCCGGAAACCTCCCTTGTGAATTAACCAGCGGGTGCATTTTTCCGTGAGCCCCGCCGGATCCTCACCGCCGAAGCTTACCAGGGCGGACTGAAAGCCTGTGCCTGTTGAGGGGGTGCGACGGGTATTGGGTAATGAGAGAAAACCCGGCTCGATGATATTTGGAGGCCCATAGTTCTTCGGGAGGGGGAAGGTGTCGATCAGATAAGAAAAGCGGCGCCGCATCGGCCCGCCTTCATCCAGACCGATCAGAGGTATTCCGGTACGAAGCCACCGGTTGAACTCGCTTTCTGCGGTACTTCGCCTGTCGAGTACGGCGAAATCCCAACAGTCAGGGGTAAGGGCATCCTCTTCACATACAAAACACCCTTCATCCACCCCCGCCGCAGCGGCCATTGTTGCGAATTCCCCCCGCCATTGCCTTTTTTTGATATATACTACAGCAGTCCCCTCCGGCAAATCCGAGACCCAATAAAGGGCACGACGGATATGGCCGGTCCCGTTACCGGGGACAACCGAGGGAATAAAAAGAAAACGAGGTGGTCCCATACCCTACCCTGCAATTACATGCAGATGTGAAAGCCCCCGGATGAGTTTTGTGGTAGTAATCGGTTCTCCGGTGTACAAGGCTTGGAATATTGACCGCAGACGGCGGTAATCGTGTTCAGTGTCCAGGGTCACTCTCATTTCAGGGGCATAGCACTCCGCGGGGGCCGAAGGACGATACACTATAAAGCGCTGGGGGTTATTGTACAGGTAGGGACAGACATGCTCACGGTCGTATTCAGTATCGGCCTCGCGGTCCGCCTTCAAGAGGGCCCCCGCCCGGACACATTCCACTCCGGTCCCAATCGGAAGGCCGTAGAAACCGCTGTAATCGATACGACGCCCGAGAAAAAGCTCCAAAAGGCGGGCTGCACATTCTCCGCTTACCAGGGGATTATCACCGGTAGCCCGGATGACCGTATCAAGGCCGTAATGTTGTATTGCAAGGGAATACCGCCGCAGCACATCGTCTTTGGGGCCGGTATACACCTCAAACCCGGCAGCCTCGGCATATTCGGTTAGTACGCTGCTGCTTTCGAAGTCAGTGACAAGGGCGTATACATCCGCAGGAACTTTTTTTAAGGCTTCCATCGCCAAAGTTACCACCGCTTTACCCCCAAGTTGCAAAAGTGCCTTTTTGGGTAAGCGGGTAGAATCCAGACGAACTTGCAGCAATACTCCTACCTTTTTCATGACTCAGGTACCTCCCACAGTTCGGTCACATCTCTGGCGTCCATGATAAACCGGTATTGATTTACCGTAACCCATCGGCGAACTTGCTTAAACTCCCTTAAGGCGTTTAGCAAGGAACTGCCGGAACGGAAATAATAGGGAAAAAAACGGCCCCACGGAAGGGTCCCCATATCTCCACTAAAGCGTATTGACAGGTTCTTAAGAAAAAACAGTTTGTACCCCGCGTCGGGGGTAGTGTCTTCGGTCGGCTCGGCTGCAAGATACCGTACTCGAAATGCGGATTCACATTCAATTGCCTCACCCCACATATGGGCACGAAAACCGAAATCCATTTTCTGCCAATACGAACTTTCAATGAGGTAATCGTATCCCCCGGTAAGAAGGAACTTTTCCCGCTGATAGATACCACTGTAATCAAAGGGAAAGAGGGTTTTCATTTTGTTTTTCTGCGGAAGCATCGGCAGGACCCTCAAGTTCCGTTTATGAAACGCCGGTACCTTGATGGAGGGCACCGTCTCTAATTTTGTGTTTTGAATTATTGGAACTGAACACAGGCGGTCGGCCTCTACAATTCGCTGCAGCAGGTAGGGATTAAGCTGAGAGCTGATTTTCATATCACTCCACATTACAAACACAAATTGTCCCGCCGCCTCTTTCATCCCCATGTTGATTTGTTCGCCCCGGCTCATTTCTTCATGGAGAAGCAGAAACTTTATTCGGGGATACTTTTGTGAAAGCGAGTCGATATCATAACTGGCCGACACCGTTTCTACGGATAGTATTTCAATGTCCCCTAACTGTTCAAGCTCTTTAAAGTACTCCTGACGGTACGGACGGCTTCCCCGATGGAGTAAAAGTATACTAAGGGGAGGGCTTACCTGCAGTCCTCGGTCCTCTTTACTCCCTCCGACGATAGTGTACGGGACCCTCAGCGACTTAGAAGTTGTAGGTATAGTACTCATCACAACTCCTGCATAATTCAGGATACTCCCGGTCTATATGATTCCGATAGTACGCGGCACCCCGCTTCCATACCGTCTCGATATCCTCTTCGAAGATATTGCCGAGGGTATGCCTGTTTTCAAGGTCCTCCCGGCACATGGGAACGCTGCCGTCTATCAATATACTAAGGTCCCGCTTTAAATGCCAGCAGGGAAAGCGCTTGATTGGAGAAAGATCAGTCACCTTCCGTTCCGGCAGGACACCGCAGAAAGAGTCGTACTTTTGCACTATAGGTTCAACCCCCTCCTGCTGTTTCCAGTATCGATAAAAGCTGTCCAGCTGCTCCTCATTCTCCCGCATTCGTACCGCCTGTACATATACACTCCCGGGAAACAATTTTTGCAGCAGGTCAACCGTAGCCCGGGCCTCTTCCCACTGGGGCCCTCGCAATCGGCTGTACATGTTTTTTTCATCCGCATCAAGGGCCACTATCCAGCTGAGCCGGGTACCCGCCGGTGCCCCCTCATTCTCTGAAGAGGTATCCTGTGCAAGGGGGCCGAAACGGCGGCCGAGTTCCTGCAAAACCGGCATCGACCAGCCGACCCCCGAGGTTTCAACAACCAGGGACAGGGATGGGCGCTCCATCACCGCCTCCGCGAGGTGTACAAAGTGTGAATGCAGCGCCGGTTCACCCCAGAGGGACACACCGATTACCGCATCCCCGCAGAACTCTTCCACCCTGCCTATAAGTTCGTTCCAGCGTTCCAGGGGCATCTCCCCGCGCTTGTGAAGAATATCCCCGCCGATGTGAGGAAAGGGGCAGTAACTGCACGCCTGGGGGCAGCCCTCGCTTATTTGCACATTTATATACGCAGGGAGGGTCCGCAGAAGTTCCGGCTGTTCGGACAGTACCCTCTGCACGGATTCGGCGTCCCTTCCGCCGGCCTCGATAATGGAGATAAGCTGATAAAAATTGCGACGTGTATCGGCGGTCAAACTGACACGCAGCACGCGCTGATCCTCCGGCGCCACCTCGGTTTCGAGATCGAAGGCGTTTATATCCTTCTGCACTACATCAAAAATGAAGTCCCGGCCGGCGGGGACAGCATGCCGCTCGGCCAGCTCAATCAGCTGGGGCAAGGCGGTTTTTCGGAGTATCTCCGGGGCAAGGCCACGGGGATACCCATCGGCGAAGGTGTAGTCGGAAAAGTACCGGCAGTGGTTGCTATACATTTTCTCGGCCAAGCCGGTATCCAGGAGGGGCGCATCGCCCCAGAGGAGATAGAGGTGGGACTCTTCTTCGGAATCAGGCTCTGCTGCTATTTCGGCCTGCATCACCCGCAGCAATTCAGCGGCGTTCCAGCGGGGTCTGTATTCTATGGACCCGTAGTCCTGGTCCCAGTAGGGTGCCAGGTCGTCTTTTTGCAGGTCGGTGAGTACTACCGTGCGTGTAAGACCCCTTAAAGAGTGCATTTTTTCCAAAAGATATTGAAAAGCCGGAACATATTCTCCATTTCGTCCCTCAAGGGGAAGCCGCTGTTCCAGGGCATTTGGAGTGAGTCCTACGGCATGTATAAATAGTACATTTCCCATATTCAGTATATCGACATGAAACTGCGGAGATTTACCCCCGGTTTCTATTTACGGATCAACAATAAACACAATATCCTCCGGTCGGGCTATTTCGTCCCGCCGGGCGGACCCGTAGAGCTCGGTGACTTGCCGGGTGTGCTTGCCCATTAAAGTTTCGATTTCACTGCTGTTATATGCGGGAACCGCCTTGGCAACATCATTGATCCGCACCACATCTCCCTGCTTAAAGACTCCTTCCACCGCTGTAATTCCCGAGGGGAGCAGACTTTTGTGTGTACGGAGGGCGTTCAGGGCCCCTTCATCAACTACAATTTTGCCCTTAGCTGCGCTGTTGAGTATCCAGCGGGTCCGGGCTGAGAGTTTCTCCCGTGCAAGAAAGAGGGTCCCTATATCTTCTCCGGAGAGGATCCGCTGAAGGATTTCAGGTTCCTTGCCGTTGGCCAACACGGTGCGGCAACCGGCGGCGGCGGCAATCGAGGCGGCCTTTAGTTTGGTGAGCATTCCGCCGGTGGAGAAACGACTGCCGGGGGTGCCGGCGTATGAGAGAATTTTTTCGTCCACCTGTTCTACCACGGGTACACGGTGTACATCGGCCCCGCTTTTGGGATCGCCGTCATACAGGGCATCGATGTCGCTTAAAATGATTAGCAGGTCGGCATCTACTTTACTGGCCACCATTGCGCTGAGCCGGTCGTTGTCCCCGAAGGCATTGCCTATTTCGTCGGTGGAGATGCTGTCGTTTTCATTGAAGATCGGCACCACCTTAAGGCCGAGGAGTTCTTCAACCGAGTTTCGGAGATTGAGGTAGGAACGGCGGTTGTTCAAAACTTCACGGGTTATGAGGACCTGGGCTATACGAACGTTGTGGGGGCGGAAGGATTCACGGTACTGATGCATAAGCAGCGGCTGTCCTATTGCGGCGCAGGCCTGCCGCATTCTCACATCTGTTACACGGGTAGAAATTCCAAGCTCGGTGGCCCCCATGCCGATCGCCCCGGAGCTTACAAGAAGCACTTGTCGGTCTTGTCTTTCCAGCTCGGCTATTCGGCGGCTGATGGTGTCCATGTACTCTATGTCCAGGGAGTTCTCGGTGGTAATGAGGTTTGTCCCGATTTTAACGACAATTCGCGTGGTGGCGCTGAAATCTCTCACCCCTTGTCCTCCGGGGCCCTACCGCCGCCGGCAGCTGGCCTGTCGGGTGCATTGAAGGCAAGGCCGCCGGTAGGGCCGGGGCTGTAGTTTTTGGAGTGGACCGCTGGACCGAGGGGCTTGTGAATAAAGCTTCGGCCTGTGGGGCCGCCGTAATCGGAGACTTTCTGGCCGCTGCCGTAGAGCCGCCACTTGTAGATAACCAGCCCTTCAAGGCCGACCGGCCCTCGGGCATGGATTTTATTTGTACTTATACCCACTTCCGCTCCGAGGCCAAAACGAAAACCGTCGGAGAAACGGGTACTCGCGTTCCAGAATACATCCGCCGAGTCGACCAGGTCCATAAACTGCTCGGCGGTAGTGCGATCTTCCGTTACTAGTGCATCCGTATGCCCCGAGCCATAGGTGTTGATGTGGTCTATCGCTTCATCCAGACCATCCACTATTTTTATAGAAAGAATCTTATCAAGATATTCGGCGGCCCAATCCTCGGGGCCCGCGGGCTTTACGTCGATATAGGCCCGGGTTTTTTCACATCCCCGCAGCTCAGTACCCTGTGCATCCATCCGTTCTTTAAGGGGTGGGAGAAATTTTTCAGCCGCCGCGGCATCTACCAGCAGTGTCTCGAGGGCATTACACACCGCCACATACTGATTTTTTGAGTCATCCGCCAACTCAACTGCCATAGACACATCCGCCTGGGAGTGAACGTAGAGGTGAGTCACACCGTCGGCATGACCGAGGACCGGTATATTGGTGTTATCCATGATATAACGGACAAACTGGTTCGACCCGCGGGGTATGAGGAGGTCGATCTGTCGATCAAGCTCCAGCATTTTTTTTACATCCTCCCGCGACTCCACAAGCTGGATCCAGCCGGAGGGTATTCCCGCCGATTCCGTTGCCTCCGATACAATTTCCGTCAGAACACGGTTTGTCTCAAGCGCCTCGCGTCCCCCCTTCAGCAGTACGGCATTTCCGCTTTTCAAACTGAGGGCCGCCATTTGCACAAGCGCGTCCGGCCGTGATTCAAAAATCATTCCAATTACGCCGATGGGACAGCTTACCTGGTACAGTTCGAGCCCCTCATCAAGAAGGCGGCCGCTGCGGACCACTCCTACCGGGTCTTCCTGCCCGGCTACTCCCCGGACACCTGCAGATGCTTGATCGATCTTTTCACCTTGAAATTTCAAGCGTTTGAGAAGCGGCGCCTCGAGGTTTTCCCGCCGGGACCGCTGAAGGTCTTCCCGGTTGGCCTGTTCGA
>Ga0102934_1003334_pt1 | contig 10963 bp, 8 predicted proteins | sample SalPonR2_A_D1_MG_FD_78175 | JGI IMG/M metagenome (GOLD analysis project Ga0102934, IMG submission 78175) | Salt pond soil microbial communities from South San Francisco under conditions of wetland restoration - Salt Pond MetaG R2_A_D1_MG | ecosystem: Environmental > Aquatic > Marine > Intertidal...
CTTCGGGTGGCGGTAATCGAATTGTCCTACCGGGCGCTGTTCGGTGCCATCGACGGTGCCAAGAACCGTGATGAAGCGTCCTGGTGCAAAGGTCAGTGGTTCCAGAAAACCGGATTGTTCGGCAATGAATCGAACACCCGGTTCCTCACGCCATTGCGGTCGATCCGAGCGATCGAGGGGGTAGCTGGCAACGACCAGTACTGTGCGATCGGCCAGATTCTCAACCTCAACGATCTGGCCACCCCAGACCACGCGCTCGCCGTCATGGCCGCCGCGCTCGAGAACGTGTGCGGGCCCGATGGGCGCGATCTCGACGCCGTCCGGCGCGATCACGCTGCTGGCGCAGGCGGACAGCGCCAAAGCGGCCAGCACGACGAACAGGCGATGAATCAATCGATTGAATGGAAGAGGAGCTGACGAGCCGAAGCGTGTGCTGCACCGCGTCCGATTCGCTGCGTCCGGATATCTTCTAGTCTGCACTGATGACTCCTGGGCCTTTGCCAGCCGTTTTCTCGTAGACCCCTTTCCCGGCCTTTCGGTACTGGGTGAATCCCGCTTTCTCGATCGATGATTCCTTGAGCTTGTGAGCCTGGCCGGACACCACGTTGGGGGGCGAGATGATCTTGCGCACCGGGGTCCCGCAGGCCGGACAGACCTCGATATCCGGGTCCGACAGCCGCCGAAGCAGCGTGAATGGCTGCCGGCAGTTCTCGCAGCCGGGCTCGGTAGTCGCAACATATTCATAGAAAGGCATGGTTGGATTATGGGCTCGCACTCGTGATGATTCAATCTGCGACAATGCCGGGCTTCGAATGGACAAGGAGCGACAATCATGGTGACTTCGTCTCGGCCGCTGTGGCTGGTCACGGGTGCTGCCGGTATGCTCGGTGCCGAACTGGTCAGGCAACTGGCCGCTACCGGGGCTGACTGCGTGGCGCTGGATCGGAACGAGGAAGGACTGAATCGGCTGCATGACCAGATGGTCGAACAGGGCCTGCCCGCGCCGGCCTTGCTGCCATTCGATCTGGCTGGAGCCGGCCCGATGCACTTCGATCAGGTCGCGGACCGCATCGACCAGCAGTACGGACGGCTGGACGGGCTCATTCACAATGCCGCGGATTTCAAGGCCCTCAGGCCGATGGTCCACCAGGCGCCCGAGGAATGGGTGAGGATTGTGCAAACCGGCGTCACAGGGCCGCAGCTGCTGAATGCGGCGCTGATGGGCCTGCTGCAGTCCACCGTGGCTTCGAAGCTCGTGTTCATCAGCGACGATGAGTGTCTGCGCCACCCGGCCAACTGGGCGGCCTACGGTGTTGCCCAGGCGGCTCGCCAGTGGATGGTCGATGCGCTGAAAAGGGAGGTTTCTCCTGAGCAGGTCGACATTGTTTCGATCGACCCCGGCGCGTTCTACAGCCCGCTGCGGGTTGCCGCCTGGCCAGTGGCCCAGCCGGCTGAATTCGACCCGATCGAAGTCGTCGCTGCCCGGGTACTCAAATCAATTCAGCAAGGGAGAAGCAGCCATGTCTGATGACTTGTTCGAAAGAATCGTCCGGCGGGAGATTCCTGCCGATATCGTGTTCGAAGATGATGAGGTTCTGGCTTTCCGCGACGTCAACCCACAGGCCCCGACCCATGTCCTGATCATCCCGAAACGCCGGATCGCCACGATCAACGACGCCGCTGACTCGGATGCCGAGCTGCTGGGCCGGCTGATTCTGTCCGCCCGAAAGATCGCTGCCGACCAGGGGATTGCCGAAGATGGATACCGCCTGGTGTTCAACTGCAATTCGCACGGCGGCCAGACGATCTTTCATATTCATCTGCACCTTCTCGGCGGACGGGACATGGCCTGGCCACCCGGCTGACCGCTGCCGTTCACGCATGGCCATTGCGAGTCAGACTGGTCTTCTGGTGCTTTGATCGGGTATATTTGAATATTCGAATAAGCTGAATTTGATGAGCATTCATGGGGGCGGGGCCGATTCATGTCAGTGGCGATGAGTAATCACCCGGGCGGCTCGCGACTGCTGAAGGGGTTCGATCAGATCGATCGTTCCGAGTTCATTGCATCTCCTGACCTGCGCCAGTACATCTCCGGGAGAACCATTCCCTCAGAACGCGCTGCCCGCCAGATCCTGCGCTGCCTGGGAGCGCTCCAGGCTGACGCCAAGATCCTTGTGGTCGGAGGCGGGTCCGGCTATCTGCCGGCGCTGCTGACGTGCTGCTCGAACGATGTGCGGGTGCTTGAAAAGTCCCCCGAAATCTCGAACATCGCTCGGTCCAATCTCGAAAAAGCCGGTGTGCCAAAACTCGAGATCCGGGTTGGGGTCGGCGAGGATGGTTGGCCTGATGAATATGTCCGGTTCGACTGCATCGTCTGCGTTTGTCCGCTCGACTCCACAGCTCGATTACTCGAGCAGCTTGCCGCGGGCGGATCGCTTTTTACGCTCGAAGGTACGGATCCAGAACAACCCCAGATGGTTCAACGGCATCTGGACACCACGGGAATCTCTCGCAGGGTAGTTGGATCGGTTTCTTTCATACGACCGAACGAGGAGATACTTATTGATCTTGGGTATGTCGATGAAGCCACTCTGCAGCAGTCGGCACTGGATGCGTTGAAGCAGGGCCAGTCAGTGCTGACTGTCGTTCGCGATCGACTGGGCGTGGACGACGTGGAGTTCTATCGAACCCTGGCTCGGCAGCATGGATTGGATTTCGTCAGCGCTGAGGAGGTCCTGAATCGAATCGATAGTGACCTCTTCAACCATTTCTCCAGAACCTTTCTCGACAACTATCGTGTTCTGCCGGTTGCTCAAGAAGACGATGTGCTGGTGGTGGTCACGGATAATCCCGGTCTGTCTGGTGAAGCACTGAACGGTCTGTCCGACTCGGGTCGTTTGCAGGTCCTGATTACGACGCCCACCAATTTCCGCAGGATCTGGTCGGCTCTGGAGTTGACAGATCGAGGAGAGCAGCTGCTGCGATGGTCCGAGGATTCATCGAAGCTCCCGGACAGGGATGACCTCCTAGAGCATTCCAGCAACAAGATCAGTCATTATCTTGTTTCGATCTATGAGGCCATTCTGCTTGATGCGGTCAGCGCCAATGCCAGCGATATCCACGTGGAACGATATGGAGAGCGGATCCGTATTCGCATACGCACCGATGGTGAGCTACGTGATTTGACGCACTACAGGCTGACTCCTCGGGATCATGCAGGCTTGATCAACGTCATCAAGGTCAGGGCGGAAATCAATATCGCAGAGCGGCGACTGCCCCAGGGTGGCCGTTCGCAGATGCGCGTGGGCACGACAAAGTATGATCTTCGCGTTCAGATACAGCCCTCGCTCCACGGTGAACATGCAGTCATACGTCTGTTGTCGCAGACTGGCAGGGCACTGAGCCTGGATGAGTTGGGTATGGCTCCTAACGTGACTCAGCACTATCGAAGACTTCTGGACAATCCGGCCGGACTGGTCCTCGTCGTCGGCCCTACCGGCTCAGGCAAGTCGACCACGCTCTACGCTGGCCTTCAAACGCTGGCTGACGACGGTCGGCGAAAAGTGATCACGGTTGAGGATCCGATCGAGTATTCGATCGACAATGTCCAGCAGACACGATCCCGCACCGATATCGGATTCGGGTTTGCCGATGCCATGCGATCGTTCGTTCGTCAGGACCCAGATGTCATACTCGTCGGGGAAATCAGGGATCCAGAGACTGCCAGGGAGGCGATTCGTGCCTCCCAGACTGGTCATCTGGTCCTGTCGACCTTACACAGCAACGATGCTGTCGACGCACTTCAGCGAATGTACGACCTCGATGTGCTTCCTAATTCGATGGCCAGCGAGCTGCTGGCCGTGATTGCCCAGCGCCTGGCCAAGCGTATCTGCACCAAATGTCGTGAACCGGTAGAGCCAGATCCAGTGATCATCAGGGAACTCTTTCCCGACAGAATTCCGACCGGATTTCGCTGTTTCGCCGGTAGGGGCTGTGTCGCCTGTGGCGGGCGGGGAACGCACGGTCGAATTGCCGTCGTTGAGTATCTCAATGTCAATGATGATCTACGTGAGTTGATTTCACGCCAGCCTGCGGTGGCCGAGATGCGCTGGCGTGCGCTGGATAGCGGACTCATCACGATGCGCGATAGTGCTCTGGATCACGTTGTAGCTGGAGTCATTCCAATGAGCGAGCTTCCTCGACTTCTGCCGCGCGATCGAATGGCGGCCGAAGTTCGAGGCGGCAGGAAGTTCCTGATGTGAGCAAAAAGGATTTGCTACAGCGCCAACCCGCAGAAATGATGTTCGCTGAGGAACTGGAAAGGCTGAGGGAGTGGGATTCTTCTCCCGTGCCGCCAGGTTGGGTCCTGTCACCGATTGCCGTGGAGGCTTTCGTGCTGGGTCGCCCTGAGCTGGACGTCGGACCCAAGATCGTGGTCGAAGCAGGCGTGATCACTCGCCTGGTGATCGGCCTGTTGACCGACCGTGGAAGCCTGCTGGTGGGTGAGCCGGGAACGGCGAAGTCCTGGATTTCCGAGCTGGTGTCTGCAGCAATCTCCGGGGATTCCTCTCTGACGCTTCAGGGGGGCGCAATCTCGGAGGTCGGGCAACTGCTGTACAGCTGGAACCAGGCAATTCTGGCCGAAAAAGGCCCCTGCATAGAAGCCCTGACGCCAAGCCCGATCTATCGAGGCATGCGCGACGGCAAGATTGTCCGCTTCGAGGAGGTGGCTCGCTGCCCGCAGCCCTTGCAGGACGCTCTTCTCTCCATCCTCTCCGATCGAATCATCACGATACCGGCGCTGCGTGGCGACAACGGTGTGTTGTATGCGCGAACGGGGTTCAATGTCATCGCAACGTCGAACAGTGTGGATGAAGGCGTCAACCGAATGAGTGCTGCATTGAAGCGGCGCATGAACTTCGAGATCATCGCGCCGATTCCTGATCTTGACGCAGAGATCGAGGTAGTCAGCCGCGAAGTTGACCGATTGATCCGGACCAGTTCGATCGAGGTGGAAACCGATTCGAATGTATTCGAGATTCTGGTCACGATTTTTCATGAGTTGAGAAATGGATTGACCATCGATGGCCGAAGTACCGATCGGCTCGCCGGTGCCACGCTATCGACTGCCGAAGCCATCGGGGTTGGCCATGCCATGAGCGTGCATGCCTACTATTACAATCAGGGCGTGCTTGGACTTGATCAGCTGGTCCACTTCATCTTGGGGTCGGCCCTGAAGGATGACACTGATGATCGAAGACGCCTGCGACACTACTTCGATACTGAAGTCGCCAAGCGGACCAATCCTTCCTGGCGTCAGGTTTGGGCGCAGCGTGAACTGATCTGATAGCATGGCGCGCCGTCGTCGACCTTGCGAGGAATCATCTTGACTGCTTCACTGGCACAGCAGGACCTGGACCATCTCTTTCATCCGGCCACGGATCTGGCCGGCCACCGACACAGTGGGCCGATCATCTGGTCACGGGGAGAGGGGGTGTATGTCTGGGATGACCAGGGCCGCTCCTACCTCGAAGGCATGGCCGGTCTGTGGTGTACGGCGCTGGGCTACGGCGAAAAAGAGCTGGCAAGAACGGCAGCTGAACAAATGGAAACTTTCTGTTACGGCCCGCTGTTTGCAGGCCGCAGCAACGAACCCAGCATCCGCCTGGCCTCGCGACTCTCTCGCTGGGTGCCGATCGAGGGCGCCCGCTTCCTGTTCGGCTGCTCTGGTTCGGATGCCAATGATGCGCAGGTGAAGCTGGTTCGCTACTACTTCAATGCGATCGGCAAACCGAAGAAGAAGAAGATCCTGTCGCGCGGTACGGCCTATCACGGCGTCACCATTGCTACAGCCGCGCTGACGGGACTGCCGGCATTCCACCGTCATTTCGATCTGCCGATGGATGGCGTCATCCACCTCGGCTCGCCGCATTACTATCGCCACGGCAAGCCGGGCGAGAGCGAGGCCGAGTTCGTCGAGCGCTGTGGACAGGAGCTCGAAGAGGTGATCGAGCGCGAGGGAGCCGATACGATCGCCGCCATGATCGCCGAACCGCTGATGGGGGCCGGCGGGGTCGTGCTGCCTCCTCGAGGCTATTGGCAGCGCATCATGCCCGTGCTCGATCGCCACGACATCCTGCTGATCGACGACGAGGTGGTCTGTGCCTTTGGCCGCACGGGGAGGGATTTCGGCTGCCAGACCTACGACATCGAACCGACCACCATGACCATGGCCAAGGCCCTGTCATCGGCCTATCAGCCCATTTCCGCCGTCGCCGTGCCACCGTTCATGTACGAGGCGATCGAGCAGGCGGCCGGTGGCGTCGGATTGTTTGCCCATGGCCTGACCTATTCGGGTCATCCGGTTGCAGCGGCTGTGGCAGACCGGAATCTGGAGCTGATGGAAGAACGCGGTGTGATGGCGCATGCCGCGCGCATGGGCGAAATCCTGCAGCGCAGGCTGGCACCCCTGGCTGATCATCCGCTGGTCGGTGATTACCGCGGCATTGGCCTGATTGCCGGCCTGGAGCTGGCCGAAGAAAAGGCCGAACGGCGTCCTTTCGATCCTGCGATGAAGATGGGTTTCAAGGTGGCCGCGGCCTGTCTCGACGCCGGCCTCGTGGTCCGGGCGATCCCCGGCGATGTAATTGCCGTCTGCCCGCCGCTGATCATCGATGAAGCGCAGATCGATGAACTGGTCGGGAAGCTCGAGCAGGGCCTGAACCAGGTGGCCGAGTCGGTCTGAGCAAGGTCGCGATCATCCTCCGGGGGCTCCGAGCTGGTCAGACGATGCTGTACCCATGGTCAGGGTGGCGCTCGAGCCAGCGTGCAACGTAGGGGCAGGTCGGCTTCACTTTCAAAGAACGAGCGTTCGCCCAGTCCAGGGCATGACGGGTGAGCTGTCCGGCCAGGCCGCGGCCGCCGACGGCCTTGGGGACCCTGACCGAGCGGATGTCCATCGTCTGGCCCGAAAGCGTGAAATCCAGCTCGCAGCGATGGTCGTCGACCACCATGACGAAGCGGGCCAGGGGCGTTTCCAGAGAAATATCTGTCATTGAATTGTCGGTTCCAGTCGGGTTTGAGTCAGTACAGGTAGCGCGTCCGGATCGTCGCCGGGACCTCACTCAACTCGGCCACGAGTGCCGGCGTGTCAGTGGTCTCGACGTCCATCACCACATAGCCGATGTCCGGCAGCGTCTGAAGGTACTGAGAGACGATATTGATACCCGCCCCCGATACGATGCCGTTGATGGCCTGCAGGACACCCGGCTCGTTGCGGTGGATGTGCATGATGCGGCGGGCGCCGACATGGTCGGGCAGGGCGACCTCCGGAAAGTTGACCGCACCCATGGTCGATCCGTTGTCCGAATAGCGAACGAGCTTGGCTGCCACGTCCAGCGCAATGTTTTCCTGCGCCTCGCGCGTGCTGCCGCCGATATGCGGCGTCAGGATGACGTTGTCCATGCCGCGAAGTTCGGATTCGAAGGTTTCTCGCGCGTTCGAGGGCTCGGCGGGAAAGACATCGATTGCCGCACCACCGAGGCGCTCCGATCGCAGGGCCGTGGCCAGCGCTTCGATGTCGACGACCTTGCCGCGCGAGGCATTGATCAGATGTGCCCCGGGGCGCAGCCGGGCCAGTTCCTCGTGGCCGATGAGATTGCGGGTCAGCTCGGTGTCTGGAACGTGCAGACTCAGAACATCGGCGGCCTCGAGGACCTCTGCCAGGCTGGTCATTGCTTCCGCGTTACCGAGCGGCAGCTTGTCTGCGATGTCGTGGTAGGCCACCCGCATGCCCAGGCCCTCGGCGAGAATGCCGAGCTGCGAACCGATATGACCGTAGCCGACGATCCCCAGGACCTTGCCGCGGACCTCGTGTGAGCCGACCGCCGTTTTCAGCCACTCCCCCCGATGCGCCGCCATGTTCTTGGCAGAAATACCGCGCATCAGAAAGATGATTTCGGCCAGGACCAGCTCGGCGACCGAACGCGTGTTCGCATAGGGAGCATTGAATACGGGTATCCCGCGTTGCCGGGCGGCATCAAGCTGCACCTGATCGGTTCCGATGCAGAAACACCCGATGGCGGTGAGCTTGGGTGCCTGGTCGAGCAGCGCATCGCTGAGCCTGGTGCGCGATCGAATACCGAGAAAATGCGCATCCTTGATCACCTCGATCAAGGCCGCATCGTCAAGCGCGCCCTTGCGTTCAATAAGGTTGTCGTAGCCGGCACGCTGGATGACCTTCCCGGCTTGATCGTGAATGCCTTCCAGCAGCACGAAATTGATCTTGTCCTTTGACAGGGAATGGATGGTTTGATTCATGGCCTGGTCCAGAGCTGATTGCAGGAAGACGGAACAAGGGAGTGTCGAAACTCCATGAACCCCAATGGTAAAGCAGGACCGAGTGCGACAGGAAAACTCTGAGCAGAAAGCGACGGTGCGGGATGATCCGGCCTGTATTTCATGATTCTTTCGAACCGAAATCGCATAATGAACGGGACTGTCCATTGATCGACCGCGTTAGTATTCACGCACCACCACGGAGTTGTGATGAGTCATGCAGACGCTTGATGATGCCGAAAGCCTGGTCCACTACGGTCAGGACTGGACCCGATTCTGGACGCCTTCGCCCCGTCGGGTTGTCTTTCCGGAGACCGTTGACGATATCGTCGAACTGATCAACCAGGCCCGAAGCGATCGTATTGCACTGGTGCCGAGCGGCGGGCGAACCGGCCTGTCGGGCGGGGCCACGGCCGCGGATGGCGAGATCGTGGTCTCGATGGATCGGATGCGATCAATCATCGATCTCGATACCGCCGAGCCCAGTATCTGCGTCCAGGCCGGCCTCAGCGTCGGCGCGCTGCAGTCCTCCGCGGAAGCGCAGGGTCTCTTCTATCCGGTGGACTGGGCGGCGGCCGATTCCAGCCAGGTCGGCGGCAGTATCGCCACCAACGCGGGCGGGATCCGGGTCCTGCGTTACGGCATGACGCGCGACTGGGTGCGCGGCCTGCGGGTCGTGACCGGGACCGGCGAGGTGCTCGACCTGAACCGCGGTCTGATCAAGAACAATACCGGTCTGGATCTGCGCCATCTGATGATCGGCAGCGAGGGCACGCTGGGGTTCATCGTCGAGGCCACCCTCGGACTGCTGCCACAGCCCCCGGCCCGGTCCGTCCTGCTGCTTGGATTCAGCGGACTTCAGTCTCTGATGCCGGCGCTCCAGGCGCTCCGAGGTCGGCTGACCTTATCGGCGTTCGAATTCTTCGATCGGGCCTCGATCGGTCATGTTGCCGCGAAGACCGGCCAGGTCTTTCCCCTGGATGTGGAGTCAAGCCGCTATTTCGCGGTGATCGAATTCGATGACCCGGAAGGATCGGCGCAGGATGCCGCGCTGGCCGTTTTCGAAGAGCTGCTTGACGCTGGCCACGCACTCGACGGCACCCTGAGTCAGTCAGGCGCCCAGGCGGCCGAGCTGTGGACCTGGCGTGAGGCCATCAGCGAATCCATCGCGCATCGCACTCCCTACAAGAACGATCTGTCGGTGCGAATCGGCCGCGTTCCCGAGTTTCTCGAGCAGCTCGACCAGCTGGTAGCCGAGCACTATCCCGGTTTCGAGGTGGTCTGGTTCGGTCATATCGGCGACGGTAACCTGCACATGAACCTGCTGTGTCCCGAGGGATCGTCGATCGAGGAGTTCCACGCCATCGGCCAGCGCCTCAGTCCACTGGTGTTCGAGCTGGTCAAGGCCTATGGCGGGAGTATTTCGGCCGAGCATGGTGTGGGTCTGCTCAAGCGCGATGATCTGCACTGGTCACGATCACCGGCGGAGATCGCCTTGATGCGGGCGATCAAGCAGCAGTTCGATCCCGACGGCATTCTCAACCCCGGCAAGGTCTTCAGGGCCGCCCCTGGCTGAGTGGTTCTGATCTGTTATCTTTTCAGCCTATATGCATCGATTCATCTCCGATCAGGAAGAGATTAATTCATGAAAGAATTTTCCACATGCTTGATTTTTATTGCTCTTGTGCTGAGCGGTCCGGCGCAAGCCGACGGTATGACGCTGTCCGATGTCGCTCGCCTGCAGAGCGTTGGCCAGGTCGAGATCAGCCCGGACGGACGGCATATTGCCTACACCGTTTCCGTGCCGCGTGATCTGCAACAAGAAGACGATGGACCCGCCTGGAGCGAGCTGCATGTACTCGGGCCGGATGGGGAGTCGGTCGAGTTCATCGGCGGGTCAGTGAATATCGGCTCGATAGCCTGGCGTCCGGGGCACGAGATCATCACCTTTCTGGCTCGCCGGGGAGAGGATGAGCATTCCCAGCTGCACGGCATCTCGCTTGGCGGCGGTGAAGCCCGAAAACTGGCCGAAGTGGCTGGCGGGGTGTCAGGCTACAGTTTCAGCCCGGACGGCAAGCGGGTCGCCCTGATTGGCACCGATCCGATCAGTGATGAGGTCAAGGCGCTCAGAGAGCGTGGCTTCGATCAAGTCGTTTTCGAGGAGGGCCTGAGCGAACGTGAGCTGTTCATTGTCGATCTCGAGGCAGCAGGTGCCGAACCTTCGGGAATCGAGGTCGAGGGTTCTGTTCAGGAGGTCAGGTGGTCTCCCGACGGTGAACGCCTGGCCCTGGCGGTCACCCCGAGACAGCTGGTCGACGATACTCTCATGTTCAAGCGAATTCGCATCATCGACTCCGAGGGCGCTGAGCTGGCCAGGGTCGAAAACCCGGGGAAACTGGGGGATTTTCGCTGGAGTCCGGATGGTGAGCATCTGGCCATGATTGCCACCACTCAGGTCAACGACCCCCGCGAAGGCCGGTTGATCGTGACCGACCGCGACGGCGACGGCTGGACGCACCTGATGGCGGGCATCGAGGGTCATATCTGGGGAATCGACTGGGCTGATAACGGTGACATCGTCTATCTGATTCACGAAGGCGTAGAGTCGCGCATCGGACGAATC
>Ga0102934_1003336_pt1 | contig 10961 bp, 7 predicted proteins | sample SalPonR2_A_D1_MG_FD_78175 | JGI IMG/M metagenome (GOLD analysis project Ga0102934, IMG submission 78175) | Salt pond soil microbial communities from South San Francisco under conditions of wetland restoration - Salt Pond MetaG R2_A_D1_MG | ecosystem: Environmental > Aquatic > Marine > Intertidal...
ATGGATGATCTGTTGTGTGTTTAAAACGATTCCTGTATGGGTAATTATTCCTTCTTCGTTATCGAAAAAGGCCAGATCCCCTTCCTGCGCTTCTTCTAAAAAACTAACCGATCTGCCAGCCTTCATTTGTTCGTTACTGTCCCTGGGCAGATTATAACGGATCATTCTGTATATAATCTGTGTAAATCCTGAGCAATCTATACCCATCGGGTTTTTTCCTCCCCATAAATAAGGTGTGTGGAGATATTGCATGGACAAATTGATAATTTTTTTTCTCAGGCTCTTGTTAGTATTTATACCTTTATAATCAGCCAGGTAATATTTTACCCCGTTCATCTTAAAAGAGCCATCATCGGGAGAAAAGTTTCGCAGGATGCTTCCGCCGGGAATTGAGAAGGTCTGGCTTTTCTCATCTTTTATATGGTTGACAGGTTGCTGACATATATAAATAGATTGGTCCTCCAGGGAATTTTCATAAGTTTCCCTGAATGGGGAGAACAAGGAGGAGTTAATCCATCCTTTGTATTCATCCAGCAAATTATTTATTAAGATCCATTTTCCCTGCCTTTTGATAATTTTAAATGCTTCTCCAAACAATATTTGACTCACCATTTCACTTTTGTACGAGGGAGCTGCATAAAGCGATATGTTACCGGTATTCACAATATAAGTTTCCATGCTCTCTGTTTCTTTTGTATCAAATTTAACAATTCTGCGGTTAATTAATCTGAATTGAACAAAAAAATAAAATTTTAGTATTGTCAACTAATCATGTATTTTTTTACATTTGTTATCATAAAAATTAAATGCAATGCAGAAATATTTCTCTTTTATTAAAACCCGCTATAAAAATATTTTCACCATTTTATTTTTCTTGATAATGGTGATTATCCTTATTTTTATTCTGCCCAGGGAAGCGAAATTTAAATTTGATTTTCAGAAGAATAACCCCTGGAGATATGAAACACTCATAGCGCCTTATGATTTTCCCATTTATAAAACGCCGGATCAGATAAAAGAAGAAAAAGACAGTATATTAAAGAGTGTCAAGCCTTATTTTAGGTACGATACTACCGTATATCAAACTCAGGTCAGCAGATTCACAAATTTGTTTAATAACCGGATGGAAAAATTCATGAAGGACCAGTTTAATACCCATTCCAATTCACAAAATAACCAAAAGCAATATTTTGAAGAAACCGCCAGAGAATATTTTTCAAATGCGTTGAATCTTTTCAGCGAGGTTTATTCTCAAGGCATTATTGCTCCGTCGGAAATACAAAGTCAGTTAAATAAAGGCTCGAAGATTGTTTTAATGAAGAATAAAATGGGTCATGATATTGAATATTCAAAGTTGTATGAACCCAAAGAGGCTTATGAATACGTTGTTACCCGACTGAAAGAATACACGGACAGCACGGTTGGTTTTCAGAATTATTTATCGAAGGAAGGGAAAACTTTTTTTAATAATTTAAGTATTTATGAGTACATCAAACCCAATGTTTTTTACGATAGCAAAACCACCAAACAGGTCAGGGAAGAGAAACTGAACAATTTTTCCAAGACCAAAGGATTGGTTCAGGCAGGAGAGAGGATTGTTTCCAAAGGAGAAATAGTGGATGGGAAAACCTACCAGATTTTAAACTCATTAAAAAAAGCTTATGAGCAGCGTTTGGGAAATAATTATCATACAGAGATGATTTTTCTCGGTCAGATAATATTTGTCTTTGCCTCTATGTTTGTTTTGTATATGTTTCTTTTTCATTTCAGAAATGAGATATTGCAGGATATATTGAAAACGGTTTTTATCATCTTATTGGTGATCATATTCGCTCTTGTATCCAGTGTAACCATCCGCTTTAGTCCGCAAAGTGTTTATATAATTCCATTTGCCATATTACCCATTATTATAAGATCTTTTTATGATGCGCGTCTGGCGCTATTTATACATATTATAACAGTACTGCTCGTTGGGTTTTATGTCCCCAACAGTTTTAATTTTGTGTTTTTGAACTTTATTGTAGGTATAGTGGCACTTTTCAGCCTCACAAGTCTGAACAGAAGAGGAAAACTTTTCTTGTCCTCGGCCTTGGTGATCCTTAGTTATAGTTTTGTTTATTTTGGCTTGTCTATAAGGCAGGGAGGGAATATTGACAATATCGAATGGATGAATTTTGCTTATTTTGGTATTAATGGAGCTATTGTGCTGGCTTCTTATCCGCTCATCTATCTTTTTGAAATGTTGTTTGGGTTCTTATCTGATGTGACACTTATGGAAATGGCAGATACAAACCAACCCTTGTTAAGAAAACTATCAGAAAAAGCCCCCGGGACTTTTCAACACTCCCTGCAAGTCGCCAATCTTGCAGAAACTGCTGTTTATCAGATAGGAGGAAATCCATTGCTGGTCAGAACAGGCGCTATGTATCATGATATTGGGAAAATGGATAACCCTATATATTTTATTGAGAATCAAGATACTGATTTTAACCCGCACGAGCGGCTGGAATTTGAAGAGAGCGCTAAAATTATCATCAATCATGTGAATAAGGGAGTGGAGATCGCTATTAAAAACAGGCTGCCAAGCCCTCTTGTAGATTTTATTCAAACTCATCACGGCACAAGCAAAGTGCAATATTTTTATAAAAAATATTTGCAGGAATATAATGAAGAAGAGATAGATATTTCACAGTTTACCTATCCCGGACCAAAACCTTATTCAAAGGAAATGGCTGTTTTAATGATGGCTGATTCCGTTGAAGCTGCTTCCAGGAGTTATAACTCACTGGATGAAAAAACAATCAATAATTTAGTGGATCATATTATTGATTCACAATTGAAGGATGGACAATTTGAAAATGTAGATATTACTTTAAGAGATATTACTATTATTAAAGGTATTTTCAAGAAGAAATTACAGAATTTCTATCATGCAAGAATTAAATATCCGGAGCAAGACTAAGTTTTATCAGGAAGTTTGTTTCAAAAAAAACTCCGGACAAAAATCCGGAGTTTTTTATTTATTTAAAGGCTGTTTATTTTGAAATTCTATTCAATTGAAGCCTGAACTCTGAGCCAGCCAAAGAGTATAAGGAAAAGACCTGCTATACCCAATATGGAGGAAATAATATTACCTCCTATAGGCAGCACTCCGCTGAAAAGACTTGCAGCAGCCGCAATAACCAGGGCTATGACAAGCAAGTTAATTCCGCTTTTCCCGGCTTCATTAAAGGTATTCGATTTTTTTAACTTTAGGAATCCAAGGAGTTCTATTATGAATGTAGCAATAAAAATGAGTGATACGATCATTTCAAAAGTTCCTGCTTTACCTATGCCACTGAGATCTCCGCTTGCCAATCCTTTCAGTCCGGAACCCATACTAACTAATGATGCAACAAAATCTAAAACTGTTGCTGCTAAACCAATATAAACTGCAACAGATATCAATTGTACAGCTTTTTGTCCCACTTCATCAAGTGTGGAGCGAAACTGTTTCAATCCTATGATAAGTAGTATGAGGCCGATCAGTCCTGCTACAGCAGCACCCCAGCCTCTGCTCGCTTCATTTCCAAGCTGTAATAACATTCCTACTAATATCAGAGATATAGAAGTGATGGCAACTTTATTTTCTCCTAAAATACCTTTTTGAATATTTCTCCATCCGGTAATAACCATAATTAATACCACCAGACTAAAGATTGTACCGATTACCCCTCCTATTGCCGGGATAATCCTGAATATTCCCCCAACCAGCGCGATAATCATTGATATTAACAGCAAGTTTGCACCTTTGGATCCAATTTCACCAATGGTGTTTGAACTTTTTAGTTTGCTGTACCCAATAAGCTGAAAAACAAAAGCTACAATTAATCCTATTGTTGCGATGATTCCAACTATGGGTATTAACCCTATCAGTGCACTAATAGCACCAATAATTGCTGCTATATAAACTAATTGAATTGCATTTTTGCCTTGTTCATCCAACATTTCTTTTATGTTTTTCAAGCCTAAAAGAAAGATGACAAAGCCGATTAAGACTAGTACTTCAGAAGCCCATCCTTTACCAATACTGTTAAAAGCTGTTAAAAGGGCTCCAGCTAAAACCATCGAACTTGCTTTAATACCATTTTTTTCCATAAATAAATAAATTTTAGGTTATTAATTGATATTAAATTTATAGAAAAAAAGTATTAGTTGTTTAGGTTTTTACTAACACGTTTTGAACAATTTTATAAAAGAAACAAAAGGAAGGATTAATGTGGCTTTCTATTATATAAATCTCATTTTTAGCAAAAAGAAACTGATAAAGGTTAGAATCTCATATCTATTACTTCTGTTTCGGGGTGTTCTTTTTTGTTGAAAATGAAAGTGGAGTCAGGAATGGTTTTGTTTGTTTCCATCTCTTCGATGAAAATGATAAACCTTGATCCATCCTTTGCATATATCTTTGCTGAATGGATATCATATTCACTGGTTGCTCTTAAAGTAATCCGGCTATAATCCTTTTCAAGATCCTTTGGGTATAGATCCACCAAATACAAATATTTATTATCCATTTGCTTTTCCTGCAAAAATCTGTATTTGAAATCTTTTTTATAGAGATTAAATATTTTATTGGGATGGTTGAAGATATCCTGATTGTCTGCACCTTGTTCCGGTTCAGAAACATATACTTCCTGAACGGATGGTTTATAATTCCACATGGTTTCTCCATTGTAGAAGACGGTTGATTTAGGCAGTTCCAATAAATACTTTTCTCCCTTGCTTAAAAATGTTCCATTAATTGTTTGCTTTGAATTTGACTGCAAGTTTTTATAATCAATTGAAAATTCAGCTTTGAGGGTGCTGTAAGAATTTTTCTTCTCAGAGATTTTATCCAGGATCTCTTCAGCTTTTGGGTCTTGTTGTGCTATGGATGGTACTGCAAGTATTATCAGCAAAAAGGGAAGTAGAGATTTCATATTATTTTGTTTATTTTTTATTTAGATCATTCAAATATTGTTCCAGTGTGTATTCATCCTGAAATAAAACCTGGCGGGCTTTACTTCCTTCGTGCGGACCCACCACGTTTGCCGCTTCCAGTTGATCCATTATTCTACCGGCGCGGTTATAACCAATGGCGAATTTTCTTTGGATCAGAGAAGTTGATCCTTGCTGATGTCTGGTGACCAACCGAGCTGCTTCTTCGAATAATTCATCCGACTTGTCAAAACTTCCCGCTTCTCCATTCATACCTGTTTCATCTTCGTATTCCGGTAACTCATAAGGTTCAGGAAATCCCTGCTGATTACTGATAAAGTCAGTTAATTTTTCCAGTTCATCGGTATCGATAAAAGCACATTGGAGCCGGGTCAGATCACTGCCTGTTGATATAAGCATATCGCCTCTTCCTATGAGTTGATTGGCTCCTGTGCTGTCAAGTATTGTTCTTGAATCAACCATTGCGGTGACTCTGAAAGCGATTCTTGCAGGGAAATTGGCTTTTATTACACCTGTGATAATATTGGTGGTGGGCCTTTGGGTAGCAATAATCAGATGAATGCCAATGGCCCTTGCTAGCTGGGCCAGCCTGGCTATAGGTCCTTCAATATCTTTACCGGCAGTCATTATCAGGTCGGCAAATTCATCAATAATCAATACAATATAAGGAAGGTAACGGTGCCCTTTTTCAGGATTTAAACGTTTTTTAATGAACTTTTTATTGTACTCTTTTATGTTTCTTACATGAGCTGCTTTTAACAGGTTGTATCTTTCATCCATTTCAACACATAAAGAGTTGAGTGTTTTAATGATATCTTTATTGTCCGTGATAATTGGCTCCTCCACATCGGGCAGTTTTGCCAGGTAATGGTTTTTAATCTTTGAGTAGAGGGTGAGTTCTACCTTTTTGGGGTCTACCATCACAAATTTTAATTGAGCCGGATGTTTCTTATATAAAAGGGAAGTGATGATGGCATTCAGCCCGACCGATTTACCTTGTCCTGTAGCTCCGGCAATAAGCAAGTGAGGGAGTTTACCCAGGTCGATTACATACGATTCATTGGAAATAGTCTTCCCAAGTCCTATAGGTAATTCATACTGAGCCTCTGAGAAATTTTTTGAGGTCAGGATGGAACGCATACTAACAATTTCTTTGTTTTCATTGGGTACTTCAATACCAATGGTTCCGCGGCCCGGTATCGGTGCAATGATTCGGATTCCTAATGCCGCCAGACTTAGTGCTATGTCATCTTCAAGATTTTTGATTTTGGAAATTCTGATGCCGGGGGCCGGAACAATTTCATAGAGCGTGATGGTCGGGCCTACAGTCGCTTTGATCTGATCAATCTGTATTTTATAATTGCCTAAGGTTTCAACAATCTTGTTTTTATTTCTGATGATTTCCTCTTTGTTTATCTGGGTGTCTTTGTCATCATCATATTCCTCCAGGAGTTCTACGGGAGGCATTTCAAAATGACTTAACTCCAGGGTGGGGTCATAATCAGGAATCGTTTGAGTATTTTTATAATCTGTGCCATTATCGGCCTCGGATTTTTCAATGGTTAGTTTTATATCCTCTTTTTCTTCTGTTTTTTCCCGTGGAGTTTCTGAGGTTTTAGTTGCTTCATTCCCGTCAGTTGTTTTTGTATCTTCACTATTTTCTTTCTTTATGTTATTTACGAAAGAGAATCCCTCATTATCCTCTTCTTCTGAAGCAGGTTCTTCATTTGATTCATCCTTTTGAAAATTCCAGGAGAACAGATTTTTTATGAATTGTATAGAAAATACTTTTTCTAATTCCGATCTTATTTGCGATAATGATTTCTTCGTAACTGACAGTATATAAGCAAACAAGAGTATGATGTATAAAAAGGCAGTTCCTGTTTTACCTATTAATGAATTGAACCAGTCGGAAATATACAGGCCATGACTTCCCCCCAATCCGTTTACTAAATATCCATCCATGCTGCCGGTAAGAAAACCAAGGAAAAGTGATAAGAGGATCATGCCTGTGATTGCATAAATGATTGTTTTTTTAACCGGAAGCAGGCGTATATTAAAAAGTTTAAAAGCAACAACAATAAGAATAAAAGGAAATGCAAAAGCTGAAACTCCAAACCATTTAGCAATAAAGAGATTTGATAACCTGGCTCCCAGTTTTCCCGCCCAGTTTTCAACGATAATGGACGAATTAGACATCACCTGTCCCCATTCAAAACTTTGATCCGATTTCCAGGTAAAGAAAAATGAAACAAACGAGAGGATCAGATATATAGCGAAGAAAAAGAAAAAGAGACCGGTCAGAAATTTAACGCGATCATCCCTGATATTCCTTTTTTTATTTTGCTTTTTGGGTTCTTTGTTCATTTGAATATATTTTTTTGATCAAATGGTACTTTGTGAAACGCCTGAAAAGAATCACTTATTGCTAATAAATACAGTGCCTGTTTTATTTATTTTTTACCAAACAGGAGCAAACGTGAGAAAACATTTTATTGAATTTATCATTTTATTTATACTTTCTTTAAAGCCTGCTATCTGCAAAATAAAACAAAATATCCGATAAAAGAAAAGATGAAAAATAAAATTATTCCGTGTTTTTCAGCAAGCCCTATTTAAGGATATTTATAATCTCTCTCATTGTTTTCCGGTTGATCTGCTTGTATCCTTCCGGAATTTTAAAAGCTTTACCGGAAACGCGGGTGTTTTTTACAGAGGAGGCTTTAAATTTCATGGGAATATCATATACATTTAATTTGAACTCCAGCAATACTCCGTCAATTGTTTCAAATGGCGTATTATTATTAAATCCTTTGATGTCAATCTGATCTGTGTAAAATACCTCAATTTCTGTTTCCGCCCCATCATCATAAAAGGAGATAATGGTTTTTTTACAGGAAAAACCGGCTATCTCCTTTGTTGTATCAGTATATTGAACCTTCACATTTTTTCTTTCTTTAAATACCAGGGAGGGTTCATTAAAATTTTCCACGTATTTAAATTTTTTATTAAAGAAATTGATCAGGGTGATATCTTCTTTTGCGTTGTAGTTTTTTATATGGCTGAAGCCAATGAGACCGGAAGGACTTTTGAATTGATTGACAAGATCATTGTTTTTAAATTTTATGGTCATTTTTTGGGGGAGGAACTGTTGAATAAAACTGTCAAGAGAATCCCCCGGGTAGTTAATGTCATATTTTATAACTCCTTCTTTGAAACCCTCTTTTTCAGTTATTTTTTTGCATTGGGTGAGATAAAAAATTGAAATAATTATGGAAAGGTAGCAACCAATTCTTTTTATTGACATGCGTGTCTTTTTATTCTGTTTATTTTTAATTTGTAACCGTAAAAATAGAAAAATAAATTCAATTTTTACCAATAATACAGTCCTTAAAAAGCGCGCTTTTTTCTATAGTTTATATACATTGGGATGCGGATTAGATATTTGATAATAGATGTTTACTGCTTACTGTTCCTTTCTCATTTTAATCTGCCCTTTCAGGGCGTTAAGAACAGGCTCATTGCTATTCCCAGGGCGTTGCCCCGGGCTAACTTAAATCAGCCTTTCAGGCATGGACCTATCGGAAATCTCAGACTCATTCAACAATAAAACAATAGAACAATAAAGCAATTATTTAAACAATAAATCATTGTACAGTTTATGTATATGGGAGGATAGAAAGGGGTAACCAGGTAAAAGAAAATATTTTATTCACATAATGGGATTTTGACATATATTTTTTTAATTTTGTAATTCTTAATATAAAAACATAAAAAATTGTATATGAGAAAGTTAGCTGTAATTGCATTAGGAGGAAACGCTCTTTTAAGAGGGAATCAGGCAGGGACTATTGAAGAACAGGAGCAAAATGTTACAGATACCCTGGAGAATCTATTGTTTCTTTTGAAAGAGGATTATGATATTGTAATTGGTCATGGTAACGGGCCACAGGTAGGTAATCTTTTAATGAAGAATGATGCAGGTGAACATGTATATGATCTGCCCCAGATGCCTCTGGATGTATGTGTAGCTGATACACAGGGAGAAATTGGATACATGATCGAACGAATGATGCTGAATCTTCTAAAGAAGCATAATATTGACAAAGAGGTTGTAACATTAGTTACCCAGGTTGAGGTGGATAAAGATGATCCTGCTTTTAAAGATCCTCAGAAAAGAGTTGGGAAGATCTATAATAAGGAACAAGCTGATAAACTGACAAAAGATAAAGGATGGGTATTTAAAGGAGAAGTAAAGAAAGAAGGCGGTTGGAGAAGAGTTGTGCCATCTCCGATACCGAAGAGAATCATGAATGAGAAAGTTGTTGAAGACCTGGCAAGAAAAGGAACGGTTGTTATTGCTGCAGGAGGAGGAGGAATTCCTGTATATATTGATGAGGAAAAGCGAGTCAGACCTTCTGAAGCAGTGATAGATAAAGATATGGCTTCTTCATTGCTTGCAGCCCGGATTAAAGCTGATGAATTTTATATTTTAACCGACGTTCCTTATGTTTACCTTAACTATAAGCAGCCGGGAGAACAAAAGTTAGATCCTTTGGATATTGCGGATGCTAAAAAATACCTGGAAGAGGGAATGTTCTCTGAAGGGAGTATGGCACCAAAAATAAAGGCTGCTGTTCAATTTGTTGAGAAAGGCGGGGATAAAAGTGTGATCACTGAATCTAAATTGCTGAAAGATAAGTCTTATGGTACAAGGATTATTAAAGAATACGAGAAATAATTAACAAACCTAAAAAACATAAATTATGGCATTTAATATCAGAAACAGAAGTTTTGTAAAGTTACTGGATTTTACTCCAAAGGAAATGAGTTTTTTACTTGAGCTTTCTGAGGATTTGAAAAAGGCTAAATATGCAGGCACTGAGCAGCGAAAATTAAAAGGAAAAAACATTGCTTTAATTTTTGAAAAGTCATCTACCAGAACCAGATGTGCTTTTGAAGTAGCAGCCAAAGACCAGGGTGCTTCTGTAACTTACCTTGGTCCTACAGGGTCACAAATGGGAAAGAAAGAATCCATGAAGGATACAGCCAGAGTATTGGGAAGAATGTATGATGGCATTGAATATCGTGGTTTTGGACAGGAAAAAGTGGAAGAGCTGGCCAAATATTCAGGAGTACCCGTTTGGAATGGTTTAACCAATGAGTTTCATCCTACCCAGATATTAGCTGATTTTCTGACTATGAAGGAGCATACAGACAAACCCCTGAATAAAGTTTCTTTTGCCTATTTGGGAGATGCAAGAAACAATATGGGCAACTCCTTACTTATTGGAGCAGCCAAGATGGGAATGGATTTCCGTTCTGTGGCTCCCAAAGAGATACAACCAGAGGAAGATCTGGTAAAACAAGCAAGAGAAATTGCCAAAGAAACAGGTGCAAGGATCACAGTGACTGACAATGTGGAAGAAGGAGTAAAAGGCTGTGATTTCCTTTATACTGATGTTTGGGTGTCTATGGGAGAACCCGAAGAGGTTTGGAAAGAAAGAATAGAGATGCTGAAACCTTATCAGATTAATCAGGAATTGCTTGCAAAGACAGGGAATCCTAATGTTAAATTTTTACATTGTCTTCCCGCTTTTCATAATCGAGAAACAGAAATTGGGGAAGATATCTATCAGAAATTTGGTATTGAATCTATGGAAGTTACCGAAGATGTATTTGAATCTGAATATTCCATTGTATTTGATGAAGCAGAGAACAGACTGCACACAATTAAGGCAGTTATGGTTGCTACATTAGGTCAGTAATAAATGAAACCCTCATTTGTATCATGCAGACAAAAAGCAATGAACAAAACATGAGGGTTATAGGGAATGCAGTATCAGAAAATGGAGACTTTAGCAGAAATAAGACTCAGAATATGAGACTGATAATCAAACCTTATACTAATTAATCCAAAGATGAATTGGTGATAAAAAGGCTGTCAGTTCCTGGCAGTCTTTTTTTATAGCCATTCTTTA
>Ga0102934_1003337_pt1 | contig 10959 bp, 10 predicted proteins | sample SalPonR2_A_D1_MG_FD_78175 | JGI IMG/M metagenome (GOLD analysis project Ga0102934, IMG submission 78175) | Salt pond soil microbial communities from South San Francisco under conditions of wetland restoration - Salt Pond MetaG R2_A_D1_MG | ecosystem: Environmental > Aquatic > Marine > Intertidal...
GCTGTAATGCCTCAACACTGATTTTCGCGCCGAACAATTTACTGAGAAATCCCATGGCTGTAACTTCCTTTGAAACAGGGCTCAGGACCAAGGGGCCCGGTTGCTAGCTAAAAGATACTGTCAATCAGGTCGAAGTCGAGTTCGGTTTCCGCGAGGCGATGAATCAGTTCAATTTTTTCATGATCATCAATACCAATCTTGGCAACATCTGCCTGGATTGTCGTATAGACCTGTGCCACCGTCGCTTGACACCGCAAGTATGGGATTTTTGAGTCATCAATAACCTGCTGAACGATGTGCGCCACCGGGACAATACCGGCGATAACGATCCCCGCCAGTTCACCGCGGAACCTTTCCAGGGTATAGAGCGTCGACAACATCACTAGCACTTCATCGCGGCTGCTGTTGACAATCACCAGGCTCGAGTCGTGGAGAAGGTCAACCACGCGCTGGGTTGAGGCGGCACCGATGAGGACATGGTGAACAATACGACTGACTTGCTCCGATTCTGCCTTGAGATCTACCTGTAATAATTCAGAGAGATATTTCAGAGTGGGATTCGCCAGCACCGGTGAATAGTTGAAACCACCAACCACTCTGATAGCGGTTTTTGTAAAAGCTTTTTGCAGATAGTGAACGGTCGCATCGCGTTTACTCTTCAACAACTTGTTGGACAGAATCATCCGTACATCAGCACCCGCTTCACGAAACAGGGCCAGGTTCAGATGCAGATCATCAATCACGTGACCAATCCCGGCCCCCGCCACGATCAGCACTGGAGCCTCCAGATGGTGCGCCAACTGGGCGTTGTTCAGCCCCATGACCGAGCCGACCCCGGAATGGCCGGCACCTTCGATGATAAGAAAATCACACTCCTGCTCAAGTTGTCTTACCGCCCGGGTAATCTGCTCCAGCAACGCCGAGCTGTCCGCCCCACCATCGAGAAACTTACGCGTGGCATGCGCATCAAGAACAACCGGCGACATCAGGTCAAGTCGATCATCCATGGAATACACCTGCGCTATCAGCGCCGCATCAATATCAACCGGGGAGCCGCGATAGATCGTACGCTTGGGACCAAAAGGTTTGATAAAGCCAATCCGTGGGTATTTCTCCCGCGCCCGATGCAACAGCGACAGACTGGTGGTGGTTTTGCCGCAATTCTGGCCGGTTGCAGCAATAAATATCTTTTTACACATTGATAAAATCCCCTGGTGCTGACAGCCGTACAGTTGGCTGATTGTCACGTCAAAAAGAGATTGCGCTCCTTGACAAACTCCGGATAGAACTGCTCTTTAAGATCCTCCAGCACCATTGGATTGGCTTCGAGGGCCAAGGAGCCGTGGCACAGGGTTAAATCAAACTCTTGCGGCTGTTGAAAGCCAATACCAAAATAGCTGCAGAAAGAACTTGCCAGAGAAAGGATCGCACATAAAGTGAATGTCGTTTCATCAAGCTGACGTAATTTCTCAAGATCATGATGATAGAGAGTCGCATCGACAATCCGTTTCGGATAATTCCAGTAATCGAGCAAAGCCGCGCCGACCAGTTCATGAGAATAGGCAAACAGGCCACGTTCAACATCGCGCAAGGTGCCCTCACCGCGTTCAACAATCAGCATCACTTCGCGATAGAGTTCCTTGTCACGGTTAATCATCACCACCTTACCAATATGACGCTGCAACCCGGCCAGATAGGCTTCGCTTTTGTCCAGATCGGTTAACTTATCAGCAATCATCCGGCTGGCTACAGCACAGCCGATGGAGTTTTCCCACAGTTTTCTTTCCAACAGTCCATAGGTTTTCTGGGTACTGCGCAAACTATATTCGAGGGCGAGGTTTTTGAGGACATTTTCCCCAACCACAATTAAGGCACGATCAACGGAACTGACCTGTTTGACTTGGTGATACATCACTGAATTGGCAATTTTGAGGAGTCTAGCCGAGATCACCGGATCAAGGGAAACGGCGTTAGCCAGATCTTTAATCCGCAACTCAGGGTCGCGTAAGAGCTCCAGTAACCGAGTAGCCACCACGGGCGATGGGGGCAAATCGCCCATGTTTTTTACGATGGACTCAAAATCTCTAAACATCCAACCCTATCCACGGAGCTGTTAGTTGCGTTTTTGTGAGACAAGCAGGTTATAAAGCGAGGCCCCTAAAAAAGGTTGTCCATCCTGATTGATCGGCCCAAGGGATAAGAAAGATTATGCTTAAATCACCTGCTCAATGATGACAGCCAAAACGAACCAATACACAGGTACCATCTGCGATGACATTAATCCCCTGCTGCTTACAAAATGCCACTGCGGCCGGACTTTCAGCCCCAGGCTGCATCCAGATATTCTTGATCCCTTTTTCTGCCGCACGAACCACCAGTTTCTCGGTAACCGCAGGTGGCGTAACCACGGAAATACTGACCACCTCCACAGGCAGTTCGGTGACATTGGCAACACAGGCAACTCCCTCGATCTCTTTCTCCAGGGGGTGAATCGGAATAACCCGATAGCCTTTTTGCTGGTAGCATTTAAAGATTTTATTGCCGAACTTATGCGGTTTTGATGATACCCCGGCTACGGCAAAAACTTCAGACTGCAGGAACTGGGCGACTTTCGCGTCAACAGACATAAGCGCTATCCTCTTTACTATATCGTTTGTGTTACCATCAGGGAATAATCTGCGCTACCAGCGTCAGTAACGGGGCCGGATAGACCCCCAGAATGACGATAATTGCCGCGCAACCGACCAGCAATAAGGTCTCCGATTGGGCCGCGACATCGCGACCGACAGACGCGGATGCGGAAGCATATAGGGCGATAATAGGACGCAAATAGTAGTACACCGAAATGATCGATGCGATCACGCCGATCACCGCCAATTCAGCATACCCTCCTCGAAAAGCGGCCTGAAAGAGTCCGAACTTGGCAAAAAATCCGGCCAGCGGTGGAATCCCGGCCAGGGACAACAAAAACACCGACAACAGGGCGCTACGGCGCGGGTGCAGCGCTGCCAGTCCACGCAAGTCATCATAGTCCTGTATCTCGCCGTTCTCATCCGCAAAGGTGGTTACAATTCCAAAGGCACCAAAGGTAGCCAGGGAATAAACCACCAGATAGAACATCAGGGCGCGGCTGCCATCCTCTCCGGCAACAATCAGAGCAATCACGAGATAACCCATGTGCACAACCGAAGAATAAGCCAGCATGCGCTTGATATTGGTCTGAGGCAAGGCCGCAAAGGTGCCAACCAGCATGGTAGCAATCGCCAGCAGCCAGAGAATGGCTTTGATGTCTGATATTCCCTCGCCGGACATCACCAGTAACGGCAGAAAGGCTGCCAGGACAGCGCCCTTTGCTGCCGTCGCAAGCAAACCGCTGACCGGTGCCGGAGCTCCCTGATAAACGTCAGGTGTCCATAGATGAAAAGGTACCAGCGAGACTTTAAAACCGATGGCAACCAGCAGTAGCGCCCAGCCGGCCAGCCCCAACGGGCGCAAACCGCCATCAACCTGTAAACCGGCGGCGGCGGCCTGCAGATTAAAGGTTCCGGTGGCGGCATAGATCAGGGCGATAGCAAAAGCCAGAAAAGCCGTTGCCACCGCACCAAAAACCAGATATTTCATCCCCGCCTCAGCGCCGCGGCTGTCACCATGACGAAAGGCAATGAGGATGTACAGAGCCAGGGTCAGAACCTCCAGCCCGAGAAACAGTCCAACAAAAGAGGTGGCCGCCGACAGCAGACTCATCCCTGCCGCCGCAAACAACATTAACGAGGCATACTCGCCGCCGCCAAAACGGAAAATGTCCACGTAGCGACAACTGATTATCAAGGTCGCGGCAACAATCAACGACCAGAACACCGTACAGAAGCGCGCATAGGCTGACGCCGAGTACATGCCAAGGATATCGATCTGTGACGGTTCAACAAAAGCTGCCGTCAGGGCAGCAACGATAGCCACCAAGCTACCAGCAAGCAGCCACAGGCGCCGGTTGCGCACCCAGGCACCTCCCAGAAGAATGGCGACTGAGCCTAAAGCCAGCAGGATCTGGGGAAGCAATGACTGTAACGACTCCAGGCTCATGGCATCCCTCCCACCAGCAACAGAGAACTAAGAGGCTCACGTAGCAGGTCAAGCACCGGCTGCGGGTAACAGCCCAGAGCGACCACCAGTAGCGCCAGGGGTATGAGCACCAGCCATTCGCGTGAGTGCAGATCCTGTTTGTCATGGGGCTCGCAATTGCTCCCCCACAGGGTCCCCTGTACCAGTCGCAAAGTGTACGTTGCCGAAAACAGAATACCGCCAACCGCAATCACTGCCCACAGGGGGTTGACGCTAAACACTCCAATAAGGATGAGTATTTCCCCGGCAAAATTTGCCAGTCCCGGCAAACCCAGAGACGCCATACAGAACAGCAGAAAGAAAGCCGACATATTCGGGTGCGTTTTCCATAGCCCACCCAGATGATCAAGGCTGCGGGTACCGGTACGCTGTTGGATCATGGCGACCACGGCAAACAGCCCTGCTGTCGTAATCGCATGATTCACCATCAGCAATAAACTTCCCTCCCAGGCAGTCTGGTTCCATGCGGCCAAACCAAGAATCACAAAGCCCATGTGCGAGATCGATGAAAAAGCAACGATCCGTTTGATATCGACCTGCTGAAAAGCCACCCAGGCGGCATAGAAGAGCCCCACCAACGCCAGCACTGCCAATAACGGCAGGACCTTTTGTGCCGCTACCGGAAATAGCGGAAAGGCAAAGCGGATCATGCCGTAGACCCCGGTTTTGAGCAACAGACCGGCGAGGTCAACCGAACCGGCAGCCGGCCCTTCAGCATGAGCATCGGGTAGCCAGCTGTGAAAGGGGAACAGGGGAACTTTAACCACAAAAGCTGCCATGAAACAGAGGAAGAAAATCATTTCCTGGGTTGCGCTTAACTCGGTCTGTTTTAATGCTTCTAGGGCAAAGGTATAGGTGCCAGTCTGATCCCCGTGGAGCAGATACAGGCTGATTACTGCCAACAACAGACATAAACTGCCAATCAGGGTGTAGAGAAAAAACTTAACCGCAGCCTGAAAACGCCGCCGATATCCCCAGACCCCAATAAGGAAGAACATGGGAATCAGCATTAACTCCCAGAACAGATAGAAGAGAACCAGGTCAAGGGCCAGCAGAACCCCGATCGCGGCCATCTGCAGCACCAGCAACAGGGCGAAATAGACACCGGGCGCACGTTCCTGTCGCCAGGAAACCAGCACCGCCAATACCTGCAGAAAAGCCGTCAACAGGATCAACACCGACGAAAGCCCATCAAGTCCCAGGGTATAGCGGATGCCGAACTGCTCAATCCAGCGATAATCCTCATAAAGCAACCACTCGGCAGTCGGCGTCTGCAACAGACACACCAGCAGACTGAAAACAAAGACGCCGCCAGCGGTCAGTAGTGCCACCCAACGCGGAGCCGTGCTGTTCCCAACCCCGAGTATCAGGCACAAGAGCGCGCCTGCTAACGGCGTAAAGAGCAAGAAGCTTAACAGGGGAAAGTCGATCGCCATGATTGCAGTTATCCTTTACTTTCCGGCAGTATCAACATCAGACAAATTCCTTGATAAAATATTTCTAAATGAGGGCACGTAATAAAAACCACCCGACAATCACCACAAAGCCCCACACCAGACCGTGAAGATAAAGGTTAACCTTGCCCGCACCCAGGCCACGCAGGCGGGTTCCCAGATCATTACAACCTCGTACGGTGCCACTGAGCACCCCTTCAATCAGCCCGATTTCAACCCCCTGGGAACAGAACCGCCCGATCTTCTTGAACGGCCGCACCAACAGCAGATCGAACAGCTCATCAGCACGCCAGCCATTAAGCAAAAATTCAGCGGTTACGGATCCCGGACGGTGAACATAGCGACGATAGCGCAATGCTGCCAGTAGCCAGCCCAGGGCAAAAACCGCCAGCGCCGTTCCGATCAGCAGATATTCACTGGTAATGGTCAGATGCAAGACATCCTGCTCGCGCCCGAGCCAGCCGGAAAGCCAGGAGTCGCCGCCAAACAGGTGGGGCAGATTGAGCAGCCCACCACCCAGGCCCAACAATGCCAGGGGCCACAAAGGCCATAACATCAGGCCATTGGGCTCATGGGGTAATTCATCGCCGCGATAATCACCGCCAAACACCAGATAGGCCAACCGGAAGCAATAGAAGGACGTCAGCAGCGCGGTCACCACCCCTAAGCCGTAAAGCCCCTGATGGAAGAGATCCCCGTGGGCAAAGGCCGTCGCCAGGATCAGATCCTTGGAGAAGAAACCGCTGGTCAGCGGGGCGCCGGCCAGACACAAAAGCCCGGCGATAAACAGCCAGAAGACCAGGGGGGAGCGCCGGCGCATGCCACCCATGCGGCGGATATCATTCTCATGACCAGCGAGATTGATAACACAACCGGCCGCCATAAAGAGTAGCGCTTTGAAAAAAGCGTGAGTAATCAGATGAAACATGGCCGCCGAAACACTGCCCAGTCCAACCGCCAGAAACATGTAGCCGACCTGACTCATGGTGGAATAGGCCAGCACCCGTTTAATTTCGTTTTGCGCCAGAGCACAGGTGGCGGCATACAGCGCCGTAGCGATACCGACCAGAGCAATAGCTGCCATAGCTGTAGGCGAAAGAGAAATGAGGGGGAACATGCGACACAGCAAATAAACTCCGGCAGTGACCATGGTCGCGGCATGAATCAGTGCTGACACGGGTGTGGGTCCGGCCATGGCATCAGGCAGCCAGCTCATCAGCGGTAGCTGAGCACTCTTGCCACAAGCGCCAACCAAGAGCAGCAGGCTGAGCAGGGTGATAGTGGTCATATCCAGCCCCGCCACCTGGGCATTGATCCCTTCAATGCTGATGGTTCCAAACAAGGCAAACAACCACAGCAGCGCCACCGCAAAAAACAGATCGCCGATCCGCGTGACGATAAAGGCCTTACGCCCGGCAGCGGCATTTTCGCTTTTACGATACCAGAAACCGATCAAACCGTAGGAACAGAAACCGACCCCTTCCCAGCCAAGGAACAACAACAGCAGGTTATCGGCCAGAACAATGGTCAGCATAGCAAAGACAAACAGATTGAGCAGGGCAAAAAAGCGCACCTGATCAGAATCATCCTCCATGTAACCGACAGCATAAAGGTGAATCAGACTGGCAACACCGGTCACCATCAGGGTCATGATTGCCGCTAGCGGGTCGAACAAGAGGCCGACATCAGCCTGGAAGTTGCCACTTTTCAGCCAGGTAAAGAGTACCAGACGGTAGCCGTCGCCCGCGGCCAGAGAGAAACTACCGACTGCGGCAAGAAAACTTCCGATCACCGCGCCGCAGGCAATAAATACCGGCACCGGTCGCGGTAGACGCTTGCCGAAGCAGGCATTGATAACGCCACCTGCCAATGGCAGCAACAATATCAGGGTCAGCAGAATATCCATCAGCCCCTCATCTCATCAAAAATGCCGACATCAATACTCTTTTTTTGCTGATGAAGATAAACCACCAGCGCCAGACCAATGGCCACCTCGGCAGCAGTGATTGCCATCAGGATCAAGACCATGATCTGGCCATCGACCTGCTGCCAGAAAGCTGAAGCCCCGACCAGCACCAGACCGACAGAATTAATCATGATCTCCACCCCGATCAGAATCATGATCAGATTACGCCGTACCAGCACACAGCCCAGGCCCAGAACAAAGAGCAGGGTTGCAAGGATCAGCAGATGTTCCATCGGCACAATCATGATACATCCTCCAGCTGCGCACGCTTGCGCTCGGTCATGCCGACATGGAAAGCCCCGACAGCTGCAAAGGAGAGCTGGAATGAAATAATCTTGACCGCCAGCGCATATTCTTTAAACAGGCTATATCCGAAGTCTCGCGGCGAGGCATGCCAACGCGGTACCCCTTCAGAAGCCAGGGGATCAAGCCCGATCAAGATCAGGGTCAAGGCCACCAGAGTCAGGGCCAGAAACAGCACTGGAGCCCACTGAACCCACCCCGGAGCGGTAGCTTCGACAGCACTGGTCGGCGTGACCTCGAGCATCATAATGACAAACAGAAACAGCACCATAATCGCACCGGCATAAACGATGACCTGCAAGGCGGCGACCAACGGGGCGCCCAACAGATAAAAAATCAGCGCCAGAGCAAAGATACTTTTGACCAGATAGATCACCGCATAGACCGGGTTGCGCTGGATGATGGCCATCCCGGTTGCTCCCAGCGCCACAGCACCGAGCAGATAAAACATGAGGGTCGCAATCATGGCATCAGATCCTTAACATCCGCCGGGGAGGTTTCACCGGGGTTGGTACCGCGCGGCGCGGCTACGCCGATCCCGCTCTGCCGATAAAAGTTGTAGCTGTTGTTGTTACCACAGTGATCAACCAACAGATCCTCTTTTTCATACACCAGCTTCAAGACATCGCGACCGGCCAGTTCAAAATCTGCCGTCACCTGAATTGCCAGGGTCGGACAAGCCTCGGTACACAGGCCGCAGAAAATACAGCGGGTGAAATTGATCCGAAACCAGGCGGCATAACGGCGACCGTCCGGCGCTTCGGTCGCCTGCATGGAGATACAATCGACCGGGCAGGCGGCACTGCACAGATGACAGGCAACACAGCGTTCGGCCCCGTCCGGATCACGAGTTAAGATCAGCCGCGCCCGATAACGTTCGGGTAGCTGCTGTTTTTCTTCCGGATACTGAATAGTCACCGGCTTACGGAACATATTGCGCAACGTCACCCAGAAGGGCTGCAGGGTTCCGCGGATTCCTCTGACAACATGCATGTTGTTAACCCAATCCCAACAAGACAGCACCGGTCACCAGAATATTGACCAGCGACAGGGGTAGAAGAATTTTCCAACCCAGATTCATCAATTGATCGTAGCGCAGGCGCGGCATGCTGGCGCGTATCCAGATGAACATGGCGCACACCGCCAGAACCTTGAATAAAAACCAGAGCAGGGGCGGCAACCAGGGGCCGTGCCAGCCACCAAGGAAAAAGACCGTCACCAGTGAGCCGAGGACCACCATATTGATGTATTCACCAACAAAAAACAGGCCAAAGCGCATCCCTGAATATTCGGTGTGAAAACCGCCAACCAATTCGTTTTCCGCTTCAGGCAGGTCAAACGGAATACGATTGCTCTCTGCCAGCACGCAGATAAAAAAGACCCCGAAGGCAACCGGATTGAGCAGCATAAAGGGGAGCGACTGCTGGGCCATGACAATATCAGTCAAGGAAAATGACCGCGCCATCATAATCACCGGCACCAGCGAAAGACCTAACGCGAGTTCGTAGCTGACCATCTGTGACAGTCCGCGGACGCCGCCAAGCAGAGAATACTTTGAGTTGGAGGCCCACCCGCCAAGCACCACGCCATAGACCGCCATGGATGACACGCCGAGGAAATAGAGCACCCCGATATTCAGATCAACCACCACCAAGGGGACCTGACGGCCAAAGAGCTCCAGGGTTGGACCGAAAGGAATGACGGCAAAAACCAGCAGGGCGGTGACTGCAGTAATGCCCGGGGCAACCAGAAACAACCACTTGTCAGCCCGTGCGGGGACAAAATCCTCTTTGGTCAACAGCTTGATGACATCGGCCAGAGGTTGCATCAGACCAAAGGGACCGACCCGATTGGGGCCATAACGCAACTGCATGCGCCCCAAAATCTTGCGTTCCGCCAGTACCAGATAAGCCGCCATAAACAGTACAACGCCAAAAATAAACAGTATTTTAGCCAGGATCAGGGCCAGGGTTACCAGCATTTCACTCATTCGCCCCTCCCGGACTGATCACGCAATAGCTCAGCCCCGCCCCTGGGATTAAGTGGGGGAAAACCTCACTGTTTTCAACCAGAACACAGCCGCCAGCCATGTCGGGCTGACTGCGTACCGGCAATTTAATGCTGCCAAAGTCGGTCTCGACAATGGCGTTATCTCCGTCTTTTAACCCCTGGGCCTGGAGCTCATCAGGGTGCAGATAGAAACATGGTGGCCGTTTGCGGGGTTCCAGTTTGGGGGCATAGCGGCTGAACAGATCACCACCATAGCGCGCCGGTGACACTACCAGTTCGAGGGTTTGTGCCGGTTGTTCGGGTAGTCGATCAATTTGTTGCGGACACGCAACGGCAGGGGCCACCCGTGATCCTGCTTCCCCTGCTTTAAGCTTGGCCAGAGCAGCAAGACGTGGTTGTTCCTGCACCAGTTGCCGATGCAGTTCCGCCAGCGGCTGCTCCAGCCCGATCAGGCGTTGCAACGACAGGGCTGCCGGTTGGGGGTCACTGCCCGGTGTTCCCAGGGAAAATTCACGCGGCGGATGGTCACCGGCAGCGAGACTTAAACCCGGTTTGAGTACCCGCTGAAAACGGCGCAACCGCCCCTCATTGTTAATAAAGGTTCCACTGTCCTCAACCGGCGGGCAGCTAGGAATAAACAGGTTGGCATGTTGACTCAATGAGGTCGGCAGATAGTCAAATACCACCAACTGCTCAAGGTGGGTCAGTGCTGCCGAAAAACGCTCGCCCTCGGGAGCCTCTAATAGCGGATCGGCGTCTACGCAGACCAGCATCTTGACCTTACCACTCTCCAGACGAGTCAACAGGTCATCCTGCTCCGGCAGGCTCAGTAACGCCGTCCCAAAGCTGTTGGCCCCGGCAAGCACCGGATAAACCAGACAGGGACGTTCTGCATTCGAGGTCTTTTCTGCCCACTTCTGGATTTTCTGCAACCCGGCAAGGCCCAGCAGATCGGCGCCGGCGACAATGATCGGGTTCTTTGCCTGCCCGAGCAAATCACGCAGGTGACGCCCCTCGACACCCCCATCAGCCAGCAACTCCTGCAATGCCAGCGGTGTAATAGCTACCCGGTCGGCATCACAGGGCAATTCTACCGGGCGTGGATCA
>Ga0102934_1003341_pt1 | contig 10951 bp, 11 predicted proteins | sample SalPonR2_A_D1_MG_FD_78175 | JGI IMG/M metagenome (GOLD analysis project Ga0102934, IMG submission 78175) | Salt pond soil microbial communities from South San Francisco under conditions of wetland restoration - Salt Pond MetaG R2_A_D1_MG | ecosystem: Environmental > Aquatic > Marine > Intertidal...
AATTCAGGCCCCGTCATGTAATAAATTTAGCCCCTTCCGGCCGCGCCCCTCCCATTTCACCCCCTCATTTTCCCACTGAGATGTTCTCTTCCCCCCCCCCCCGCCCACGGTGCTCCTTTCTGGTCAAATCGAATGTTGTCCTAGGGGCTCCACGGAACGGAGCGGGAGAATCTTCAACTTGAGCCGTTTGATATTTTGATTCTAAGCCCGAGCACAGCGTGCCCAGACCCGAATCTGTGCCGACTCACGTTGCACACCCAGATGAACGACACAAAAAGTAGGTAAGATTCAGGAAAAGACGATTCTTAGTGATATTCAGTCGTTGAATTTTCCCCATAAGTATATTTCAACGTGTTCAGTCGCATCATGTTCCGCCAGAAGCTGGCACAGAGGTCCAGTTCCTCCATTCAATCCCTCTTTGTCGAAAGAAAAATGGATAAATTCGATGCCTCTTTCGTCTAGTATTTTGCTTGAAGCAGTAGTATTTGAACCTTTCAAAAGCAAGACGTGGTCAGAATGTTGAGACTACGGATGCGATCAGAAAGCTAGACGTGGACTAAGATTAGAGAATGTTGTTCATCACTTTGTTTCGTTTCGATTGACCGCAAGCTCCCGCTCTCCCCAATTACCTACGTAAACGTAAAGATCCATCATTATTTCTTCCTATTTCTGATCCGCTCACCTGCCCTCATCGACAGCTCATAGACCTGATTCGACGTCCTCATTCCCCTAACTCCTTCCATATACCTTCCCTCATATCACCTTGATACGTCGTAATCCTGCTTATCATATTGTATGCACACGTAGTCCCACCGATCATACATAAATATCGCGCGGGGAAGACTGATAATGCTCATCACGGCCGGGATCTAGGAAGATCGAGAAACCCTCAAGGACTCTTTCATCAAGAATGCAGTTTCCTTTTCCTCTGATATTGGTATCATGCTCCGTTTTCCAACCACCACGCCGCTAATATCTCATACCACCAGCACGAGAATATTCTCATTCCTTGCGGAGGCGGTACGCGTTGGACAGGATATCTCCTACCCCAGCCATCGCTACCCAACCAGACTCTCATTGCTTTGTTCCCGAAGCAACTTGCACTCCGTTCGACGCGGAGGGTTGGCGAGGAGGAATCACATAGCCTTCAGGCTTTTGAAGTTTCCCCATCTCGATCCCTTCCACGACGGCCTCCTCCAGCTCCTCGACTTCCCCCGGCAGTGCCGGCTCGATGGCATCAGCATCCTCCACGTATGCTAGAGACTCGTGCGGAGTGTCGTCCACCAAAAACTTGGTCCACAGCAAACCGACAAAGGCGATGCAGCTACAAATAATGAAGACGGCTCGCACGCCCTTGTCCAACAGGTGCTGGTGATCGTCGCCGCACACGCCACCGGGGCAGAACATATTCGTGACCTTCAGAAAAGCGGCACCGCCGACGGCAGCTCCAGCTTTACCGGATGCAGCGGAGAGTCCGTGGCAGGTGGCACGGGCCGCGGTGGGGAAAATCTCGGCGGGAATGACGAAAGTGGTAAGGTTGGGACCAAAGTCATCGAAGAAGAAGGTGAGGGCGTACAGGAAAACGAAAAGGCCTGTCAAGCCTTTGAGCTCTCTGTAAAAGATGGCCATGATGGCGAAAATAATCATCTCGCCCGTGAAACCGATCATCTGCAAACGCTTGCGTCCGATGCTTTCCATGAACAGCACACCGCAAACATACCCGGGCATGGCCATGAGTTGGATGAAGAGGTTGGTCAACGCGTTGCCCTGAAGGGTCTTGTTCGCGCCACCCATCGCTTCTGTCACATCCGCCGAAAACAAGGAGTTGCCGTAAAACACAACGTCGAGAATAAACCAGGCACCTGCCGTGCCCAACAATTTGAGTCGGTTGTCCCACACCGCCATCATAATCCCGTACAGTCGCTCCGAGGGAGGCGTCTTCTCGCCCACGTCTTCCATGAAGGTCTCCGACTCCGGCATCCATCGGAAACGGAAACATGCCATCATAGGAATAGCTCCGAAGAGGATCGAGAAGCGCCATTGCCAGTTGGTGTCCGTGATCACATGCACCGAGAAAAGGATGACGATTCCACACAAAACACGGCCGACACCTTGCATAGAAAACACCGCGGCCAAATTGCGACCGCGATGCGCCGCCGAGGATCCCTCCGACGTCACGGTGGAAGCCATGGGGTACTCTCCTCCCACACCCACGCCCATGAAGAAGCGGAAAAGCATCAACTGTTGCCAAATATTCAAGCCCATCATTCGAGGCTGCGCGGCAGCTTGAAGGATGGTACCGATAATGGTAAGAGCGGCGGTTGAGATGAACGTCCACTTTCGGCCGATGATATCACCGCACACACCGAACAAGATCTGTCCCGTTAAGGCACCCACCACCGTCATCAATGAAACCTGCAATTATTTGGCATTGATGAGAAAAAATCAGGTAATCTCTGTAGACTGCAATGCCACCAAAAGAAGGGCTTCGTTGCATCTTCACACCCTCGGAAAGCATGGAGTCCTACTCGTATGCATGGAATGTCCAAACGCGTGCTTTTCTCGATAAAAAAAGTGAGGACGTACCGTCGACTGGATATCGGGAGTTAGAGGTACCCCGTAGTCATTTTGCCGCATCATTTGAAGCGCGAGGTTGATCACAAAAATGTCTGATTTTATTTAGGATTAACGGCAAAATTTGTTTTGTGAGTATCAAGGCAATAAAAAGGAAACCTATGCCGTACATTTTTTTAATGCGCTCTACATGCGCTTAAGCTCTGTAAAAGAAAATATCTTACCGTAGCTGTCTGCCAGGAAACCAGCACCGGCGATCAAAATCCGACCGGATCGACGCATCACGCTCTTGGCCCGGTGGAAGTGGTGGTGAGCGGCGTGGTAGTGCGAGAGCCGCTCCACCGCCTCTTCAGGCGTGGGTTTCTGATGAAGCTTCGATCCATACCGCTTCATGGACGACGAGGTGTTCATGGAGGGATTCGTCGATGACATGGTGGCAAGTTCTAGACGCCTTACTGGAAAATCCTGAAAGTGAGGTGAGAGGAGAGCTGTGAGCGTCCAAGACAGGAGAATCCATACTTGCGGGCATTGTACACAGTAAGTCATTCATGGTCCTCGATACAGCACTCTCGCAACAGCTGTATTCTCAAGAATGAATCCAAGGGTATAGCGAGACCAATGGTAGCCACAACCGACACCTTAAAGAATCTTGGCGTGCGCACAATTAGTTCACGGTTATCTGGTGGGCTGAGTTAAATGCCTCGAGGAGACAGAATCCCAGAGCCTCTAATTAAATTGCATAGTCGCACAACTTTCTCGCTACCTGCTTCCCTCGTCCAGAATCTTTGGAGAGAGCGCGGGGAAAAGCCTGTAGTCACCTGCAAGATGCGGATGCCGCGATGCTTCTATTTCAGCCCATCAAAAATCAAGGGGACGTGAAACTATCAATCTTCAGAGTCCTTACAATGCGCTGCTTAATCACCGCATACCGGAAGGCCCGCTTCCATTCGTATCTCGTCCCCTCATATCCTGGCACCTCTGCGACCGAGGGTGTCCGTTTCCCAAAAGGGAACCTCCCGGCATTTTTCGTCAAACCCCGAGGAGCCCTACTATCCCTGCCCCAGCCCCCGCCCGACCCCTAACCCTCGAGACCCTCCACTTTCGCGCGTGTTCAACCTCACGGTCTTCATTTTTCCACTCTTTTCGTAGGCTATGGTGTGAGATGTCAATGGAGGCGAGAAAAGTCCATGTTGGAGCTGTTGGCCTTTCTCAATTGCCCAAAAAGATGAAGCGGCCGCGTGAAGAGGTGGGCTCTCATCAACTTACTGCCTTCCAGCCAACTCCCTCGCGGCGGCAGCACCAAAACGCACGCCAGCAGTTGCCCATCTGGCGACAGAAAACTTACGTTGTCGAGACTGTGCGGCGACATGCCAGTGTTGTTCTCGTGGGCGAGACTGGCAGTGGAAAGAGTACTCAGGTACCTCAGTTTTTGCTCGATGCTGGTTTTTGCGCTGGCATCGTCGAGGCTCAAGGTAGCACACCATCGCCGATCCGGGCACGCAAACTGATAGCATGTACTCAACCACGACGCGTGGCGGCCATTACTGTGGCTGGGCGGGTAGCCGAAGAGATGGGTTGTGCGTTAGGCCAAGCCGTCGGCTATGCGGTTCGCTTCGACGACAAGACCGGCCCGCGCACTGTCATCAAGTACATGACCGACGGTGTGCTTTTACGAGAAGCCATGACTGACCCACTTTTAACGCGGTACGCTGTTATTATCTTGGATGAAGCTCACGAACGGTCGTTGCAGACGGATATCTTGTTTGGGTTGATCCGGCGTGCGCAGCGAGAACGCGAGGATCTGCGCGTAGTGGTGATGTCAGCTACCCTGGATGTGGAGGTGTTCCGGCGATTTTTTGAGACTGGAGGGAGAAAAGAAGAGAAGGCATTGATCAAAAGGCACGGAGAAAACGGGAAGCATGAGAAAGGAAAGCTTTCGCGCGAAGGCCAGGCGTCCACGGTAGGCGTCGTGCGGATCGAGGGCCGACAGTACGGCGTGGAGGTGTACTACTGCGAGGAGGCACAAGAGGATTCCATCGACGCAGCTTGTCTGGCCGTCCTTCAAATCCACGAGAGCGAGCCCCTCCCCGGGGACATTTTGGTGTTCCTCTCCGGTCAGGAAGACATCGAGGCCCTTGCCGAGCTTCTGTCGGAGAGCGCCGGAACCGATACTTCTATCGGCAAGACAGGGCTATGCATGGAAATTTGCCCTCTCTACTCAGCGTTAGCCCCGGAGGAACAAGCCAAGGCCTTTCATCCTCCCAAGGGCCCCGCGAAGAGCACCCGAAAAGTCATACTGGCCACGAACATCGCCGAGACCTCGGTTACGATCAACGGTATCCGACACGTTGTTGACACGGGCTGGGTTAAGGTTCGACGCTACGTGCCTTCCACCGGACTCGACAGCCTCAAGACCACACAGATTGCCCGAGCTCAGGCTCAGCAACGGACAGGCCGGGCCGGCCGGGAGGCGCCTGGGAAGTGTTATCGCCTCTTTACCGAGTCCGCCTTCGAACGTCTGGACGCCGTGCCCCAGCCAGAGATTCAGCGGGTAAACCTCACGCAGGTCGTGCTGCAACTCCTGGCCATGGGTGTGGACGACCCTCAGCATTTCGACTACCTGTCTCCCCCCTCAGCTACGGCCTTGGCCCGGGCCTTTGAGACCTTACTCGCCCTGGGCTGCATCGCAGAGGGAGGCTTGTCACCTGGAGGGAACGTTGATGGTACACGCATTTTAATCCCAGAAAAGGACGACAGACAGGCTGTGGAGGCCCAGGCGGACCAGAAGCCATCGGGCCCTGCCAAGTCGCGCCCGGTAATCACCCCGCACGGCCGTCGAGTGGCCTCCCTGCCCCTAGACCCCGTCTACGCACACTTCGTCCTCCGCGCCAGCGAACTCGGCTGCCTCTTTGAGGCGTTGACTGCCGTTTCCATGCTGTCAGCGGAGAACGTCCTTTACATGCCCTCCCCACACGGAGGCCCTGATGCAGCTGAGCAACGAAACCGCGCCACGACTGCTCATCGCGCGTTGGCAGCCTACGATGGAGATGTTCCTACTCTGGTGCACATTTATGAGCGGTGGGTGGCGGCGAAGAAGGGAAATCGATGGTGCTGGGATCATTTCGTGAACGCGCGGGCCATGAAAAAGGCCGACGAGGTGCGGGAGCAATTGCTGCTTCTGGTCCGTCGCCTGGGCTTAGACCCTTCCCAGTCCTGCGGGAACGAGCGGCAGATCTTTCTCCGGAGTCTGGCTGCGGGACTGTTTTTGAACGTCGCACGGCGCCAGCCCGCTACCTCCCCCGCCCTGGGCAAATATTGCTACAAGATGCTGGCGAACGGGCGGGAGGCGGCCATTCACCCTTCCAGTGTCCTGCACGCCCGGAATCCGGCCCCCCAGTGCGTCGTCTTTACGGAGGTCTTGACAACCAGTCGTCCTTACATTCGCGGCGTCAGCATCGTGGACCCTGCTGATTTGCAGGAACTGGTGCCGCAATTTTTTGGGCGGGCATGAGGGGAAGAGAGAGGGCAAAGCAAGAGGGTGAGGCTTGACGTCGAGTCCAGGGAGAGGAATGCCGAGTAAGATGGGCATTGGCAGGTTGAAGCTATCCTTGATTGTGAGGAAATGCTGTGTCTTATTTTAGAGGCCGAGTGGCTTTCCGGAGCAAGAACAAAGTAAAGCCCGTGCGACGCCCTTCTTTTACGTCGAAGGACATGCGACATGTCCCCTTTAAATCGCGACAAGCCGCAACAGTCGACTTCTGTTTCGTTCTTTGTGGTATCATCATGTAGAGTACTTCCAATATGTCACCTGCTCCCGCTTTCTTCTCGTCCAGGCTCAGCTTTGCGCGTCGATTATGATCCCGGATACATCAGTTTCTTAAAGATCGCTACCTCCTCCACCCCACCATAGGCCACTCCACACTTGAATTCTAGACCCATAATGGGTAAGTCCAATATCGAGATGGGCTCCGGGTGCTCCCCATTGGGCCCGGGCGCTGTGCAAGAAGCGGCGCCTGCACACTCCATAACCAAGGCAATGGGTGCCGCCTCGTACAGTAGGCGAAGCTTGGCCTTCGCAGCCGCCGAGACAACGTTTGTCACAACCCCTTTGCCTTTAATGAGGACATGGTACACGTCGGGAACCAATCCCCCCGTATATCGCAAGGTGTAACGTTCTGCGATCCAGAAATCAACAAGCTGCTTGTAGGCTGCATTGTCCGCGGTGGCCCGCAAGTTCCCAGGCGCAAAGATTTTCCCCGCCGGCGCCACCCGCAAGTTCTCGTGGATCATCTCCCATGTGCTGTCATGCTGCAGCATGAGCTGGACAGTACGTGGGCCGGCGGCAGCTTGGGGTAAAGCGATGACCAGCGTTACCCGCGGCCCGTACACGGTCAGGATTGACGAGACCTGCTCCCTCCCCGTGCGTCCCAAGAGGCCCCTTCCCGGCCAGACGCCGAATATGGAACCCACTGAAAAATTCGTGTCGATGATGCTGCTTCCGTCCAAGGGATCAAAAGACACGGAGAAGCCTTCCCCGGGGGCAGCTTTAGGTGCCCCCAGGTCTTCCTCTGTCGGGGTCTCCTCGCTGCTGGCAATGTGCACCAACCCACACGCTCGGAGCTCCTCGAAAGCAATCTCGTTTGTGACCACGTCCAGGTGCAGCTGTTCGTCTCCGAATGTGTTTTCAATGCCGCTTTTCGTGTGAGCGTCTCCTGTCCGTAGGGTGTCTGCTATGCGTTTTGAGGCTCGTGCAACAGCTCCCAAAAGTTGCTCTAAATCAGCAGGAAGATCTGGCATAACCTGACGCAGTGCAGGGAGACATAGAGCCGTGACAGGCTCTGGCATCACTTTTGTCGAAGAGGGCGCCTGTACGGGTACCCTATGAATGGGGCGGGGCGTTCGATGTAATGCAGGGGGGGCAATATCGTGGAGGGAAATAACCGTGCGGAATGCGAGAAGCAACAAACGTCCCCGAAGGAAATTACAAGAGAGGTCACTGTGCTAGTGAGTGCGTGTCTTGGCCTTGTCGAAGCATTGCCAGGTGCATCCATTGCAACTTGCACATGTGCAGATCGGTAAACGTGCGTATCTCCCCCCTGGCCGGCGGGCGTTCAAGCCTTCGATGGGGAGAGGAGGTTGAAACGACTTCGGAAAACGAGAGTTTACGGCCTCCGATTATCGTAAAGAGATTTAAAGACTGTGGTTTGGCCACAACAGCAATCATAGTCATGTCTCAAAGTTATTGGGGCTCTCTTGAGCGTACTCCCCCCCATGAACATTTGAAGCTTTTCATGTCCTTTTGAAACTGATAGTTATTGACTTTGAATGTAGTTTTCTTTGAGAAACAAAGCCCTTCCCTTAAACGGGGTTTAGAGACAGTCTTTCTTCGTATTCGCGCTCTTTGAACTCTCATCGCGACGTTTCTAGCGTGCTGGAAGATGACGCCGGTCGTCTCATGCGATTTTTTGGTTGCAGGCGGTCTTCGTACCACACAGAACCTCTGATAATTGAGGAAAAATGTTCGAAAAAGGAAAAAAGGGACCTAAATTAAAACGGGACTGACTAAACGAGGGCAGTCCCTCCCGTTGGAGCGCAAGTCGTTCCTTCTAGGTGTACATGCTTTAAAGTTGCTAGCCCATAAATGACACCTTCACATTCTTCACCCGCTAGACCTATTGAGAGTTCGCGCTCTCTAAAAGTCTATCTAGAAGCGCCTTCCAGCCTGACGTTTCCTCCAGAATCGATTGAGTAAGGCTGCCTCTCCCACCGTCAAGATCGCGCCTGCAAAGCCAAGCACCAGACCGACCAAAAAGGAGTGCCGCCGCTGGAAGATAAACGTCCTGGTTCGTCCTTGCAAAACCAGGGCGTCGCCCCCTAGAGCACCTCCAGCCTCCCGTTGGGCTTGCACCCGCTTTGCGCACCAGGACAGAGCGCCTTGAGCAGTTGTCTCCACGTGCATGGTGTCGTCAGGGGTGGCATACAGGATTTTATCCCGGGCTGCCCGCGCCACCTGCTGGATAATGCCGTCGTAAAAGCCATCCACATTGACGAGGGTGATGGGGATTTTCCCGAAACCTACAGAATTGTGGCAGGCCACCTAGAGGAAGGGGTTGTTGGCGGAAAAGTGAGCTGTCGGCGTCGAAAGCGTGCGGGCGGAGGCTCGCGTTCGAGGAGGTCCCAACAGGGGGAAGGTGGTCAGGGTGACTGAGAGGACCCTTGTCCCGCCTGCCATGTACCAGCCAGTGAGGATGAATCTTAGGTGCCCACAACGTGTAGGAGCAGACGCGCCATCGTAAGCACTTTCCTTTCGAGACTCAGAGCAAAAAACTCACTTCTACTCTTTCCAAGCACGCGCAACCCATCCCCCTACTTTCCTCCCTACCTCCATTAATTCGTCCCACGTCCCTGTCCCGCCGGGCAAGACTATCACACAGTCACAGGTCTCCCACAACAAACGCTTCCGTTCCTGCAGATTGTTGCCCTGGGCGATCACGAGCTCGTCCACGTCCTCGAACTCCATCTTGTCTATCACCCACTTTCCGTGGATGACCGTCTTGATCTTTTGTGGGAAAGGCATGCGGAAGAGGGATTGGAGACGATCAACCGACTTAAGACACTTGAATTGGGTCGGTGAAAAGAAATTTAAGTTAAATTGTTGCGCCCGGTCAGCGACTGGACTTTGCAGTCACACACTTGCTCAAACGACAATACTACGCTCGCACAAAAAAAATACCTTGCCTCCACCGGCCCGCGCCCCCTCATTCAAGGCACCCATACACCCGTTTTTGCCTCCGCCATTGATGCAGAGGTACTGCGCCTTGGCTATCTCCTCCCCCAACTCACGTGCCACCTAAAGTAAGGAAGGCAGGTGGTAGGCCATTGGTGAGAAAGCCTGATGAACCCCAATTAACAAATTATGAACTTTTACCTTGAGATATGGCTCCGGTGTAAGTGAGCTTGAGGATGCAAAGACGCAGACTCGCATTTCGAAAAACGGGAAACGATGTTAGAAAATGCGGGGTAAGAATGCAGGCGTATACCCCTATGAGTATGAGGGTGGGGGAGAAGACGAATCGCGTGAGACACGTTACCCCGACCAAGTCAGAATCAAATGTCAAAGGGCCCAGAATGTGGCCATATCCTTAGGAAAACGTGTGACGATCCCCATTTTGTGCTTCCGGTCATGTGTGAGTCGTTGGTGATGATTTAGCCATGGTAAAAGGAGGAGAGGAGGTACCCAGGAGGGGAGGTCGCTGAGCTTGGTAGATTGTGCCGTCATTTGGTCTGCTTTGTGAGCTCATGATCCTTTCATGCCCGCTCAATCTACACAGACATTAGCTGGCCTACCGTGATACCGTTTCGTAGCCTGTCTTCCCCATCGGGGGGGCTGGTTTGTCCTCATCAAGGTACCGCATGGACCAACCGTCCCTTCCGCCAGCAGCCCGTGCCCCGTGCTCGTGTCTGGAGCAAAAGCTCGTTTTGTACGATACGCTACAGCATCCTGATGCCATACGATGGGCAGCGGACGGGCGCCTGGCTGTCTTGCTCGCAAATCAGGTGGAGATATGTCAATACGTTGGAGAAGAGGTGGAGCCTTATTTCCGGTATCGGATCATTCTGCCGGGGGGCAGGCAACAAGGCGATCGAGTGCCCGTGGATGTGGGTGTCATGAAGGCAGACGGTATGTACCAAGACCGGGATGCAATGGTGTACGTGCTGGGACGCAGCAGCGCGGAGGCAGCGAGCGGTGATGATCTGTCCCCAATGTTTTGTGGGCTCGATTGGTCTCCTCGGGCCTGTGCCTGGGAGGGTGGTTGCCTGCTTGCGACGCTGAGCACGGACGCACGTGTAGAGGTGTGGGAGCCGCCAAGGTCGACGCGGGCGTGCAGCTGGGTGCGCGCAGAGGACGTGACGGATGTCTGGGCCTGCTACTTAAAGCGCCACGGTTACTTGGCACCCGGCATGAAGCACAACAAAGTGCTGCATGCGCTCCTCCGGGGTGCAGAAGAGGAGGAGAGGAGGGAGGGAGGATCGATGAGGGACCCCCAGAAGTGGGCGGCACGGCAGCACATGGTGGCGGTCGAGGCCCTGGCATGGGCCAAAGTGCGAGGGCGGGGCCGCCCTGGGCCTCGCGGGCAGGACGGGGAGGACGGAGGCGGCGGAAAGAAGGGGGGGGAAGGGAGCTTCAGAGAAATAGAGTGCGCACTGCTGGCCACGGGGGGTCCGCGCGTGTTGACTGTGTGGGGATTCTGGGATCAAGGGGAGGGGAAGTCCTACGGGCTGAATTGGGAGGGGGAGGAGGGAGGGAAGGAGGGGGGACCCGCCCCGTTGCTTGTGACGGACGTCGTTGCGGACATATCGCAGGTGGCCTGGATGG
>Ga0102934_1003343_pt1 | contig 10950 bp, 12 predicted proteins | sample SalPonR2_A_D1_MG_FD_78175 | JGI IMG/M metagenome (GOLD analysis project Ga0102934, IMG submission 78175) | Salt pond soil microbial communities from South San Francisco under conditions of wetland restoration - Salt Pond MetaG R2_A_D1_MG | ecosystem: Environmental > Aquatic > Marine > Intertidal...
CTCTTTAGAAACCAATAGATTTTTAGTTGCTTCCTTTAACATAGTATCTTTAGCAGCAAGATCTTCTAAATACTTATTTTCTAACTCAAGAATTTTCATCTTTTGTTCTACTTTCCAGTTATAGTATTCAACTGCTGCAATAACAATTGCAAATAATACTCCAAAGAATATACCCAAAAACATACTGCGTTGAAGACTATGAAAAAAATTAGAAAAATCACTTTGTGTAAAAACAATTAAAGTTAATGTGATAGTTAAAGTTATGACAATTGAAAATATTATTGTTTTTCTTATTAATGCATTTTCAAGCCCTCTATTAATTAAAAAATCTTCTAGAAATGTTGCTAAAAGTCCTGCTAAGCCTGATATAACAGCACATATTAATGGTACAAAGTATAATGTTGCTTCTAATTGACCTGCATTTATATACGAGACAATTACAAAGGCTACTCCAAAAAATAGTCCAAAAGAGAAACTCACCTTTAGATTTTTTAAGTATTCATCTTTATCTTTTTTTGTTTTATTATATGTATCCTTTAATTCACTTTCCATATTTGTCACTCTTAGATCAATCCTTTCCTTAAAGCATAAACAGCAGCTTGAGTTCTACTATCAACTTCAAGTTTAGATAGTATATTAGAAACATGTGTTTTAACTGTTTTTATACTCACTACCAACTCGTCTGCTATCTCTTGATTAGAAAGACCTCTTCCTAATAAAGCTAATACGTCAAGTTCTCGATCTGTTAAAGGTTCTATTAAATCCTGGTTATTTAAATATTCAGATTCATTATTTAATCTATTCAGTATCTTTTGTGATACTTCTTTACCATAGTAACTACCACCAGCATATACTGCATTAATTCCTGCTAACAGTTCTTCTGGTTTAGAGTCTTTCATCACATAACCATCTGCTCCTGCCTGTAATGCTTCATAGACCTTTTCCCAACTATTAAAACTTGTAAGCATTAATACTTTTATATTCTCAAAATCTTTTTTAATTTTTTCTGTAGCCTGGATTCCATCCAAATTAGGCATCTGAATATCCATCAATATTACATCTATCTCATTTTCATTTACTTTTTCTATCGCTTCTTCTCCGTTATTTGCTTCTCCTACTATCTTTACTTTTTCACTATCCTCTAAAAAAAGACTTATACCCTGACGGAAAAAAGCATGGTCATCAACAATTAATAGGTTGATAATATCAGTTGACATATTATCTCTCCTCTTTCCTTAATACTTATTGTTATAAATAATTTATAATATTTAATACTATTAATATCATAGATTAATAATATCAAAAATATTAAACTATTTAATCAGTCTTAAGTTGTATTAATACAAAAAAAGACTGAAATTTAATTCAGTCATAAATATTAATTAAAAAGATCTAAAAACCATTTGTTAGTTAAATTAATTACTCGTTCATAATTATTTCTTAAACCATGTTTTTCTCCTTGAATAATTTCCAATTTTGAGTTTGAATTTAATAATTTAATTGCTTTTTTTGATCTTTTCAAAAGTTCTTTTTCTTCTTTTCCCTGGTCACCATGGATTATTAATACTGGACATTTAATATCATTGAGTAGTTTTTCTTGATTAATATTATTAAATGAATCTAACATTTTTTTACTAACTTTTCTTGTTCCTAGCTCTTCGCTTTTTAAAGTTATATATCCTTTCTTATCTAACTCATCCATTTTATCTTTGGAATAAATATCTTCCCAATTATACTTCATGCTATCTGTTACTGGACCTGTTAATACCATGGTTTGTATTTGCTTGTTATAAGATTTAAGGCAAACTAATCCTCCCAAACTATTTCCAAACAGTGCTATCTTTTTATTGCCTCTTTGTTTTACATAGTTAATTGCCGCTTTTAGATCATCAACTTCTTGTTCTAGTTCTATTATTGCAGGATCACTTTCACCACAACCACTAAAATCAAATTTGAAAACATTGAAATTATTCTTATTTAAACTTTTAGCTAATCTATCAAACCTATTTTGTGAACTCCTGTTGTTTGTAAAACCATGAGCTAATATTATAATTTTATCAGAATTTGCTTTATGCAAGTCACCAACTAGATTAAGTCCTGATTGATTTTTAAAACTCACTTTTTCCATGATTATTTATACTCCTAATTATTTTTTAATAAAACTTACTATCTTCTTTTATGTTTTTAATTAACAAATATGACATAATTAAACAACCAAAACCAATTGGTCCCCATAACATAAGTTCCATTAATGTATCTGTAGCACCATTTATATACCCAGTTATTGCAGCTGATGATAATGCTAACATATATACAAATCCTTTTACATTCCATACCACAGAAATTAAGTAACCCCATCTATTTTTTTTGATTAGACTATATCCTCCAAATAAAGCTACTGGTACAACAAAAGATAAATCTAAGGCAGCAATTGGATTTGTTGGATGATTAACATTGGTTACAATATCTGGAACCTGACCTGTTACTACATAACTTAAAGATAAGCTAATATGAAAAACTCCTAATATTATTGCAACTATTATCATGAATCCTCCAATTACTTTTACCGGTATCTTTTCTTTAAACTTTCTATTTATAGAATCTACATCTATTTTTCTAACTAATACCAAAATTGAATAAAAAGAAAGTGCAAAAATTACTACATATATTAAAAAAATACTGTTTAATGCTGCACTAAATAAATAAAATGCATAGTTATATAATGAATAAAAAATCATTGAAAACATTAAAAGTAATCCCAAGATTTGTTTTTTTCTATAAAGAACCAATGAATAGATAAAGATTGGTACTCCTAATAATAAGGTTATAATATCTGTTCCCGTCCAAGCAGATACAACTAATAAGTTGTCTTGATACATACCTTTACCAAATATTCCACTTAAAGTAGCGATTACTGTTAGTATAATAATTATGTAAGATAAAACATATGGTATTTTATAACTAGTTTTTTTCATTTGTTTCTCCTTTCCAAAGTAGACTTAAAGAATACAGTGAAAACAATAAAAGAACTGCAAACATAGCTACAAATATCCACTGATTAAGTTGAGCAAAATAACCTGAAGCATTAACCATTGCATATACTACCATTCCTAGTCCTACAAGGTTTAATTTAACATTTTTTGTTTTAAGAGTTTTAATTCCACCAATTATTAATATTACTGCAGTTAATATCTCTATAAAAATATGTATTGATATTTCTATAGGAGTTATAGAAATATCAGGTACTGAACCAGTGAAAATAAAAAAGATCCATTGAATAATCATTAAAACTCCTAAACTAATCGAATAATATCCTGCAAAGTTCATTGAACTTTCGCTCCTTTAAACTATTTATAAGATAATTTCATTCCAACACCGACTTCCTTTAAATTAGCAACTAGTGATAGCTCTACTTTACTTAAAAGATCTGTGCAATGACAAGCATGTAGATGATTTAAATTAAGTTTTTCAATATATTCTTTTGTCTTATTCATTTTATAGGTATCTGGATTTCTTAAATGAAGTCCACCAATAATATCTACTACTTTATCAACGTTTGTTATATTTTTAGCCTGTTCAACTATATTACATATTCCAGAATGAGAACAACCTGAGATAATTACCAAACCATCTTTAGAAATATATGCTAAGGCAGAATCATCTAATAAATAATCTTTGCTATTTTCATCAGATTTATTTATATATCCAACAGGTTTTTGTGCTTCAAAATCATTTGTCCTATTTATTTGGCCTAAGTATACTAATTTTTCTGTTATCCAAACCGGATCTATAGTTTCTTGGATATCAAATAGATCATTTAAAAGACCTTTTGATATATTTATTCCAATAGAAGTATTATCTTTATAATACTTTCTTTTAAAACAATCTGGATGTGCAATAATTTTTGGATAATCATTTTTAGTTTTTAAAGTTTCAGAATAATACTTTATTAGAGGATCTAAGCCTCCGGTATGGTCTATATGACCATGGGATAATACTAAATAATCAATATCACTTATGTTGACATCCATTTTATGAGAATTACTTATAAATATATTTGAATAACCAACATCAAATAATATTTTAGTATTTCCTTCTTTGATATAATATGATAAGCCTGCTTCACCTTTAAAATATTTATCAATTGATGTATTATTATCAACTAAAACTGTAAGTTCCAATGATTAACACCTCCTATTTATGATTATAGTGTTAATATGTTTAAGTTATATAGCCACCAGACAATTCCTATTGAGTAGATTGTGTAGATAGTATAAAATATCTTTCCTGATGTTTTCCAACTTCTTATTGACCATACTCTATAATGTGTATAGAGAAGTAAAATTAACATAATAGGTAAAATCCAAATAAACATCATTATATTATCAAACAATGAAGAGTCCTGTAGGAATAAGTATGGAATATTATATACTGGATGTATATCTGAAAATACTAAAGCTATGGCCACTAAAAATCCTATTGTAAGAAAACCAAATATAATTGGAGTTAATTTTTCAAAGGTATATTTATTTCTTATTGATCTACCAAACATAGATTTAATCCAGATAAATGAAAGAATTAGGGTTAAGATTATAAAACCTAAAACAAATATTACATTAATTAATAATCCTTCATGCCATGCAGCTCTTTTTAAAACATTAGGACTATTTGTCCATAGTTCATTGACTTCACCATCTTGATTTACATTAGCATAAAGTTTATTTCCACTTTCATCATCATAAAAAACTCCAGGTTTAATTTGTTTTAACAGATTTGTTTGCCCCATAAAGTTATAAATTATATTACCACTATTGTCAATACTCATATTTGTTATAGAAAAATATTTGGATATAGATTCATAAGTTGTATGATTAATTCTATTAATTATATATTTGCCTTTTAAAAGATTTGGGTTTATAAAATTACTGTTATCAGATAATGTCATATTTGTTTCTTTTTTAGGAAAATATCGGTCCATAAAACTTTTAATTAATGAAGCTCTCGCCATTGCAGCATCTCTACCATTATATGAAACAAATAATCCGGTATTGAGCTCTGGTATTAAGAAAACTCCACTATGAAATAATAATGTGTCTCCACCATGTGTAATCATTCGGTATCCATTATATTCCATCTCAATGAAACCATGTGCCATCCCTGAAAAGTCTTCATGATGAGTAAAGGTCTGTGAATGCATTTTATAAGTAGTATCAAAGTTTAATATTTTATTACCTTTATAACTCCCATAATTAAGATGTGCAATCATAAATTTAGACATATCATTGGCAGTACTACTTAAAGAACCAACTGGATAGGGTTGAATATATTCAAATTGATCACTTTTGTAACTACCATTAATATAGGCAAATCCTAAAGAAACTTCTCCATCAATTTCTTCAGGAACAGGTTGTCTAAAGGTACTTTGGTTCATATTAAGTGGTTTGAAAATATTTTCTTCTACATATTCATTAAAACTCATACCTGAAACTCGTTCAACAATATATGCAGCTAATGCTGATCCATAGTTTGAATATGCCATTTCTCTACTTACAGGATATACTCTAGCAGGCATGTATTCTTTTAAATAAGTACCTAAAGTATTAATATCTTTTTTAGATAGTACAAAAAGGTCATTTATTTTATCTTCAAATCCTGCATTATGATTAAGTAAGTTCATTATAGTTATTGGTTTAACTTTTTCATTATCAATACCAACTACTTCATTCGGTATATCAAAATCTAAGTATTTGTTTACATTTTCATTTAAATCAATTTGACCATCTTCGACAAGTTGCATAATAGAAGTCCATATAAATAATTTTGAAACAGAACCTGGTCTAAATAATGTATTATCAGGATCTACTTTTTTATTATTCTCGAAGTCATAATACCCATAACCTTTTTTAAATACGATTTCACCATCTTTTACTACAGAAATTGTAACTCCTGGTACTTTGTATTCCTTCATTTGCGAGTTTAAAAACCCATCAAAAAATGCTTCTACTGATTTAGTATCCTCTAAGCTTTGTCCAAATGATAGACTACTAAAAAGGATTATAAATGTTAAAGTAAATAATAAAATAATATTAGTTCTTGTTTTTTTCAATTTTTCCGACTCCTCTCAAAAAGAAACACTATACATTAATATTTCTCACTAATATTAAACTCAAGATCAGTTATTTCCATTTCATAATATTCATAATCACCTGAATCTAATCTCCAAATAGCTTTAGCTTTTGTTGGAATTTTAATTCCTGAAAATTCTTTGTATTCCCAAACTGGTGCATGGTATTTTTCTAATCTATAACCATCATCACCACTATAATATCTATCACAACTATATTCTACTAATTTACCTTGTTCATCAAATTCAAAATTAGCTGATGCTGTTGTACCTTTATAGCTCATTGTAGCTTCAGCATTATTACTATCAATCTCTTTCCAGGTAATATATTCACTTAAGGCTGCTGTAGGAAACCAGATTATTTCACCTAAGTATCTTGTTAATGTTCCTTGGTTTATCTCCTCGCCAGTTCCATCTACTACTGGAAACAAAGATAAAACTCTTATTAACATATGACCTTTACCATCTAGATATGTATCTCTTCCTGCAAAGTATAATAATGGAGCCATATTTACCCGAGCAGTCCAAATAAATGATGGTTCTTCTGTATTAAAATACTGTACAGCTTCAGTTCTCATTCCTTTTTGTTCAGGTTTGGTTCTCATTAAACCTAATTGTTTTAACCTTACAGTTTTTATCTTTTCTTTTCCAATTACTTGACTATATCTAAGCCATCTCTTTACAGGTTCAGGTAATTCTTTTATATCCTCTTCACTAATAATTTCTATATTTTCTAAATTGCTTTTCTTTAACAACTCATTACTTATTTCATTTGATTTTTTTTGAAATGATGTATCTGCAATTTGTGAAATTAAAAAAACAAATATTAATATCACTATTAGCAATCCACCGGTCCATATTAAGTATTTCATTTTAACACCTCTTAATTATTATTTAAGTTGTTTATTACTGCTATAGCTGATCCGATAGCTGTTGAAAATGTTGCATGTTCTGGAAAATAAAAATTCAAATTATATGACTTGTTATCTCTTAAGTCTTTTAATATCTTTATACCTGCTTGGACCTGTGCTAGTTTACCAGTAAAAACAATATTTTTATTGTTTGTCATTTGAGCACCAAATACTGCTAACATTCCTATTGTTTGATAAATTAAGTTTAAGATACCTTTAGCATAATCTTCTTTACTTGCAACTTTATGAACATTACCAAAATTAGAAGCTGTAACACTTTTAGATAAACTTCCTACTACTTCATTAGAAATATCTCCAATTGTTAAATCCACTTTATGAAGATTACCGTTCTTTGCTAACTCAAGAACTTCTTCAAAGTCGATAACATTTAAAATACCTTTGCCAAGACCTAGTAAGGTTCCTCCACCAATTCCAGTACCTCCAATATGTTTAATTTTCTTATCTGTAACATCAACCATTGCTGTTCCAGTTCCTAAACTTACTACTAAGGTTTTATCAATTCCAGATAAAAAAGACCCTCCTAATCCAATTGCTCTAAATTCATCTATTTTTATGGTTTTAATCCCAAATATTGTTGAATCAATATATGAAGACCCAACTCCTGTAATTGCAATTTTTTCTATATCTTTAATATCCAAATGATTTTTAGTAAGCATTTTACCTAATGCACCATATGCAGAAGTTGTTGCGTCACTTGCTTCAACTGTAAAAAGATCAAATATCTCCTTATCTTTTAAACATACTATGTCTGTTGTAGAACCACCTATATCAATACCTAATATCATCTCATAACACCCCATTGAATTTATTAATTTATTATATTTGTTTTAATTATTTTTTTTAATTTGTTTTTTAAAATTTTTTCATTACATTCAGTATTATTGACTAAATACTTATTCATATTCAATTTCTTAAATATCTCTTTTTCATAGTTATATCTTTTTTTGAGAACCTCTATTGTTCCATTTAATCCAGTTAAGTTATTCTTTAACCCATAACCCTGATTTGTATAATAATTAATGAAAAAATCTAACCACCTTTTAGGTCTTTCCTTTGCTACTTTTTTAAAATTATTTTGTAAATCATCTTGGTCAATATATATTAAAATTGGTTTAATCTTTTTAACAGTTTTTAATAATTCTTTTGTATATTGATAAGTTTGTTCAAAACCATTATTATCTCTAATTAGAGAAACAGTTACTGGATTTTGTATAAAACAGCATTCAAAGATATAAACTTTGTTATTATTAGTTGCAACTTTGTTGAATTTATTCCAATTATCAATAATTAATCTTTTATTTCTTTTAAATGGTAGTTCATATATATCATTTTTAGAAATCATTTTATAAAGTTCGTCAGAAAAGTCATCTTGGTATTTCATTTTTTGTTTATGATAATAAATATAGAAATCCTCATTATCTTTTTCAGTAATCTTTTTAATAAAATTTATATACTCTGGATGATCACTTAAGAATTTTTTATATTCTTCTTTATTAAAATGAGCAACTTTATCAAAGTCAGCTGGATGGTCAAGATTGCCCTCTAAGAAAAGTTCATTTTCTATTTCAAAATCATCTAGAATCTGTTTAGTAATTTTAGCAGTTGTTGTCTTTCCAAAACTAGGTAAGCCTTCAACTATTATTAATTTATTTTCTATTTTTACCACCTACTTTTGTAACTTATATATATACTTTCCTTTAAATTTTTCTTTTAAAGCATAGTTGGATTTTTCCAAAACATTTATTGAAGCTATATTATTTTGATCAACAATACCCCATAATATATCTAAATCAAATTTATTTAATATCCAATTTGAAAAAGTTGTTACTGCCTCAGTTGCATAACCTAAATTTGTATGGTTTTTAGCTATTCCATAACCTACTTCAATACCTAAATCAACCTTACTTAAACCTATATGACCAATCAAAACATTTCCCTCCTTTAATTCTAAACCAAAAACATAAGGGAAGTTATTCATATCAGGTATATATTGATATCTAGATATTAAATATTTTAATACTTCTTCAGTCTCTTCTTTACTTTTATATACTTGATCAGGCAACCATTCTTTAATGCCTTTTTCTCTACTCATTTGATAAACTTTATTTATATCATCTAAATTGAACTCTCTTATTATCAATCTCTTTGTTCTTAATACTACTTGATTATTCAATTTTTTTATCCACCATCTTTAATTATAGTTTTTGTGCTACTATTCTTGGAAAAGTTAAATATTTTCCATTATCTGCTTCCAATAGGTCTGAGTCTCCATTTCTTTTAGCTAAACCAGAGTTCATTAGTTCTTTTTCCCATTTCATCCATATTTCCCAACTATTTTTCAATTGATCAGCATTCTTTATCTCTACTAAACCAGTTTTCTCAAAATGCTCTTTCCACCATTCAGTAGAATGAAAGGAGAAAAATTCTCTATCCCATACTTCCTTTAAATCTATTGGAACTTTATTATTAATTTCTTCTTTTAGACCAGGAACTACTATACCAAACTGACCATTATCTTTTAGATATTTAGAAAGATACAAAAAGTAAAGTTCATCTGTACCAAAATAATGGTATGCATCAACACTTAATATAATATCAAAGAAACCTTCAGCAAAAGGAAGTTGATGTGCTTCTGCTTTTATTGGATATATTTTATCTGTAAGTCCTTTTTCTTTTATCATTTTATAATTATCACTGGGATCAATCCATAAGTCTACAGCCCATACTTCGACATCAAACTCCTTAGCTAAAAATACAGAACTCATTGCCATTCCACAGCCCAAATCTAAAACTCTCATTTTTGGTTTAAGATCAACCTTTTCTGTTAAAAACTCCATCAACCAAATTGAATTTGGTCCCATTTCATTTTTACACATAAATTCAAAATCATACTTTTTCGAACGCGGAAATCTATCTGATTCTAATCTTTTTTTTACCATAAATAACACTTACTTTCTATTAAAATTTACTGGTTAGTTTATCTATAACTCTAATAATATCCTCTTCTTTGTTCTTCGTCCATTTGATAATACCAGTTTCGACAATGTTTGCATCTTTTTGTTTTAATATTTTTTTAAACTGTCTAATAGCTCTATTACCACCAGTCCAATTAAATGGTAGACCTTTTGTTATAAAACAAGCAACTTCTTTATTATTTAAACTTTCCATTTTCTCTAAGTAATTTTTCATTCCAGTGCACAGTGAAAAAGCTTGAATTGGTGAGGCAAATATATATGCATCATATTTATCCAACTCAGGCATTCTTTTATATTGAATATCTTTAGCACCAGGATGTACTTCTTCTTTATCTATTACTTCTAATCTTTCTATAGTAACTTCATTACCCTTATCTTCCAATTCTTTTTTGAATCTTTCTACAACAGAATATGTGTTCCCTGTATGAGAATAAACAATAATCCCTATATTCATTTATTATTCCCCCTTTTATAATTGAATTATTATTATAACAACTTAGTTGTTTCAATAAACATTTTCTCTTCAAAATTCATAGCTGAAGCCAGATTTTTAGAAGCTATATTATTTTCACCATGTCTGTAGATATTTATCCTGTCCATGTTTATTCCTTGTAAGGATAAATATGACAGAGCTGCTTTAGCTAGATAATTATTTCTGTATTTAGCATGGGTAATAATACCTATATCAGCTAATTTATCTCCCCAATACCAATAACTAGCTACAGCCACTAATTTCTTTTCATAAAAACAACCTACAATATAGTCCTCAGATAAACTTACTTGAGCCTCATCTAAGTCTTCTTTAGAACAATCTGTTTTCAATTCATTAAATTCAGCTTCAAATTTTTCATCTATTTCTTTGATTATATAATCTTTTGGGGGATTTACTCTTTTATGATTTTCAGGATTTAAAAATAAA
>Ga0102934_1003344_pt1 | contig 10949 bp, 10 predicted proteins | sample SalPonR2_A_D1_MG_FD_78175 | JGI IMG/M metagenome (GOLD analysis project Ga0102934, IMG submission 78175) | Salt pond soil microbial communities from South San Francisco under conditions of wetland restoration - Salt Pond MetaG R2_A_D1_MG | ecosystem: Environmental > Aquatic > Marine > Intertidal...
ACGAGGCACAGGCAACATCGACAACACGAAGCAGCGGAGCAGGCAAGGGCGAAGGAAGAGGGCCGGACAGCGGACATGGAAGCATGGAGGCGTCGGCGACAAGTGCGGCGGGGGCTCGCGTGTCTTAAGGAGGGGGCCCAGCGTTATCGCAAGATGCTTCAAGGCCAGGCTTGGGGACGGGACAGACAGGTGCTGCACGGATGGATGGCGCTCCTGCGCGTGGGTACAGCCTGGCGGCAGTGGCGAGCGACGGAGGTTTACCTGGGGGAAGTGGGAATGATGGCGTGCTGTGTGGGGAGGGCCACGCGGGCCGTAAGACAATGGCAGATATGGGCCGAGGAGCACGTGAGGGCCCGCGAGAGGGTGGAAGCTGGAGATACCGGGTGGCAGAAGCGGCAGTTGGAGAGCTCAGTGGCTGCCTGGCGCGCGTGGACGCAGTCGAAGGGGTGCCAGGGCCGGAAAAGGCGGGAAAGTAACGCATGGTGGTACCTGTGGCAGATACATCGGGCATTCCATCGATGGCGAGGGCGAACGGGAGGAAGCCGTCAAGGGAGGCGGGCGACGGAGTGGAGGCTCTCGCGCGGGTGGCGGGTCTGGAGGAAGTGGACAGCAGGACGGCAAGAAGCGAAGAGGGTGCGGATGGAGTGGGAGGAGGCGTGCTGGCGGCGGAAGGCTTGCCAGGCGCTGCGGGTGTGGGAAGGGCTGGTGAGGAGGAAGAAAGAGGAGAGAGACCGGGGCAGGCGCACGCTGGCATGGAAATGCTGCCGAGGCCAAGACCGATGCCTGCAACGGTGGGCGCGACGGACGATGGCAGACATGTGGCAAAGGGCAAAGGTGGAGTGTGGCCAGCAAGCCTACGGGAAGCGAGGGGAGGCAAAGGGATGGGAAGCTTGGTCTATGGGAACTCAGAGCTTGAAAGCCTTCCACGAGCAAGAGGAGCGGGCTGGTCGCCTGTGGGCTCACCGACAAGTCTCATGGGCTCTGCGAAAATGGACCTGTGGTGCCTGGGAGCTTGGAGAGCAACGACGCCGGGCGTGGGAAAGAGGAAGGGAGGCGATGTGGCAGTGGAAAGAAAGGCGGGAAGCTGGGGCGTGGCGAGCCTGGAAAATATGGGCCGCCCGGCACCGACTCGAGCGAGCAAGACGGGTACAGCAGCAGGCGGAGGCACGACAGGCCAAGCTTGTGGAGGCTGCCACGTCGTGGTGGAGGGGGGCCTCCACTGGGGCTAAGGTGTGCACTTGGAGAACGTGCGCTGTGGGCAACAAAGGGCCAAAAGGACGACGACTTTTACCCCCACCCCGACCGTGGACGGGAGAAGATATTCAAATAAGGCATCCCGGGATCAGGTCGGCTGGCGGGACGAGCTGGGGAGGGAGTGTTGACAATCGTGTCCGGAACCCGCGCCTCAATACAGTGAGTTGGGAAGGCCCGATCCACGATCGCATCGAACGAGACGGCCGATCCTCGTTTGCTTTCTCCCTCCCTATCCCTCCCTTCTTGTCGAGCTCCAGCTCGGCCCATTTCACGCGCATAGGGCCTCGTTGTCAGCCTCGGCGTCCTTTAGAGCTAATGCTGGAGTCCTATGGTGTGCGTGTTCCGCCCTGGATCGCAGAGGAGTTGCGTACGCGGGAAGCGTCGGCAGTTGACGAGGAAATTTCACAGACCTCCCACAGAGGAACGAGAAAAGAGAGGAAAGACCAGCTTACGGCGTGCTCTTTTGTTCCTTCTGGTGGGAGGACAAGGAGCGTGGAGGACCGGCGCGGTGATCCGCCGGGCAAATCGATTACAACCCCCGCCCCACCCTTCTGCCCCCGCACGGACACTTTGGTGCCTACAGCCCCTCGTGATGTGTCCTCGACAGTCGAATGCTCACCCTCGTTTCCTGGAGTGGACGCTGTAGGCATCGAGGCGCTGGGCGAGAGTGGTCCCGACCTGGGTGCCGGTGCACTCGTGGCGAGCGCAGCAAAGTCCGGCATCGCCCTGCCTATGGAAGGGATGGAGAATGATGGAAGAAAACGAGAGAGGGGAGAGCGGGTGGAAGGACTGGAAATGGATGCGGTCTCGACTCTCGTGTGGGAAAATGAAGGGGGAGAGGATCGGGAACGGGACACTCTGGATGTGCAGGCCGGAGGGGGTGGCGACGGGGACACGGAGGAGGATGTGGGCGCATGTGAAAATGCCGAAGACATAGAGGGGGACGAATTGGACATCTTGGAGGCCCGTCTGAGAGGTTGAATGATGGAGCGTGAGCGATTCGAGCATGCGCGCAAGGAATTCGAGTCCCGAAAGCAAGACAAACTCAAGCAGGAATCCCGGCAACAAGAGCCTCCTTCCTCCGACTCCTCACTCTCCGCGGCCTCGCTCGACGTATCCTCCTCCCATCCTATGGTCCACCTCGACCGTCATACCTCTAACAGTCTCGAGGGCTCAGAAGACCACAACACGGAGGGCCACAACCCCAGTGACAGGACTCAAAGAAGGAATCGGCGCCAAGAGGAACGGATGGAGGAGTTGCGCGACGTGATGCGAGAGTATGAAATGTGGCAGAAAATGACAATACCTTTGATCCAAGCTGTCTATGAGAGAGTCCGTCGCAAGAAATTGCAACTTTCAGAAGGAAAGGAGACGACGATTGGAAAGGTGAGTGGGGAAAGAGGCTTCGTGCAAGCGAAAACGTGATGCGTACAGTCATGAATCATAAACAAGGTTGGAATGGTGGTGTACATAGAGTCTGGTATGCAAAAGTCCAAGGGACACGCTTCTCCGGAATGTTGTCACGTGATGAAGTGTTAAATGTCAAGGCAGCGTTCATGACTTACTACTTCAGCGTTCACTTAATAAAAGTGGTAAAGAAAGTACCGTTTCAATCATTATATTTTCTTATTTCTTGCATGGACTATCATCTCCTGACTATTTGATTTTTTTCTGTCAAATTGACAGAGTCTGTACTGCACGTATTTTCTTATCGTTTGACTATCGGATCTCTTCTAAAGAACTAACATCATGTCCACCTGCAGTATATCGCCGGTGAGTGGTTGATGGATTCGAAATTCCAATTGAGAATCTTCACGCACACAAGTGGCCGTCTTTCAAGCAATTAGTAGACACTATACTGTATAAATCGTGAGACTTTACCTGCGCTTACCTAAGGCAATTGACTACGCCGCCGATCTTTACTATGACGTCAATGTTCAACTTCAACGGCCGAGCGCAGGCGGCTAAATAACAGACTGGACGGTACGAGCATCGTTCTTTTCAAAGCGTATACTGACCTGATAATTACTGAAACTTTTTAAGCGTTGAAATTTCAATAAAATCGTAATTTCCTGCGATTCAAGACTGAAAATCGCTCTTGTAATGATAATTCTGCTCATTATAGAAGAGGCAAATTGTATCTCAAATTCGAGCTGTTGTTAACGTTATCACCCATCCGCATACATACAAACCGAGAAATCTCAGCTCAAACAGGCCGTATGCTGCATCGAGGTATTTAAAATAGTCATAGATACGAGTTACACGCATGTTATCGAAGTCCCCAACTGCGTTCTCCTCTCCAGCCTCACCCATCCGAGCCATAGCCGCTACAGAAGTCGAGACTGACCAGACGGAGTCCTTGCCAACGCCTGTTCGCTCTGCCAACGGTAATCTTGTACGCACACGAGAGTGGCATCAGATAAAGTGTTTCCACCAATATTTAATGGTCCGGCCGCATCAATCGGAATGGAAAGCTCTACACCAGAGCAAGGCGCAATGGATCGCCAATATGAAGCATTACAATCCTGTCCTTCGATACGACCGAGCCGCCGAACTATTTGGAGAACATTTTGAGCGCCTTGGAAATGGAGATCTATGGCGGATGCGATTTAATCGCCGCTCGGCTAATCCTTTGGAATGGATCTCGGTAGACTTTTTTAGTAAAGGCCGTGCATTGGATGCATCTTTCCTTCGTTTTTTGATGGGGATGACATGGCAAATGAAGTCTCCTGCTTTTCGTACAGCAGTGAGCCTAGAAGAATTTACGCGCGATCGAACCGAAGAGGAGGATAAGGAGGCGAAGGATACGTTTTTGTTGGCCCACAGATTCTTGTATGATAGCTGCCCCCAGGGGTTAAGGCTCGAATTAGTTGGGAATTTTAAAACGATTGAAAGTGAAGAGGATGATAAGATAGATGACACAGAAGATTCGACAAGCCATCGGCAGCAACAACGGCGAATTTTTGTACAATTGAAGGAGTGGGAAGGGCGCGGTCTTGTTTCGATTATGGAAACTACCCTTACGTCCACATTAGTCTCGCTCGCACGTGAGGCGTTGGATTTGGTCACATACGACTCCCCTTTGCTACCCTCCATCCTTCAAGCATTACTCGCCCAACGCCCTGAGGCAATCCACCAATATCGGCGTATCATCGCAAAAGAAGCGAACAGTCGCACGTGCTTCTTTCGCTTATACAAAAACTCGCGCTTTCTTACCCTCTTCGGACCATTGAAGCCCGAGCTGGCTGCTCTCATCGAGTCAGCACCTGCGTCATACTATACATCGTCGATGTCCTCTGCTCATTCCAATGGTATCGGAAGTATTACTTCCTCGAAGCGCACTCGCGCTCGGGGCAGCGTGTACACAGGATTCAAAAGGCGATCCGAGGGACATTACGCTGCATCATCGAGGAGAAAGGAGCATGCCCGTCACAGTGGAAAGAATAGCACCAATTTACAGAGGAATGGTGAAGAAGACTTTTACTACTACTACGATGATGATGATGACCTGGGCGAAGTGGGGGAGAAAGACGAAGTCGGGGAGACACAAAGGAGGCAAAGGCAGCGGAAAATGCGGCAAAACAGATGTGATGATGACGGCGAAGAATTGTTATCAAGTGTGGAGCCAGCTGTATGTCTAGCGAACACGACCACTTCGCTGTATCAATCCTATGATCTAGTTGCTCAACAACCGCCCTCTTCCTCCTATGCGTCGATGAAGACGACGGCAGAGACTGCAGATTCCCATTTCATAGCTTCCCCTACGGATGATGTGACCACAATTTCCTCTTCAGGGGCTTCTATGGCCTGCCTTAGCCCCCTCATAGCAATCGATGCAGAAACTCCCGCATGGATACACGACCTAGAGAACTGCGTCAATGGTTGGTTCCCTCACATGCGAGAAGGAGACGATAAGACATTATACGAACCACCGGTAGACCCTGACGACGTGTTTGAGAAGTGGTGTAGGGAGAATATGGTTGTCTCTGGGGCCGGACAGTGCAATACAAACAAAGATGCCAGCAGCTTGGGTGTACACGGCAATTGTACCTCTTATCCAATCCACGCACAAGCAGAGGCCTCCACAGTGCACAAAGAGCAGGCGACATCTCCCTCCTCGGTCGGGAAGTACCCGTCGACAGACAGTCTAGTACGCTCAACTGCGTCGTCCTCCTCCTCCACCACGGTGGCGACCCTGGTTGAAGTGGGCGAAGAAGAAATCGGGTTGCCAGGGGCGTGGAAAGCAGCAAAGGGAAACGGCATTGACCTTTCCAAGCCAACGCAATGTAAACCACAAACAAAAGAGGCACAGCATCAAGAAGAAGAACGATTTTGTTCGCTAATGCTCAAAAGTATGGATTCGAGAGACATGCCACAAGCCTAGACTTGCGAAGACATGGACAGGCAAGAACTCCCGGGGACATGCTTTCTTGTGTAATGTTAGATCAGACATATGACCTAGGCAGTGAACGTTAATTTTCTGTCGTAAGCAAACGCTGATTAGTTGTCTTCCGCAAGTAAAGTGTACTGTTCGGTAAAGTCCAGAAAGGTGATACAAGGGGACTGAAGATTTCATAGTGGAGATTAACACATGAACGACTTTGAAATGCAGCACTCCTACATCCTTAGTCAATAAATAAATTCTAACAAACATGATGCATTTTGACTAGATCGTTTGAAAGCTCAGTAACACTTCGCCATCTCACCAACCCCCACCCCGTTCGGAATCATCATCCTGTTCTTCCTCCTCGTTCTCGCCACCATCTTCTTCTTCGTCGTCTTCCTCCTCATCCATTCCTGTGGCATGCGGACACTCTGCTATGTCATGGCCTGGCTCGTTGCATCCCTCGCAGACATCTTCCTCTTCCCCTTCTTCCTCCTCCACACCCTTGTCCCCTTCCTCCTCCTCTCCTTCCCCCCCTGGTTTTCTTCTTGTTTCTCCTGCGGAAGTCCTGGAAGGCGAGTTCGTCCCAATGCCCGGTCGAATGTCTTTTTGGCGCAACGGGTTCACATTGCTCATTGTCACCTCCTCCCCTCTCAGCTTCCGTTCTCCACATCCGTCGTTTTCAATTTTTTTCTTCGCCAATCCTCCTTCTCTCTCCCGCCGCGCCTGCTCCTTCCTCAGGCGTTCCTCCTGAATTTTCTCTTCTTTTTCCTCTGATGTCAACGCAGGCGCATGGGAATAACAGACAGCTCGTTCCCCACCCAAACGGTTGTAGAATTCCCTCATTTCATTCTCCCTCCGCACCCACGCCGCCTTTCTCCCTTCCTTCTCCTCCAACGCCTCCACCACAACTGCGACCACCACATCCAGGTTGGAGGATCGATAGGGCCGGTATCCCGCCGGGATAGACTCTCGACACACCGGACAAGCACGCGGATGGGCCCGATTTGTGAAGGCCTCGCCTCCTTTCTCCACGTCCGGAGGTCCTCCCTTCGCGCCTTCTCCTTGCTGCAGGCCTCGCTGACACTGCCCATGAACTTCTAGATCTCGTAAGGTTTCTTCAGGATCTTTGTCGGGCCCCGTCTTGAGGTACCTATGCACGCAGGAGAAGCAGAATGCGTGGGAACAGGGTAGGACCCCCGCGTCCATGACTATCTCCGAACACAGTGCACAGCCCAGCTCGGCTTCCAAGACTTGCAAAATCTCCTCCTGTCCTCCCTTGTCCCCCTTCGCTTGCTGGCTCCGCCCGCTTGTCTTCACGGCCCTGCACTTGTCGAGTTGCCTCTGGAGGGCTGTTTTCGACCGGCGTGTATTCTTTAGTTCCCTTTTCAACGCCTCTGCTTGGGCAGTTTTGGCCTGAAGCATTTTCACCGCCTCCTCTGCCGCCCTTTGCTTTACAGTAGACTGGTCCTCCGCGACATGCTTCCCCTCCTGCAGCTGAGCGAGCGCAGCATCGACCCGGGCTTCAGCGACCATCAAGGCGGCGTCCTTCTCTCGGAGCGCCTGCCGAGCCTGCTCCTTCGCCGCCCGCTCTGCTCCTACTACGGTCTCTAATTCTTGCACCCGCCCCTCCGCCTCTCTACCGACTTGGACAGCATTAAGTAGAGCTGTGATTGCCTCCTGATAGTCGCTGGAGGGGGGGAATCCCACGGCCGTAAACACCTTTTTTTGACACTGCTGGGCCGACGCAAGCGCCTTTTGCAAGGTGGCGATGCGGGCTTCCATTGATTCCTTCGATCGGCTACTTTCCAGATTTTGATCGAAATGCAATTGTTGGCTGGACTCCCTGTCTTCTTTGCTGGCAACATGGACCCCCTGCGCGGTCCGTCGACGCTTTTTTCCGTTATGGGCACGCATGTTCCCATTGCCCTCAAGCATTTCTCCTTCGTGCTTGCCACGTTCCTGGTCCCTCGCGACAATTCTCGCCCTGTCTCCTACATGTCCTTCGAATGCGTTCCTCTGGTCCGCCCTCTCTTTTCCCTTCCCGACATCTCGCTCCACATACCGGTACATAATTGCCTTACTGCATACAGGCCCAAGCTCAGCTCCCTCTTGCAAGCCAGCCGCTCCGCCAAATTGAATCATGTCACCGGAATGCAAGCGGGCCTTTCGAATTTTAACACGATTTATAAAAACTCCATTTAATGATCCGACGTCCTGGATGTACGTGCTTTTCTCCGGGCTGACCAAAATTTCAGCGTGCCGTCGAGAAATGGTGTTCTGCGTCATCCCGTGCGAGAGAACAACGTCAGCTTTGACCGAACGGCCGACAGAAGTATTTGTTCGAGAAATATGAATCAGGGTCGGAATTTTGTCCTGCGGCTGCCGAGCAGAAGGTTTTGGTTCGACAAGGCAGAGAGCTGGGAATTGTATAGACAAAGGGAGGAGGTTGAGGACCAAATCACCACCAACTGGTTTCTAAAATGTGAGTTTTATGCAAGCGGTCCGTCACAAAGCTCGAAAAGCCAAGCATTGACGTCAGAACACGAGAAAATGCAATTATTGTCCAGTGCATGAGGGGAAAAGATTACTCACTTCGCTCGATGCCATCGTCGACTACAGCCCCTCGGGCAAATTCCTCTGCTTTGTGCCCTGTCTCGTTACCTCCATGTCCCTGTAGATTTATGCTAGCCGCCGGAGCCATTATCTGCAGCGATGTATTGAGAAAAAAGTTGTCGAAAAAAAGGACTGGACTCCAAAGGTGGAGGTGGAAGAACAAGTAACGTTTCGCGCGCATTTTAAAACGTGCGGTACCTCCGGGTCGCTTAGGACAGAAATTGTCTCACATGCCCCTTGACACTGCGTCGAATTCATCTGAAACTTCAGAATTGCTCCTGTAGTCGATATGATTCGTTCTTTCGACGCTATATGGATAGCAGAGTCCATGCTCTAATATGCTGGGAAGACCGTACGCAAGGATTTATAGGACGCGAACACGACATGCTTCCCAGGTAAATTACATGCGGTCAGACATGCCCTATCCCCTCGTCCAAAAGATTGCAAAATATTCCAAAAGAAGCACATGAAGATTATCCGAAATACTGCAGAAAGACAATTTAAAGTTCTCATTTTTACAGTATTTTGATGGAGATCACTCGCAAAGTTTGGTTCTGAAGGTCACGGAAAGGAATACAGAGAAGGGTACCTCTAGAACCATGACGCCACCAAACCATGGTGCACATTTGAGAAATGCCGTTTTGTGCGTAGTTCTTTCTCGCGCTAGGTTTTCTTCGGTCACTCGCACGCGTCGTGTAAGAGCCAAAGAAGGAATGCCGTCAGCCTGGCCTACTTGCCATGCTCACTTCCTGATCAGCCCTCCCGCCTGACATTACAGAAGAGCCACTAGCCGTCCCAAAAGACATGCTGGGCATATGGTACGGGATCCTACTACGTACATATTACATTATATCTTATCCATCTCACCCGTCATTTTTTCCGTGACGACGGTCACGCACCGTGCACACACTTGACATCCAAGACATCTATCACACCAATATGTCCGACGCCGCCAATTCTAGAAGCCAGAACGCGGGCCGTAAAATGGGAAGAGATCTTGCCTCATCCCCCCCGTCTGACTCTACCTACCTTACCTATGCTACCAGCATCGTCATGCCACACCGTCACTTGTCTTCTTTACCTGCCTCTACACCCTCCCGGCGACCAGATCAAAGACTGCGTCAACCAGGTCTGTGCTCCTCTTGACCACCGCCTTCTCCATGCTGCTGGCGTAAGGCACGGGCGCGTCGTCCATGCACAGGCGTTTGACAGGAGCGTCGAGTTCGTCGTAGCATTGCTCGGAAACCAGGGCACTGATGGTCGCACCCACCCCCCCCGACGAAGTGGATTCGTCCAGGATAGCCAATTTATGAGTGCGGGAGAGCGAGGCGCGGATGGTGTCCATGTCCAGAGGTTTTAGGGAACGAAGTTCAATCAGATCAATTTCCACGGAGGGGTCTCGCTCGGCGATCGCCGCCTGAGCAATCTGGCTCTCCTTGACACCATGCAGGTAGGTCAAGACCGTGACCGCTTTTCCCGCCAACACGGCCGCGTCCGAAGCGGCGCTCAACGCCACCGCCTTGTTCATGGGCAGGCACTGATCCACAGGGGCGTTCCCCTTGATTTCTTTCATCAGCTTGACCGGCAAAAACAAAATTCCTGGGCCGTTGTCTCGGATCATGGACTTGGTCAGACCGTACGCGGCGTAAGGAGACGCGGCCGTGCAAATCTTCAGGCCGGGGATACCCATTACATAAGCGTGGAAAGGCTGCGAGTGCTCCGCGCCCAAGGCCTGATTAGGGGCCGTACCACCGGCGCCAATAATGGTCATGGGCATCAGGAATTGCCCCCCCGTCGTCGCATACGTGTTGCCTGCCGAAGAGATCTCAGCCAGGCCGTAGATGCCTGTCGGGGTAGGGGATGAGGAGCCAAAATGGGAAAGGACATGGGCTGGGTGAGTTGCTGGTGGGGGCAGGCTGCACAAAACCCAATGCCGTGACAGGACTTAAAGCCATGACCCGAAGAGCGCCACGACCCTCCCTTCCGGCTTCGCGGACGCATCACCCAGACCCAGGACAAGTAAGGCGACAGGTGGGGGAACGCACCAAAATTGGTGTTCATGAGTTCAACGATCGGCCGGTATCCGTTCATGGCCTCTCCAAGGGCTTTCCCAATGAAATGCCCTTCGTCGATGATCTCGTCGGCCGCACGGAGTTTGCCAAAGGTCTGCTGAGTAAGCTTAGGGATGTTGTAGGAGGAGCCGGCCTGAGGGGAAGCAGAAGGATATGGAGGAATTACGGGTGCGAGCGGATCAGTGGAAATTTCAGTCGACGTTGTCGTCGAGCACCAGGCAGCAGGTCATGGACAAACAAGACCCCCAACGCCTCCCCCTCCTCTCCATGCCCCGTCCCAAATTTTTACCTGTAGATCCTCCGCGTGGATTGTGGTGGTGGGATCGCGGACCATCTCCTCGAGGATAGCCAGGTTCACTGCATCGCCGATCGTCAGCATGTTCTTCTCGCTGTTGCTCCTCAACAAGGCAATGTACTGTTCCAGGAAAGCGAGGGGAAAGAAAGAGGTCAAGGTTGGCAACACTCAACAATCGCTGAGACATGGCTTCCCAGCATTTCGAGATTACATATCCCCATATCGAGGGAGAGCTTCGTCAAGATATGGCGAGGAATAACGATGGACAATCTATGTTGAAAAGACGGTCCAGAAACAATAAGACAGGGAGCGGGGAAGGGAGGGAGGG
>Ga0102934_1003346_pt1 | contig 10942 bp, 1 predicted proteins | sample SalPonR2_A_D1_MG_FD_78175 | JGI IMG/M metagenome (GOLD analysis project Ga0102934, IMG submission 78175) | Salt pond soil microbial communities from South San Francisco under conditions of wetland restoration - Salt Pond MetaG R2_A_D1_MG | ecosystem: Environmental > Aquatic > Marine > Intertidal...
CTTCTGTTGGAATGTAGTTTCCTGTTTGAGGATCAACCTTAAAGAAGTTCTTAGCAGGAGCGTTGCTGTAATCTTTAGATCCGTCTGGCTGGAAAGCTACGTAATCTGTGTATTCGTAGTTTTCACCGCGAACCCTGACAGGGAAAGAGTCTCTAACAATTCTTACTGTTCCCCAGCGACCATTTACGTGGTCGTATACTCGGTCTCCTTCTTCCAGTTCCGTCCAACCATCAGCACTTACGTGAGTAACTGCAGGATGACGAATTTCTTGATCTGGAAGTTCTCTATCTTCTCTACCGTCCCAAAAATCAATTAGTTCTGCAGGAGTCGCTGAGTTTTCTTTAATATCTTGTAGAGCCTTTCCTACAGTGTTTCTCAGATATGTGTAAGACTGAGTAGCTGGGTAGAAATGAGTTCTTTGCTCATCGACAAGACCTGTTTTGTCTGTTTTACCCTCTCTAGTTACATCATGAGTTCTGTGTACAACAGAGAAGCTGTTGTCTTTGTTCTTTTGCACAATTAGTTCGTAACGTACTCTTCTACGGTTTCCGTCAGAACCTGGCATCCAAACATCTTTAGACCAGACTCTCCACTGACCATCCCCAAGAGTTTTCTGGGAAAGGTTTTGCTCTAGACCAGAAACAATTCTGTCTGGTGGGTCTTCTACTTCTTCAACAATTTTTTCTGACTCTTCTGGAGATATTTTCTGTCCCTCAGGGAGTTCTTTGTTGAGAGTGTCTACATTTTTCTTTTCTTGAATTTTTCTTTGCTTTGGAGATAGAGGAGGACTTTGAGCTCTATTCCTGTCGTCGATTACTTGAATAATTCTGTCAATCTCGTCTTTATCCTGGCCAGGAACATCTTTCATCTTCTCTAGAAGTTTTTTAGCTACAACAGGGTCTTTTTTCAGGAAAGAGTCTGGGTTTAGAGAAATATTCTTCGTTATATCTAGAAGACCTTGGTTAGGTAGTCCAGTCTCTTCGGAGACAAGAAGACCGGCGCGAACGTCTCTAGAGGGGAGAACAGACTCATCGCTCTCGTCTGTTTCCTTGTAGATCCAAGAAATTCCTCCTGGATCTAAAGACTTCTTGGCTCGGGTAGCAGCAACATAAGCAAGGTTTACTTCGTCTGCCGAAGGCATAACTTTGTTGCCTTCTTCGTCAACCTTGGGTCCAAATCTTTCAAAGTCATCATCGATTTTTACTCTGTCAAATTCAAGACCTTTAGAGACATGAGCAGTTATTACTGATACCTCTGAATCTTCTTCCTTTATTCCTTGGAAAGAATCTCTAAGTTCATTGAGAACTCTAATAGCGTCTTCTTCAGATTCAGCGGTAATTTGCCAGACTTTTCCTCTATCTCTTTCCGGCTTTTCAATGATTTCTTCTGTTCCATCATCTCTCTTAATTTTCTTTTTTGTTGCTCTAGTTCTTGGAACGCCAGTCGAAGAATCAACAGGATCGTCTTCTCCCCGCCAAACAGCACCAAGACGCTTGGCATCAAATTTTCTAGCTTGGTTGTTCATGCCCTGGTCGTAGAGATAAATATCTACAACCTCTTGACCTGTCTCTGGGTCAATACGCTTATCTACAACGTATTTAACCTTCTTAGGAGTTTGCTTTGTTTTTCTTACCTTACCTCTTTTTTCTTTTACTGGTTCGAGGTACAGCTCGCCTGGAGTATTGAACTCAATGTTGTCAGGAGTAATTTCCTCAACGTATTTGTTAGCAGTCACTCCTTCTTGGTATATAACTTTAAGATCCCCGATAGTTCCTTCTAGAGCTTCGTTACCTTTCTTGTCCATAAGCATGTCAAAGAACTGACGAGCTCTACCTTCGAGCTTTCCTTCTCTGTATGATCCAATAACCTCATCCCAAGAGGCGTACCCTCTAAGATCTTTGTGGGTTACAGGTCCATTTCCGAAGCGAAGGTTTTTGGCGGATCTAACAAAGTCAATAAGATCCTTGCGAGAGTTTACGTCTGTTGTAACTCTCTTGCCCATAACCAACTGCTCTGCGACAGCAACAAATTTTCCTAAGGTAGTCCTGGTAATAATCGCGTCTGGGTCTGTCATAGTTCCGCGATCTACGACTTCTCCTTCAGGGCCTCCGCCCTTTACTTTGTATTTGCTTCCCTTAAGACCTAAGAACCTATTAGCAAAGGCAGCAATCTCTGGACCGAATCTCCAAGATTCTGTAAGAGGGAGGTCATTTGGAGCGTCTATCTTGTCGAGCTCATCCACTGCTCCACGGAACTTGTAGACCGCCTGGTTGGAGTCTCCAACATAGACAATTTGAGCACCGTACTGTTCTTGATCTCTAATAATTTTTGCAATGACAGGGTTGATGTCCTGCGCCTTATCAAAGAAAATAATGTTCATTGGTGGGTAGTCAACTCCGCCCTGAGTCATGTCAGGTTCGTTGAGTCCATACCTCTTAGTGATATCTCCATTTGTGATAGAAAGTTTTCCATCTTTACTTGTTTTGTCAGCCCAAATTTCTTTAGCTAAATCAATCCACTCTTGAGATACATCAATCGGAGTTCCATCTTCATTAGTCCCGAAGTGCTTTGCACTAATCTCATCGTCATCGCTGACCGTGTATCTTTGCACGGCATCCATAGCAACTTTGACAATTTGTGAAGCACCGATCTCTTCTCCGTCTTGAGTTCTACCATTTTCTACACCAAAGTGATCGGCAATATCTCTATTTCTTACAAGACCAGGATCTGTTCGATCCTTCATTCTTGCAACCATAAAGCTCCACTCTGGATCATCAAAGAGCTGGTTGTAAGAAATTGAATCAAATGTTAGAGCAGTAGTGTTGTCCGGCATTTTGTTAGATGCTTCAATTTGAATTGACTTATTGAAAGCAATGTACAAAACGTCGGAATCTGGGTAGTACTCCTTAATTTTGTCAGCAGCCAGTCTTAAGGTCGTAGTCTTTCCAGCACCAGCAAGAGCTCGAATAACAGTTAAGTCTCCACCGAGAATCGCAGCAATCGCTTCCCTCTGCTCCCGAGACGGTGGGAACTCCTCTCCTGGGAACTCCAAATCGTCTGGATCTATCTCGCGTAGTTCTCTTTCTGGTTTCTCTGTTTTAGGAGCTTCTTCAGCCTCTGGAGTTTCAGGAGTTGTTTTTTCTTCCTCCGCTGGTTTCTCTGTTTTAGACTCTTCCTTTTTCTTAGGTTCAGCCTTCTTGCGAGGCTTACGCTTGGGTAGTTCGTCTTCACGAGCTGCGCGGAAGGGCTCAGAGGGGTTGCTGGGATCGTAGACAACTTTCTTTGCCTTCAAACCCTTTTCAATAGACTTCTTAAGATCTTCATTTCCTCTAATTGCTTTAACTAAAGGATTGTCATCCAGATCTGGATCAGGAGAGTCTGGGTTTAGGACCGGATTGAGAATGTTTGCATAGTAGGCAATATCTTTTGGATCACTGTCTTTGTCTCTAATAAGCTTGCTTAAAGTTTTGAGATTTCCCTTGATGTAGTCATTATTAAGAAGTTGTTTGTTTTCTACATCTCTTACACCTTCTTGGACCGACATCTGACGAACTGCTTCGTCTAAGAATCTGGAGATCTCTTCTTCATCTTCTGGACTAAAGCTCTCCATGTCTCTGGTCTGATCCAGCAGAGAGTCTTTGGTATCTCGCTCTTCTTTAGTTAGTGGGTCAATGCTGTCAGCAATGTCGTCAATAACATTTGCTAGTTTTTCGGCAGATTCCTCGTCTGTGTCAGAGTCAGATGCTTCATACTTACTTGAATCTATATTAAAGAGTTTTTCTTGTTCATAAGATTCAGGAGACCAATTTGGATCAATAGCGTCTTCAACCCAATCGGAGAGGCCGCCAAGAGCGTTTGAAGTAGAGTCAAACCCTCTAGGACGCTCGTCAGGAGCTGGCGCTTTACCGCTTCCACGCTCAATGCGTTGAAGTTTCCTAGAAGATCTATCAATGAGTGCAGCAATGTTGTTTAGTGCTTCTGTATTTTCTGTGCTGCCTTCTTTTGTCTTGATGTATTCGCGCATTGCTCCGCGAAGCTGCTCAAGATCTGCCTCGAGATCAGCGAGCATTTCATTGAACATTCGCTCGCGCTCTGCCTGAGGCAGGTTCGGGTAGAAGTTCTCGGGCATACCCGTATCCAGCAAATCTCGAAGAGCATCATCAAGATCTTTAAGAGCAGCTCTGCTTCTTCTATTTAGTTCCGATTTGCGAGAGCCTCCTGGAACAGGTGTCTCTGCTGGCTTTGGCTTTGGAGGTACGAATCCGGTTTCTGGGGTAGAAGGAACAACTTGCGGAGGAATAATAGTTTCTTCCGCTTCTTCGTCTCCCCGGTAGCGATCTCCTGGGTACCTAGTAATCGGTTCTTCTACGCCATTAAGTCTTTCAAGTATTTCTCTGTCTGCTGCTTCTTTTACCTTTGAGTAAGACTTTTTATCTCTATCATTCATTTGACTGTACATAGTCAAGAAGTCAGCAATTTCTTGATCAGTCAAATCCTTAGGATTAGAAGTAAAGATGTGATTTACATATTCTTTAGTAAATCTAACCTCTGTCTGCTTACCACCTGGATCTACGTAAAAGAAGTCTTGCTCAGGAATAATTGGTTTGCTAGGTGTACCTTGCTCAGGCTTAGGTTGTGTTCTTCCAGAACCTTCACCAGGCCAAAACTCTCCTGGGCCGACTTCGGAACCTGCGGAATCTTCGGGGGAGTCAGCATCCTCTCCCTCTCCTTCTTGTATCTCTGAGTCGTACTTTGCCCCGCTGAACGTAGACTGCTCGGGATAATTAAAGCCTCTACGCATAGCTGCTTTAGCGATATCCCGCATTCTTTTCTTATATGCCTTACGCTCTTTTCTTCCAAGCTGCCCAACAACATGTACTAAGTCTGATGCTTCCTCCGAAGTTATTTCTTCGGGAGGAGCAGTAAAAATATGCTCGATGTATTCATCTGTATATGTGTTTTCACCGTCACGAGCAATGAATTTATTTGCAGGATCTCTTCTTTCAGAGTTTTCATCTTCTCCAGGGAATCGTCCTGTAGCAACTTCATCAATAGGCCATTGTCTTGGGTATTCAGGCTTTGTCGGCCCCATCACTTTTTCAGGAGATCTCTGACCCTCTGATCTAGGAGCTCTAACAGTTCTTCCTTCGGTTCCTGGATCTACTTCGGAGGTAACTACATCTCTTCTTCGAGGACGCCTCTCCTCAAATGCCGGATCTATCTCAGAAGTAATTTCTTCATTTTCAGCATCAAGCTCGCCAGATTCCTCAGCGATATCTTCTGCTTCGTCAGACTCCTCTTCCTGAGAATTTATGTCAGGCTCTTCACTATCAACGAGATCCTTGTAAAGAGATCCCATCTCGTCTTCTGACTCCATAGAGTCTGCAATACCGCTTGCGCGTTCGTTTAGTTCATCAATCTCAGACTCATCGCCCGTAGATTCAATAAACTCTCTGCCTTCGCTGTCTGTAATAACTACATCTACAGTTCCGTCTGGATTTCTTCTAGTTCCGACAGAGTATTCTTTACCGTCAGAAGTGCTAAATCCTCGAGAAAATGTGTCTGATTGGGGAGTTTCAGGAACATCCGGCTCTATAGTTGCTGGATCATCTGTCTCGTCAAGACTGTCAAGGAAATCATCAATACTCTCTGAAGCTCGTTCAGCGTCAGCGTCGTCTAGATCTTCTTCGGAAGAAGCTTCAGTAGAGTCCACCTCTGGAGAATCCATTCCTAAGGTGTCTAGTGCAGCGTTAACTACATCTCTATCTTTTTGCTTCTCTTCTTCAGATAGTTCTGAGTAGGGAAGTTTTTGTTCTTCGGGTGCCCAGTCGCCGTTTCTTTCAAGCCAAGCATCATGAACTTTCTCGGCTGCCCACTCCATAGGATCTGCATCGGCAGGAGCCTTATCGTCTCTTAGAAGGTTGACAACATGATCTGCTGAAGCTCTGTTCTCTGCTTTCCATGCCTCGGGGAGGTCTGCGTAGTCAGTATTGGCAATATCAACTTCGCCACCTTTTCCGTCATCCTTCATGCGAGGTTCATATGTTCCATCAGGGTTCCTTCGACCCTCGCGCCAAGCATCGTGAAGTTTAGATGCTGTTTCTTCTACGTCAGGGTCTAGCCCCTCGGTATCTACTTCTTCTGCTGGCTCTGGCTCTTCTCTACCCTCTTCATAGACACTTTCAATAAATTCGTTAGTGTCTTCTCCCTGCATTTGAAGGCCGTCTCGAATTGCCTCTGCTGGAGCAGAAGTAGCAGACTCCTCCCCATCCTCATCAATTTTGCTAACTGTTCCTACACCGGATACAGGAGCCTCTGGCTTAAGACTTTCTGCAAGACCATCTTTAAGATCTTCAGTTTCATAATCGTTTGCAAGATTGATTGGATCTACGTCTGGATTCTCTTCAACATTCTCGAACGGCTCTGGATCAATTTCATAGTAGCCGTCAGGAACGTCAAAAGTTTCGTTCTCTGGTAAGTAGTCAGAGTAGTTCCCGTTCTCAACTACATCGACCTTCTCTTCTTCAGATAGACCGTCAAATAGTTCTGGAAGATCCTTCTCTTCAGGGGCTTCTGGTTCTGGCTCTGGTAGAGGCTTTGGCTCTAATCCGTTTCTCTTTACATAATCATCAAGCCAAGCTAGTCTGTCATTGGCTTCGCTATTCTTTCTAAATATTAAAGATCTTTCAGCGTTTTCTATGAGTTTAGCAATTTCAGGATCAAAGTCAGGGTTATCAAGCGCAGATCCTTCTGCGTACCCTCTCCACTTATCTAGCTCTGCTTTAATCTCTTCTTCAGTTTCTAGATCAGCGAATGGTTCTCTTTTTTCGAGTTCAAATTTTTCAGCATCTTTTCGAGCCTTCTCAACGTATTCTTGAGCCTCATCTAGATCTCCACGGCGTAGAGCATCTTCAGCGCGGGAAAGGGTTCTATCAGTTTCAGCAGACCATCCAGGCCTCTTAAAGTTTCTGTTTCCAGCGTAAGAATCGATCTCTTCTTGAAGCTCTTGCTCAGACATACGAGAAGCTTCTTTTTCTGCTTCTTTCTGCTGTCGCTCTTCTTCAGCGCGCTTCTGTCTTTCTCGAGCCTCAGCAATAGCGGGGTTCTCTTCAGTTACTCCAAGCTTGTCAGCAACCCACTGCTTTGCTTGACCTTGAGATTCGAAGGTTCTGCTTTCCTTACCATCTTTTAGAGTAACTGTGTAGACGGAATTGTCGCCCTTTTTACTTCTTTCTAGGGTGTAGTCTTCGTATTCTTCTCTGTATTCCCCAGGAGTACTACCAGTCTGTCTCCAAGACTTTGGCTCTTCCCTCCAGAAGCCCCCTGCCTCTTCAATATCAGCTCTTCTTTTTTCTTCTGCTTCCTTTACCTGATCTTGTGCTTCCCGAGACTTCTTTCTGGCAGGACTTTCCTCAGTAACGCCTAATTTGTCAGCAATCCACTGTTTGGCTTCACCCTCGGTTTCAAAAGTTTTGTTTTCTTTTCCGTCTTTAAGAGTTGCTGTGAATTTAGAGTCTCCTCTACCTTCTTTGCTTCTCTCAATGGTGTAGTCGTCGTAGTCATCAACATAACTACCAGGATCTGATCCACGCTGTCTTCTGGAGTTTGGCTTCTTCTCCCAGAAACTGTCTGGCTGTTCCGGTACTGGCGGGTACTCTTCTGGTCTTTCTTCAGAGACCCAGTTGCCGCCCTTGTCGTTGTTGATCTGCCTTACGACACCTTCTCTGGTGTCGCTTTCTGCTTTTTGTCTTTCTGTAATTGTTTCGCCGGTTCTTTTGTTTCTACGCTCTGTTGTCCAGCGAGCATTAAATTGTTCTTTGCCTGTAACCTCATCAACAGATCGAGTGATGGTGTAGCCGTCTCCCTTTTCGACAAAGAGTGGCCTTCCGCGCTCGTCTGTCTCTTCGCTAAAGGTAGGACCAGACTCTGGCCTAAGATCAGCCTTTCTGTCTCTCTCTTCCTGTAGTTCGCGCTCCCGAGCTTCTGCACCTAGACGACGCTTTCTGTCTTCGGGTGTTTCGTCTGTAAGACCAAGTTGCTCGGCGGCGTACCTCTTGGCATCCATCTCGGATTCATAGTTCTTTGAACCGCCACCCTCGACGTTTGCTCTGTAGAAAGTATTACCTTTGTCGTCCTTCCAACGATCAATGGTGTAGCCGTCGTAGAAGTCTGTGTACTGATTAGGATCTTTTTTGTTGAGATCTCTTCTGTCTGCATCTTTCTTTAAGAACTCGTCCAGCTCACTGCTATCGCCTGGAAGTTCTGCTACAGACTCTTGAGAATCTGCGGGCTCGATGGAGTCGTAAATGCCCTGCATAATTCTCTTGGCATCTGAGTCTTGCTCCTTAAGAGCGTCATACAGAGCTTGAGCAGGAACTTCTTCTGCACCCTCTTCGAAATCAAGCTCTCCATTTTCAGCAGGCTCTCCGTTAGGTCCAGGCGTTACTGCATCTCTCAGAGGTTGCCTTAGTTCTGCTTCGTCAAAACGCTGAGCAAGAACTGCAGGATCATCTGTATAGTCAGGAGAGTCTTGGTCTGTTCTGCCTTCTGGTATGTAAGTTTCATCATCGCTAACAAGATTGAAACCTGTTGGATCATTAAATCCTTCTACTTCTGCAGCCTCTTCTGCTTCAGGAGCTTTATCTCCTGAGAGAAGCTCTCGTGCAACTTGATTAGGATCGCGATCTTCTGCTTCAGAAATGTCGGCAACTCTGTTGAGAGACTCGTTGTCTAGTGTTGCAACAGGATCAGGCTCTCTGCCTTCTTGACGGTCGCGGATAATTTCATCTACGCGAATAGCGTCTTGAACGTCTCCCCAAGACTGTATAGGCTTATCGGTTTCGACAGGGGTACCGTCTTCTCTGGTGACCATGTAAACGGGCTTGTCGTCTTGGATAGGAGATCTTCCTGAATCATCTCTCTGGAAGAAAGCGTCGGGAATTTCTTCTTGTTGATCTGGGTCGTCATGGTCAAGCTTGGTGACGTTATAGGCATCGTCTGTATATTGCTTACCAGCACCGTCATACTCTTGAGGTCGGAATCCATTCGGTGAATCCACCTCAACTAGATCTGCTTCAGCGACAGTAGGTGTGCCACCAACATTCTTCGCTTCAACGGGGGAGAAGCCATCGGGCGAATCTTTAGACTCTAAGTAGCCTCTGCTTGCTTCAGAAGATCCTGCGGGGACGCGGTAGATCTTTCCATCAGGAGTCTCGAGATCGAAGGTATTGTCATTTCCAACGCCTTGAGCAACAGCGCGACCTGTAAGCCTACTGACACTGCCACCAGCTCTGCTGACGAGCGCGGACATTCCGCCGCCCATCCAAGCAAATCGTCCTTTACGGTCGCGTCGCTGCAGCTTGGCGCGAGCAGAACGAGCGGCTCGTGAGTTACCTCCACCAAAAGCAGCGGTGAGAGCGGTGAGAGGAATGCCAGGATAATTTAGAGCTTTTGTTAAGTAGTAAGTGTGTTGCGGAGAGAAAGGTTCAGCAGAGCAGGCAGAGGCAATAAGAGCTGATGCTTCTGGACTACTAATGCGTGTATCTGCGGCGTACCAGCGAGCACGCTCTGCTCTGAGCGCACTTGCAGTCATCGTGTGCTTCTTTGTCGAGGCAGGATGACAAACAGGAAGTAGATCTGTGTTTCTACGTCTCTGTAAATTTGTCTTGTTGTCCTGCATAACAGAGATAAAGTCAGATACGTCTCTAATAGCTAGATGCTCTCGAATAGAGAATGGAAGACTTTCTGTCTTAGTAAGAGATCTCTCAAGCACAGATATAGCAGAACGAGGAGTAATCTGCCTATGCGGAGATACTCCTTCATTGGCACTAGCAACCATTGAAAAAGCTGCTTTGTTGATCTTACGCAGCTGCTTAGAAGTTAGGTTATAGTTCACAGCGCCGTTGTTCCTTCTTTTGGAAGTAGATCAGAGTCTCTACTATCATACTTTAAAATTGCCAACTGCTTTGCTCTTTCAAAAGGATTTTCGTTATCTTTAACGCCTCTAATCCAAGAAGCTTTGATAGCAAATTCCGATTCATAACCGAGACCAGAAAATTCAGTAAGAGCTAAGATTGCAGACTCCGTGGACGAGAACTGAGAGTCATCTGAAATATCAACTAACAACTCTTTCTCTGCAACACTGGAAGCAAGCTCTAAAGACATATTTTCTATGTCTGTTTCCTTGGATGGGTCAACAGCTCCGTCAGGGAGAACCGCGAGACGGCACTTGCCCATCGGCTCAACTGGGAGGGCAATAATGGCGCACTGATCTCCGCCTCCGTAGAAAACGCAGTTGGCGCAGGTAACGCCGATATCGGAATCCTCGTTCTCGCTGGCAGGTGTGTAACCAGCCCACACGCCTTCGCCGTCTTCATCGAACTTTCCGTGCTTTTCGACAACAGCGAGGATTGCATCAGCAAAATCCTGCTCTTCAGGAACAAGAGCACTAGCGGTAATGGCAGAGCTAGGCTTCTTAACGCATTTCGGGTGACCTGAAGGAAGAAGGTCATTGTCTTGGGTGTACGCAGAATTGTCTGGTTTACCCGAGCGTAGGAGCTTTAGGAACGCATCTACCCGAGCCATAGCCCACTGATCTCGATTTTGCCCTGGACGATGGTTTTTTGAGTAGGAGTTGGCTCCTCGTCGGTAAACTGCTTTAAGCATAGGAAGAGAACAACTTCCACCCTTTTTTGCTCTTTTGTTGTTGTCTTTCATTTTCTTTCTAAGAGATACAACAACAGCGGGATTGAATTTAACTACAGTTTTTTCTCCCGGCATGACTACGCTCCTGGCTCAAAAAGCTCAGGTCCTTGTTCGGGTGTCTCTTGCGTCTCTTCTGGCCCTGCTTGTGGAGCGGAAGGAGGTGCTTCTTCTTGCTCTTCTTCGTTAGGCTCTAGTCCCTGCTGCTGCGGTTCGCCGGGAGCAGGAGTTGCGTTATCAA
>Ga0102934_1003347_pt1 | contig 10941 bp, 9 predicted proteins | sample SalPonR2_A_D1_MG_FD_78175 | JGI IMG/M metagenome (GOLD analysis project Ga0102934, IMG submission 78175) | Salt pond soil microbial communities from South San Francisco under conditions of wetland restoration - Salt Pond MetaG R2_A_D1_MG | ecosystem: Environmental > Aquatic > Marine > Intertidal...
AGACGCTCGGCGCGAGCCTCTTCCCGACGAAGCTCGGCGCGAGCCTCTTCAAGCAGCTGACGCTGGCTCGCTCGCTCGCGGACAAATTCCTGGAGACGCTGTTGATCCACGCGCGCCTCGTCCGATGCAGCTTGCTCGACCTGCTGCAGCAGATCTGCCAGTGTGTCTTGCGCCTGAGCGCTCAGAGGCGCAACCAACAGGGCCGCAACAATAAAAAGAATTCTTGACGTCATGATCAATTCTCCGCAGCAACGGGTGCAGGAACAGGCAGGCGGATCAGATCCGGTGCCACCTGATTACGAGCGATGGCAAGACCGTCGCTGACCGGCAGACGATACTCGGGACCGAGCTCCTCATACCGTCGGGTATTCGGGTTCCACCAGCCCGTGTCGTTGCCGTCGGTGGACTGCCAGAACAGCAGCGTCCGACCGATACGCAGGAACTGGACCCGCTGCCCGTCGTCCAGCTAGCCCGCGTAGGCCTCAGTGGTCCGCCCATATTCGATTTCGGTCTGATAGGCCTCGATGATCAGGCGGTATTTCTCCGAGGTGGTGATATCCGAATCATCGAGCATGTCGACCAGGCGGCGCGCACGTTCCTTGCGCTCTTCCAGGCGGAACGGCATATCGGCATCGACCAGACGGCCGAGGCGCGTCGCCATGTCGATCATCAGCGGCACGACATCACGGTTGGTGGCCTCCAGACCCTCGAGCTGCTGATTGATCGATGCAATCTCGTTCTGCTGACTGGTGACAATGGCTTGAAGCTGGTCGTTGTAGATTGACAGGCTCTCTGTTTCGCTGATCGTTCGGCGATACTGGTCGACAAGGCGCTGGGTTTCATCATCGACGCGATTGATCTGCTGCTGTGCCTGCGCTGCATCGCGGGTGATCCGGGTTTCCACGTTGATCGATTCATCCAGCACCTGGGCGGAGAGCCCGGCCATACAGAACGCCAGCGCCAACCCTGGAAGGACCCTACGCGATAAGGAATTCGAATCTTGAAACATGTTGCTATCCGCCCTGCTTGGTCTTGATGGTTTTCAAAGTATGAACATCTTTCGTACGAAGCTCACCCTAGGTAGGGTAGCGCGCAACCGCGACAAAAGAAAGCACTAGTCTGTGCACCCCCCAACACGAGCTCAGGGAATCACTAGTTTAATGAATTCAACCAGCAATAAATCACCTTCAGCGCAGGGTCTCCAACCCTGCGGCCTGCTGCGCCGACTGGCGGCCATTCTCTATGACGGCCTGTTGCTGCTCGGCATCGTTCTGCTCGCCACTCTGATCGTGGTCATTCCCAGCGGCACCGAGGTGCCTGCCGGCAGCGTTTTCTTCCAGCTCTATCTGCTGGTGGTCTGCTGGCTCTACTTCGCGCTGGGCTGGCGCAAGGGGCAGACCCTCGGCATGAGCGCCTGGCGAATCGAGATCCACGGTGACGGTCAGCTGCCGAGCTGGATGGCAACGGTGGCGCGCTTCGCCATGGCCCTGGTCTCCTGGGCCTGTCTGGGACTCGGCTTTCTCTGGAGTCTGTTCCGCCCGGACCGGGCGACCTGGCACGATCTGGCCTCCGACACCCGCCTTCGGGTCCGCCCGAAGCCGATCGGCAAATCGCCCTGACTGGCGCTCGATGCCCGCTCGACATCGAACCCGCTGAAGTCCGCGGGCTGATCGAACGCCAGCGCGGGCTGCGACCGTGATCATGACGATCTGCGCCGCAGCAGGGCCGCCGCGATCACGGCCACCGACAGGGCGGGCAGCAGCAGGGTCAGCCACAGCGGAGCCGGCACGACGCCTGCCACACCCTGGGCAAGGCGAATCAGCACGAAAAAGACCAGGCCCACTGTGACACCGATAAACAGATTGAGACCCGGGTTGCGCTGTCGCATCCCGGCAAAGACAAAGGGCAATCCGATCAGCACCATAGCCAGCACATTCAGCGGCCAGTACAGGCGCTCCCAGAACGCCTCGCGATAGCGCGAGGTATCCAGTCCGTTTTCCTCGAGCAGCAGACGCATGGCCGCCAGGTCGGTCATCGACAGCAATCTGGGTCGAGACACCGTGGCTTCGAACAACTCCGGTCGCAGGCCGGAATCCAGGCGCAGCGAATCCAGCCTCTCGGGCTCCTCCTGGCTCAGAGGGTCGAGACGACGTACGGTTCCGAGCTGCCAGGCACTGCCGTCATGCCGGGCATCCTCGGCGTACAACAGCGGCCCGGCGCGTCCGACCGAATCGAGCGTATAGATCTGCACATCGCCGAACAGCAGCTGATTGTCGTCGACCCAGATCGACAGTCCGATCCGCAGCATCCGGTCACGATCACGCAGCCACAGCACGCCCTCGCGCCCGTGCTGGATCTGCCCGCTTCTGGCCTGCTCCCGATCCGCCCGGGCCTGAGCCTCCAGACCGGGAATCAGCCATTCGGCGACCGCAAACAGCAGGACCAGACACAGGCCCACTGCCAGCAGAACCCGATTCAGGATGCGCCCGCGATCGAAGCCAGCGGCGCGCATGGCAACCAGCTCATTCCCCGCAGCCAGCGTACCCAGGCCAATCATCACGCCGATCAGGGCGGCAAACGGGAAGATATCGTAGAGTCGCCGTGGGGTCGTCTGGGCCAGATACACCACCATCTGAAGCCCCTGATACTCCCCACCCAATGATCGGGCCTCACGAAGCAGCTCGACCAGGGTATAGAGCCCCAGCAAGAGCAGACTGACCAGGGCGATCCCCTTCAGGACCTGGGTCACCAGATAACGGGTCAGACGCGGGCCCGAGATCACCATCGCCGCCATTGCCTGAGCAGAAGCACCATCACACCGGCCAGAACCAGCGCATGCAGCGGCCACAGGCCGGGACCGCCGGCCAGCTCGCGACGCTCCAGCCAGACCAGCGCTGCATACAGGAGATTGGTGTAGACCAGGTACAGCAGCAGGGCGAACACGACCGCGCCGAACCGCCCCTGCCTAGGACCGGCCTGCGCCAGCGGGACGGCCAGCAGGGCCAGCAGCAGCGCCGCCAGCGGTGAGGCCCATCGCCAGTGCCATTCGTGGAAGCGCGCCGGTGAATTCAGCGGCAGAAGGTCGGGCAGGGGCAAGCTCAGCTCGGCGGTCTGTCCCACGCTGATCTCCGGTGGCGGCAGGCGAACATCGTTGCGCATGAACTCGATCTGGCGGCGCTTGGCCGAGGCCAGCTCGTTGACATGACGAAGCTGGCGACCCTCATACAGCGTCAGGTAGGGCCGCTGATCGCCCTCGTCGATCCAGATCCGGCCGCTAGGGGCGCTGAGAACCTCGGACTCCGAACCGTCATCGAAGTGCACGAAGACCTCGCTGAGCAGACCGGTCTCGCGCTCGATCGAACCGACATAAAGCGTGATCCGACCCTCGTCCAGCCGGTCGAACTGCCCTGGCCGGATGCCGGAAACCAGAGCCGTGCGCGCCAGATCGATCATCAGCGCGGAGCTGCGCTCGTAGGCCGCAGGACCGGCCCAGCCCGACACCGCCAGCAAACCCGCTGACCACAGCATGGCGAGCAGGGCGATGGGCGCCAGGACGGCCGAAAACGACAGACCCGAAGCCCGCTGGACGGCCAGTTCGCTGGACTCACCGAGACGACCCAGCCCCATCAGAATACCGACCATCAGGGCCAGCGGACCGACCAGCAGCAAGGCCTCTGGAATCCGCAGGAACAGCAGCCAGAACACGCTGGCCGTGGGCAACTGTCCCTGGGCGGCATCACCGAGCAACTCGGCCAGAAAAAGCGCCAGGATCACGCCGACGAAGACCACCAGGCTCATCAGGCAGGCCTGGGCCACCTCGCGCAGTATGTAGCGCTGCAGAATCATCCAAACCGGGCCGACGAGCAGCCCCGACAGGCCGGCCCGGGCCCTGACCGCCACAGGGGCTCAGCGCCTGATCCCGCTATCGCGGCTGGAGTGACCAGCCCGAATAATCCATGAATTCGCGCGAGGATCCTGCAGGGTATTGTTCGGGCTGGGGCTGGGCAGCGGGGCATGTCGTTGGCAATCGAGGCGGTTACAATGTCGGTTGGGGTGGGGTCAGCAGGGCTTGCCGGATCGGACTGCAGCGCAAGAACCCGGGTCGACTCTGCCGACGATCGTCTCATCGAAGCCAACAGGATTCCAGCCAATGCAGTTTACAACCCGAACCGACTCGATCTCACAACTTTCTACCGACGCCCTGATCATCGGCATCGCCGTCGACCAACCCTTCGAGGGCGCGCTGGAGCAGATCAATCATGCCAGCGAGGGCCTGCTCGAGCAGCTCGACCAGGCCGGCGAGCTTCCGCGCAAGACCGGCAAGACGCTGGTTCTGCATCGTCCCCGCGGGTTGGCTGCGGCGCGCCTGATCGTGGTCGGACTCGGCAAGGCCGACAAACTCGACGGAGTCGTCTTCGTCAAGGCGGCCCTGGCCGCCGGTAAGGCGCTGCGCCAGTCGCGCGCCGCGAACGCGCACTGCCTGCTGAGCGAGACACCGGTGCGCGGTCGTGATCGAGACTGGGTGACGCGCCATACGGCCCTGGCCCTTGCCCATTCGAACTATATCTATTCAGCGACGAAGAAAGCCGAGAAGGATGCCGCGCCGGCCACCGAATCGGTCAGTTTCCCCGAACATGAGAGCGCGGGTCGCCAGCTTGCCATGGCCTCGGCCCTGGCGGCAGGCGTTCAGACCGCGCGTGACCTGGGCGATCTGCCCCCGAATGTCTGCACACCGATCTACCTGGCCGAGATCGCGACCCGGCTGGCCGAGGAGATCGACGGCCTGGAAGTCGAGATCCTCGATGAGGACCAGATGGCCGAACTCGGCATGAATGCCCTGCTGGCGGTCGGACAGGGCAGCGTCAACCCCTCGCGCCTGATCCGGATGCGCTGGCGCGGCGGAAAGGACAGCGATGCGCCAATGGCCATGGTCGGCAAGGGCGTAACCTTCGACACCGGCGGCATTTCCATCAAACCGCGCGAGCTGATGGAGCAGATGAAGTTCGACATGTGTGGTGCCGCCTCGACGATCGGCGCGATCGAGGCCGTGGCGCGTCTCGGACTGCCGATCAACGTCGACGGCGTGGTCGCTGCGGTCGAGAACATGCCCGACGGCAAGGCCTATCGGCCGGGCGATGTCATCACCGCGATGAACGGCAAGACCATCGAGGTGCACAACACCGATGCCGAGGGCCGGATGATCCTGGCCGATGCGATCTACTGGACCGGCCAGAACAGCAAGCCAAAAGCCATGGTCGATATCGCCACCCTGACCGGCGCCTGCGTGGTCGCCCTGGGCCACCATGCCAGCGGCGTGATGACCCAGAACGACGAGCTCGCCGCCGAAATCCTCAGCGCCGGCGATGCCGCCGCCGACCGCGCCTGGCGTCTGCCGCTCTGGGACGAATACCAGGAGCAGATCGAAACCCCGTTCGCCGACATGAAAAACCTCGGCGGCATGCCGGCCGGCAGCATCACCGCCGGCTGCTTCCTGTCGCGCTTCGCCGACGGCCAGCGCTGGGCCCATATCGACATCGCCGGCTCGGCATGGCAGTGGGGCAAGCCCGAATCCGCCACCGGTCGACCGGTGGGTCTGCTGGTGGAATGGCTGGTCACCCATGCCGGCGGATGGGATGTGGTGGGGTGATTCCGGTTTCCGGTTTCAGGGTTCAGGGTTTGCCCTTCGCCCTTCGCCTTTCGCCTTCAAATGCGCGTTGACTTCTACGAAATGTCCGGCCGATTCAGCGATCCGCTGTTTGTGGCCACTGTGCTGGTCGGGCGGGCCTGGCCCGAGGCCCGGACGATCGCGATCGTGGCGCCTCGCGCACAGTTGAGTGAACTGGACCATCGGCTGTGGGCCGAGCCGGAGGGTCGATTCCTGCCGCATGGGATCGACCAGAAGCAGGCCCCCATCCTGCTGGCGGAGGATGCCCCCGACCGGGCCGAGGTCCTGATCAACCTGGACCCCGGCGCACCGATGCCGGGCGGTCACTTCGAGCGAGTCCTCGAACTCGTACCGTCGGATGAGTCGACACGCGAGAAGCTGCGCGACCGCTGGCGGGCCTGGAAGCAGCGCGGCGCCGAAATCAAACATCACGTCCTCAAATGATCGGGAAGGACGCTCCCGATCAGCGACTCTTTTTGTCTTTAGAAATCAACAAAGGCAGGTCCGGCGGGTAATCTCTTGTCTTCCCGCATCGGCGACCGTACACTTGCGACCAGCTCGCATCCAAGCGCTGGGAGAACGTTCCGTGTCAAATAGCCACCCCTTTCGTCTCTCGCCGTTTTGCTGGCTCGCCGGCGCGCTGCTGTTCGCCAGCCCGGGGCCCGGACAACAGCTCAGCGCCGCACCCCTCCCGCTTTCCCCGGATTTTCTGCCGATCGAAGCTCCGCCGAATGGCGCCTTCGGCATCGGCCTGAACATGAAACCGAACCAGAACGGCGGCTTCGTGTTTCAGTACCTGAACCAGCTCGGAGGACTGTTCAGCATGCACAGTGAGAATACTGGTGGCGATTACCAGTACCTGACCTGCGCGAACAGCAATCCGGGCGCCGGTGAGCCCGACCATGTGATTCCAGCCTTTCCCTCGGGCACGCTGGTCGACGCCAGCCTCGCCTCCGGCGACTGCTTCTTTGCCTCCAACACAAGCCAGGGGAGACTGCTCTCCGCCGACTTCGGCGGCGCCGGCGGGTTCATCGCCGTGCGTGAAGATCGTTTTTCCGGCGATCGCTACGGCTTCCTGCTCGCCCGCATCGACCCCGACGGCACGCTGCAGATCCTGTCTGGAGCGATCGAAAGCCAGGACGATGTTGCGATCGAGACCACGCCCGAACCCCAGACAGTGTTCCGGGATCGATTCGAATCGCTGGCCGTTTCCCTTCAAGAGCCACGCCCGGGAGATGACTCATGAGCACCGACAACACGTCCCGCAGGGGCTTTACGACCGGCCGCATGACCACCTACCTGTCGCTATCGGCGGCGAGCGTGATCGCGACCGATGCCGCGGCCGAAGTGGTCCATATCCCTGCCGGGAATCTGCCGGTCGAGATCATCAACAACGACCAGTTGTTCCTGCGCTTTTCCCTGCGGGCGCCCGGCGGCGAGAACCTCTACGATTTCGAGTTTGCTCCGGAAACCGCTTATGGGGGAACCTTCATGCCGTTCAGCGGCAATCAGGGCACGGCCCAGATTCTGGTCAGCACCGAGAATCGGCCCGCTGGCGTTGCCACGTCGGTCGGACCAGGCACCACGATCGACGACAGCCTGGCAGACCCGAATGATCGTTTCTGGTCGAATGGCTATGCCATCGATCCCGACGATTTCGATGGCTCACGCCACTACCTGCCGGTTCGTTTCGGGCCACAGGACAATCGCAACTACGGCTTTATCGAACTCGAGATCACGCCGGACCGGAGTCTGCGTATTCTCGATGCGGCCTGGGAAACGCTGCCCGAGGTGCCGATCACCACGCCGTCATCAGCCCTCGACGATGCGGCCCTGAGCGCCCTGGCCGGTGGCGACGAGGCGGTCGACAGCCTGCGCAGGCAGGACTGAAGGCGGGCGCCGAACCGGAAAACCCATGCGCCTGATCCTGGTCGATGTGCCGGGGCTGGACTGGCCCCTGATCGACACCCTGGGCGGCGAGCATCCGGCAAGCTGGTTCAGCGATGTGCGCCGCAACGGGGCCCATGGCGCGCTGACCGGCTTCGTGCCGGCCATCGATGAGCCCCTCGCGACCAGTCTGGTTTCTGGTCAACGCCCCCCCGAGCACGGCATCCACGGCGCATGGCGGCTCGACGGAGAGCAGATCCGCCCGCAGCACGCGGGTGACAGTCGCTGTCCCTGTCTGTGGGATACGGTGGCTGCAAGCGGCCGCCAGAGCCTGGTCATCGACTGGCCCGGCTTTCCGGCGCTGGAGGTTTCCGGTGTCTGGGTGGCACCTGCCTGGTTCGATCATGGGCGCGTCGAAGGCCTGAGCGATCCGGTCCTGACCCGCGAACTGACCGAGCTGCGCCTCGATGCCGCCGCCATGAACCCCGCCAGTCTGCTTCCTTTCCTGCGCGACCCGCAGAGGTCGGCACGACGCCCCGAGTCCGCCGTGCTCGCATCCGCGGTGGCTCGACACGCCAGCGTTCAGTCCACGACCACCCGCCTGATGAAGCGCGAAGACTGGTCGCTGCTGCTGCTGCGCTATGACCTGATCAGCCGCCTGGCCCCGCGCTTCATGGCCCATGCGCCTCCGGCCCTGGCACAGGAATCCGAGGCTGAACTCTGGTCCGGCGTGATCCCGGCCGCGCTGCGCCTGATCGACCTGAGCCTGGCGCGTCTGGCCGAGCTGGCCGGCGACGAGACGGCCTTTCTGCTGGTCTCCTGCTTCGGTACTCGGCAGGGTAGCCGGCGCCCCTCACCTGGCGCGCCGGCCGCTGCCTGGCAGACCGAGCAGGGATTGGTCGGCCTGACCGGTCCAGGTGTGGCGCCAGGCGTGCGCACCTGGGGTGCCGATATCACCGACATCCTGCCCACGGCTATGCGTCTGCTCGGCTCAGGACCGCCGGAACGACTTCCGGGCCGCTGTCTCCAGGAAGCCTTCTTGTCCGCAGGGACTGCAAACGAATACCCCCTCGAGGGTCCGCCCATCGAGCGCGCGCAGGCTGTCCCCGTGACCGGAGCGCCTACCTGCCACGACGCGCCGCCCGAGCGCTCCGAGCTGGCTCGCGAACTCGATCGTCGCGAGGCCATGGCGCGTCTGCAGGCCGGCGATGCTGCCGGCGCCAGGCCGCTGCTCGAGCGCCTGCACCAGGCCGCGCCCGATGATCGGCGCATCCAGCTGCATCTGGCCCGGTGTCTGTTTGCCCTCGGCGAGTCGGCGCACGCCGCCGATCTGGCTCGGGCTTTCCTGGTTGACGGCGATCAGGAGCCACGCGCGCATCTGATCCTCGGACTGATCGAGCTGGAGCAACGGCGACCCGATCACGCCCTGACCCATTTTTTCCAGGCCGAGCAGACCTGCACCGACAGTGCTATCGTGCACAGTCGGATCGGCGAGGCCTACCTGCTGACCCGGCGGAGCGAGGAGGCCCGACGAGGCTTCGAACGCGCCCTGGCCGTGGACCCTCACCATGCGCCAGCTCATGACGGCATGGCGCGCGCCTGGCTGCAGGACGAACACGACGAGCTGGCCGTCGAGTCCGCCCTGGCGGCCATCGACATCGACTACCGCCAGGTCTCGGCACATTTCCACCTCGGCGTCGCGCTGGCCCGTCTCGAGCGCTTCGGCGAAAGCGTGTCGGCGTTCAATCAGTGTCTGGCGCTCGAACCCAACCGGATCGAAGCACATCAGTGGCTGGCTGAGCTGCATCGGCGCGTGACCGGCGACCTGCTGCAGTCGGCCCGCCATCAGCACATCGTCGATCAACGCGGGCGAGAGGACGAGGGCTCTGGTTCGAGACCGCTGCCAATCTGAAGTCTGCCTGCCCGGGTCGGTTCGGGCCCTTGCCGCGAGCACGACTTGTTAGAATCGCGCTCCACGCAGCCTGCCTCCGGACCGAATGATCTGGAAGCGGCGTCAGATCGGCGCGCCGCAGCACGCCATGAAGGGATCGGAACGGGACATGGAAAAGACATACAACCCCCACGACATCGAACAGCGCTGGTACGAGCGCTGGGACAGCGAAGGCTGCTTCAAGCCGACCGGCAAGGGCGAGCCCTACACCATCCTGCTGCCGCCACCGAACGTCACCGGCACGCTGCACATGGGCCATGCCTTCCAGCACACCCTGATGGATGCGCTGATCCGCTATCACCGCATGCAGGGTCGCGACACGCTGTGGCAGGTCGGCGTCGACCACGCCGGCATCGCGACCGAAATGGTCGTCACCCGCCAGATCGAGGCTGAAGGCGGCAAACGCGACGACTACAGCCGCGAGGACTTCATCGACCGGGTCTGGCAGTGGAAACACGAGTCCGGCTCGACGATCACCGGCCAGATGCGCCGCCTCGGTGCCTCGGCCGACTGGTCGCGCGAGCGCTTCACGATGGACGACGACCTGAGTGAGGCGGTCATCGAGACCTTCGTGCGCCTGCACGAGGAAGGCCTGATCTACCGCGGGCCACGCCTGGTCAACTGGGACCCGGTCCTGCAGACCGCCATTTCCGACCTGGAAGTCGTCAACAGCGACGAGCAGGGGAAGATCTGGTCGATCCGCTACCCCCGATCCGACGGCCAGGGCGATGTGGTGGTGGCCACCACCCGTCCGGAAACCCTGCTCGGCGATGTCTGCGTCGCCGTCCATCCCGACGATGAGCGCTACACCGACCTGGTGGGAAAGACCGTCGAACTGCCGCTCACGGGTCGGCATATCCCGGTCATCGCAGACGACTACGTCGACCCCGAATTCGGCACCGGCTGCGTCAAGATCACACCGGCGCATGACTTCAACGACTGGGAGGTCGGCCAGCGCCACGACTTCGAGCCGATCAATATCCTCACCCCGACCGCCACCCTCAACGGGGAGGTCCCGGAGCAATATCGCGGCCTTGATCGCTTTGAGGCGCGCAAACGCATCGTCGCCGACCTCGACGCGGCCGGCCTGCTGGTCGAGGAAAAGCCGCACGCCATGGTCGTGCCCAGAGGCGACCGCTCCGGCCAGATCATCGAGCCCTATCTGACCGACCAGTGGTTCGTGAAGATGGACGCGCTCGGCAAGCTCGGACTGGACGCCTTCGAATCCGGCCGGATCGAATTCGTGCCCGGCAACTGGATCAATACCTACCGCCACTGGATGGAGAACCTGCAGGACTGGTGCATCTCGCGCCAACTCTGGTGGGGACACCGGATTCCGGCCTGGTACGACGATCAGGGGCAGATCTACGTCGGCCGCAGCGAGGACGAGGTACGCTCGAAGCACACGCTTGGCGATGACATGCCCCTGCGCCAGGAC
>Ga0102934_1003348_pt1 | contig 10935 bp, 5 predicted proteins | sample SalPonR2_A_D1_MG_FD_78175 | JGI IMG/M metagenome (GOLD analysis project Ga0102934, IMG submission 78175) | Salt pond soil microbial communities from South San Francisco under conditions of wetland restoration - Salt Pond MetaG R2_A_D1_MG | ecosystem: Environmental > Aquatic > Marine > Intertidal...
ATCTAACAAGTTCTACGCCTCAATCTATTCAGGAAACCGTTACCAACCAGTCTTCTGAAGGTTCAACTCAGTTCTCAAAACAAGATAAAAAAAGAAATGAGAAACTGAATGATGATATTACGGATGATAATGAATCTACATTTGTGGTCGAAAAAGGAGTGAAAGAATTTGGGTGGAAAAACCTAGGGAAAAGAATCATTGAATTTGATAATGATCTTAGTGAATACGTATATAAAGTAGATGAACCCGTTCTCTCTTCAAAAGAAGAACAAACTAAAAAAGATTTACTTCATTTATTTCTACTTGAAGCAGATATTGATGTTAGCGATATGACAGCAGAGGAGAAAAAAGAGTATCTTTATGATCTCCTTGTTTATCTTGTTAAAAAACATCGTATAAAATTATCTGAAAATAGCAAGCATAAGATTTTTTATTATTTATTTAGAGAGTTCATTGGCTTTGGGAAAATCGATATTTTGATGAAAGATGATGAAATCGAAGATATTTCCTGTGATGGCCCGAATATTCCAATTTTTATTTATCATCGAAAATATGAATCAATTAGAACGAACATAAAATTTTCAAATAAAGATACGTTAGACTCTTTCACTATTAAACTTGCTCAGCTCTGTGGGAAACAACTATCCATTTACGAACCAATCGTTGATGGGAAACTTCCAGATGGATCCCGATTGCAGACAACACTAGCAAAAACAGTGACAAATTCATCAACATTTACTATTCGTCGGTTTAAAGAGGACCCGCTTACTCCGATTGATCTTGTTAATTATAAGACCATGTCCGTTGAAATGGTATCTTATTACTGGTTGGCAATGGAACATGGTACTTCAATGCTATTCTGTGGTGGAACCGCATCAGGTAAAACAACGTTACTTAATGCATTATCCTTGTTTCTTCCTTCAACCTTTAAAATCGTGTCAGTTGAAGACACTCGAGAGATTAATCTTCCCCATGAAAACTGGATTGCAGGAACAACGCGTCAAGGATTTTCAACAAGTTCTGAAGAGAAAACATCAAAGGATATTGACATGTTCGATTTGATTAGGGCAGCATTACGTCAACGCCCTCGAGTTATCATTGTTGGTGAGGTTCGTGGTAAAGAGGCATACACGCTTTTCCAAGCAATGGCCACTGGTCACTTGTCATATTCAACGATGCATGCTGCAGATATAAATACCTTGATTCAACGATTGGAAAACCCTCCGATTTCTCTTCCAAGAACGTTGATGACCTCCCTTGATATCGTCACTTTTTTAACAACGTATCAACGTCACGATGGATCACTTGAAAGACGGGTGAACTCAGTTATTGAAATCATTAAACAGGAACCAGAATCAAAACGATTGATTTCAGTTACTCCGTTTACCTGGGAGTCTTCAATTAATGATACTTTCAATTATCATGGTGGTAGTAAAGTTTTACAAAATATCATGAAAAAGAGAGGGTGGACGCAGAAACAACTTGACGATGAATTACAGAAAAGACAGGATATCATCCAATGGATGGCAGATGAAAATATTCGATCGTACAAAGAAGTGGGAAAGATTGTTGCTCTGTACAAAAAAAATCCTAAAAAGGTATTGAAGAAAATGAGAGTGGATTCAGTATGAAATCTACTTGGTATTCTCAACAGTGTTTGCTAGTTCTTTCAAAACTTCATGATTCTTTTAATGAAATTAATGTTGATAAGAATCTACTGATGCAAAAAGCTCGTTTGAGCATGACCTTTAATGAATATAAAGCAACATTGTTAGTTAGTAGTATTATCGCTTCAATCGTTAGCTTACTTATGTACGGACTCTTTTTTCCTTTTTTAGAATCTTCGTTTTCAACTTTTCTGCTTTTAAGTATCCCTTTTTTTATTGTAATTGGAATAACTGGGTTGAGTTATCTTATTTATCGATATTTACCAGAGATGAAAATAAAAAATAGAGGACAAAATATTGATCGTTTTCTTCCCTATGCAGTCAATTATTTAAACACCATGTCTTCCACTGGAACTGCTCCGTCTGAAATGTTTCAAACACTTTCTAAAATGCCTGTTTACGGTGAAATTCAACATGAATCTAAAAAAATCAGTTCGGAAATAGAAGTGATGGGTGTTGACAACATCACTGCATTAAAACATGCGATTGAACGTTCGCCATCTGAGAAATTCAAAGAATTTATTCAAGGATTAATTGGTACCATTCAATCGGGAACCAGTCTTCAATCATATCTTTCAACAGCAGTCGATCAGTATATGAATGATGATTTGCAGACACGAAAGAAAAATTTGGAAACACTTGGATTTCTCGCTGAAGTTTTTGTGATGACCGTGATTGCATTTCCAATCTTTTTAGTAATTATTCTCACCGTTTTTAGTTTTATAGGAAGTGATGTGAAGGGTACCGTGAATGTGTTATATATCCTTTCATTCTTGTTTTTACCATTAGCATATCTTGGATTTTACGCGTTGATAAAATTAATTCTTTTTGATACCGTTGAACATGTTCAATTTATAACGTTGAAAGAACGAATTAAAAAATTCTTTTCATTGAAAAGATTAGATTTTCGAGTGTTCCTGTTAACAGTTGGCCTTGTATCCGTTTTCTTATCAGGTAGTATCATTGGTCTTTATCTAGACTGGTTTATTTTTTCAACTCCATTTTTATTTAACATTTTGTTTATTACATCTCTTCTTTGTCTTGGACCTTATGGGATTTATAGTTATTTTGAATTAAAGAAGAAACATGAAATTCAACATTTTTTCCCAGAGTTTCTTACAGAGATGAGTAATTCATTAAACGCTGGATTAAACGTGTTTAATGCACTCCGGGTCGCCCAGCAAAGCAAATATGGCGTGTTAACTCCTGAAATTAAAAAAATGAATGTTGATCTTTCCTGGAGAATTCCGTTAAAAAATGTTTTTGTCAAATTTGCTCATCGATTAAAAAACGGATTAATTCATCGCTTGATTATTACCATTAACAAAGGTTTGTTCATGGGTGGAAACACGTCATCAGTTTTTGCAGCAGTATCAAAAGAACTCAAACAGATTAACACGGTTCGACAGCAGCGATCAACAGATATGTCACTATATACAATTGTTATCATTATGAGTTTTTTTGTGTTTTTGTTCATCGTGTTTATTTTAGATAATACGCTGTTTTCTTATTTTTTTGAAATACAATCAAATTCTGCTAGTTCACTTCCATTATTCGTTCAAGATGTAGATCAAACTTCGCTTCAATACGGTTTGTTTTCATTTGTGTTTGTGCAAAGTATGGGTGCTGGAATGCTCAGTGGTTACATGAAAGAAGGAGAACTCTCTGCTGGGATTCGTTATAGTTTCTTTCTTGGATTGATCACTATTTTTGCATTTATGGTGTTATTTTAGTGAAGACGTATGAAAGAGAAAAGAAAGAATCTTGGAGTTTCAGAAATCATTGGCACTATTCTTTTACTTGGAATTAGTGTCACATTATTTTCAACACTTCAATTCTATGTTTTCTCTGCAGAACATAATATCGATTCACCTGATGCGGTAATCGGCGGGAGTTTAGAAGACCAGGTTATTGTTCTACAACATTTAGGAGGTCCTTCTCTTGATGATGCACGAATTCATTATCAAATAGGAAATAGTTCAATCAAAATTTTGCTAAATTCCTCTTATTTTATTGATGATAATCAAAATCAGAAATGGGATGTTGGTGAAAGTATTAGATATCCTGTTTCACTTGACGGAAATCCGTTAATTCAAGCAGAAGTAATCGATGAAAAATCAAACGAGTTATTATTTATTAATGTATTAAGAAATGGGGAAAGAACTGAATCAGATCTCGCTCCAGAGAGCACGCCAAATACCAATTGGTGGAATGAAGATTGGCGCCTGCGAGTTAAACTAAATAGTACTACTGGAGAAAATATCCCATATAATAATTACAAAGGATACACTGTTCAGTTCACTTATGACACGGATTCAACTGATTTTTTAGCATCTTGTGATGATCTAAGAATCGTCTATCAAGAAAATGATGAATTTTATGAGTTGGACAGAGAAGTACTCAATGAACATACCGCCACTAGCAGCATTCGATTCAAATTACTACGAAACATTTCGGCCAACTCGTTTGATAATAATTACTACATGTATTATTCTAATCCATCAGCAGACCAAGCACCTCACGATAAATCCAAGATTTATCTTTGGTATGACTCTGCAAAAATAGATAGAGAAGATGAATATATCCAAGGGAAGGTAGATGAATCAAGTCATGGAAATGGATGGGCAGATTCAATTGAATGGGATGCCTCAGGATATTACACTTTTGATACGGGAGATAATGCGGTTGATAGCTTAAGACCATCTGATCTAATTGAAAGAGATATTTATATCGAATATGAAATCTATCAAACAAATGCATTTCCAAATGATATGACCACAGGACCATTACTTCGATGGAGCGGTTCTGGATCTGAGGCTTCGGAGGATAGTTCCCACTTCTTTTACTATGAAATGGCTGATTCTCTTTTTCAAGTTAGTGGATACGGTTCCCATGATGATATAACTAGTGATAATCGAAATGATGTAGTTATAGCATATGGTAATCTTTTCATATTTCCGCCATTTACCTGGACTCATATTGGTTTTGCCGCATGGGATAGTGAACCAACGCAATTGAAAACATTTTACAATGATGAATCAGGCGGATGGGATGAATATAGATTCTCAGGTACTGTTAATGACAATCAGAATTCGGGACAGTTCGGCGTATGGATTCAACAGGATCAAGGCCGAATTAAAAATATTCTTGCCAGACGGTACATAGAACCAGAACCTATCGTAACTATTGAGGATGTGGAGGAGATCTAGTGATAAAAATTCTGTTATATTTTTCTAAATTACAGAAGAAAAAATCAAATGAAGGTGTCTCTGAAATCTTAGGTACCGTTCTATTATTGGCTATTTCTATTGCATTATTTTCGGCTTTATATCTGATGATGCAAAATGTATTAGTCGCTGAGAATCCTCCTGTAGCAGATCTTGTTGGTTATATCGATGGAGATACTGTTTTTATTGAGCATCATGGTGGAAATTCTTTACCTGCCTCAGTATCAATCTCTGTGTCAATCGGTGGAGAGAAAAACACGATTGATTTTGATGAAACTTTTGATGAAAATAACAATGGGTATTGGGATATTGGAGAAAGAGTATCTTTTACCGAAACTAGTGTAGATGAAGAGTATTTCGTAGATGTTTCAGTTGTTGACCGTAATAGTAATAATGCTATTTATTTAGGAATGCTTAAAGAAGGGTTTGGTATCGATTCTAAACCAGACGCTCCTGATGATTCCTCTCCAATTATAGCCTGGTGGCATTTCGATGAACAAAGTGGATCAGTTGCCTTTGATGCAACTCAGAATGATAACCATGGAAGTTTGTCTCTTACATCTTGGATCGGTGAAGGTAATAATTTAAGCTGTTTATGGTTCAATGGAGAAAATAGTTCCATATCTGTAGAACGAGATGCTCATCCAGAGTTGGATCCGACAGAGCGTCTTACTATGATGGCCTGGGTGAAAAACACAGATGTTGATGATAATTATCTAAGTAACATTGTGTGTCGTTCAGGTGGCTCTGATGAGTATTCCTATGCGCTTTATTTAAATGATGGGCTAACAAATGATAATATTGGAGTGCAAGTGAGAACAGAGACCGGTGGCGTTCAAAATAAAGAATGGGAATGGACTGAGATCAATGGCAGTTGGTTTCATGTCGCTGCGTCATTTTCAAATGAAAATAATGGAACGATTGTGTTGTATCATAATGGTCAACAAGTTGCTTCTTGGAACGATGTTGGAACGAATCTTGTGTATCGAACCGAATATGATAATGACCAAGTCTATATTGGATCTGGACCATTATATACCTCTAATTATTTTAAGGGGTTATTAGACGAAGTCATCCTTTTCAATGATACGTTAAGCAGTGAAGAAATTCATCAATTCTTCCTTCAAACTGCACCAACTCCGCTTCTGAGTCAACGGGCGGAATGGCGTATGAACGAGAATAGTGGATCTATTGCCTTTGATTCCTCAGGAAATAACAATCATGGTATTATTCATGATGCAGAATGGACTCAAGGAATTAATGAAAGTGGCTTATCTTTTGATGGAGCAAGTTGTGTCAAAGTCAATGAAAGTAATTCCTTAAACATTGATGGGGATCAATTAACATTAGAAGCTTGGGTTAAATGGAATGAAACTCCATCTAATGCAGATGATTGGGCAAACATTATTTTTAAAGAAACTGATAGAGCATGGGGTCCTCATTATCAATTACAACATGATCAGAACAATGAACATTTTGAATTCACTATTTCAACAATTGAATCAGATAATGCCTATCTTTGGTCAACAACTGAAGTTCAAAAAGATGTATGGTATTATGTTGTTGGCACCTATGATGGCAGTGAAATGAAGATTTATGTGAATGGATCACTTGAAAACACAAAAAATGTTCATGGTAATTTTATAACTTCGACAAATCCAGTGTATCTTGGCTGTCGATCTGGAATTGAACGATTTTTCAATGGATTCATAGATGAAGTTAGTATCTATAATTATGTTCTCACCCCTTCGCAAATAATAGAACGATATAATCAAACCATTGAGAATTATGGATCTGAAACTAATTTAGTATCATATTGGAAACTGGATGAAAATAGTGGAACGACTGCGTTTGATAGTATCGGGTCAAATGATGCAGCGATTGATTCTGCGAGTTGGATTGATGGAATACATAATAGTGGTCTTTTATTTGATGATCAAAGAGATAGTTTATCTGCGGATTCTTCTGAAAGTTTGAGGATAAGAGATGATATGAGTATTTCTTTCTGGTTCAATGTTGATTCATTACCAAGTGGATCAGATGATGCACTCTTTACCTATACAGCAAATGGTGAAAGTGAACAACATAATACGTTGTATGAATTATTCATGGATAGTTCTGGAGATTTAACATATAAACATGAATATGACAATGGTATTGATCAGACGTTCACGTTTGATGCAAATATTCTTGCTAGTTCATGGTACCATCTTGTTCTCACCAGGGATTCTGCAACAAATCAAGTAACATTTTATCTTAACAGCGTAGAACTTGGATCTTTCACCTATACTACGCCTCCAACTGGCGGTGAATCTTCTAAACTTTATCTTGGCTCAGATAGGCCTAATCAAAGAAGAGCGTTTAATGGCATAATGGATGAAATAAGATTGTATACCGGTGTCTTGTCAACAAGTGAAATTGAAGAGTTATTCAATGAGTTTAACACTCAGCAATCTGGACTTATATCTTATTGGGAGTTCAATGAGAATAGTGGATCAACTGCATTTGACACTGTTGAATCAAATCATGGAACAATATATGATGCAACCTGGACTACTGGATTAAACGGAAGTTGTTTATCCTTTGATGGAGATCATGATTATGTCACTGTATTCGATGATAACTCATTAGATCTTTCAACTAGTGGAACCGTTGAAGTATGGGTTAACATTGATAGTTATCAGTCGTTTGCAGGAATTGTTCATAAAGGAGAAGAAACTGATTTTTCTGATGAAGCATACACCTTGCAATTTTGGAATAGTCCCGGCTCCCTCAGATTTGCTATAACTGATGAAAATAATGACATGGCTTACGTTGATAGTTTAAGTTTATTAGAGTTGAATACCTGGTATCATATTGTAGCTACATGGAATGAAAGTTCAGTTTCACTGTTTATTAATGGAGAACTAGACAATTCAGAAAGTAATACTATTGCTACAGTTAGAGACTCGAATGGAGCATTACAAATTGGTTCACAATTAACTGAAGATTACAATTCTAATTATGGTGTTTTTGGATTTGATGGCCTAATAGAAAACGTAAAATTACATAATTCAGCGTTAAATGCGAGGGAAATTAATCAATCATACCAGTCAAACAAACCAGATGATGAATTAAATCAAGAAAACATGCTTGCATGCTGGATGCTAAATGAAAACACTGGCTCAATAACTGCTGATTCCATTGGATCAAATGATGGGAGCATTCAAGGAGCAACATGGACAACAGGTAAAGATGAAAGTGGGCTAAATTTTGATGGTTCGCAACTGGATTATGTAAATATACCTTATGATAATTCAATTAGTTTAGATCATGATTTTAGCGTTTCTTTCTGGATTTATCCAACAGATGAAACCGTTCAATGGAGAACAGTTCTATCAAAATCTAATCAATTTACTTGCTCGTATATCAGAAATGATGGAATTCGAGTTCATATAAATGGCTATGCCAACATTGATTCACAAACGTCAGCACCCCGAAACACATGGACTCATGTTGTTTTTACGTATAAAAACACAGATGCCGGAGATGATGAAATCGTTCTTTATATCAATGGTGAATTTGATGGAAAAGTAGGACCAACGTGGGGAACGCCCAATACTCCAATTAATCCATTGATAATAGGTGGTGAGGTAAGTGGTTCATATTATACTGGATCTCTTGATGAAATCATCATTTATGATAAATCTATATCAGCTGAGGAAGTAACTGCTATTTACAATTATTATGATTAGAAAAATAAAAAAAGAGTATAGAGAAAAATGATACAAATTAAACAACTTAAACATGACAATAATGCAGTCGTCGGAATTATTACTGCAATCCTGATTGTTGGATTATTCGTAACCGTCTTTGCCACGGTTCAAACAGTGTATGTTCCACAATGGATGGAGGAAAACGAAGCAACCCATTTACAAGAAGTAAAAAACCAATTCATGCAACTTAAATTTGCTCTTGACATTCAGGTTTATAATCCAGAACAATCTGAAATGAAATTAACCACACCTATCACCCTTGGCAGTGAAAAAGTCCCTTATTTTCTATCAGAAAAATCTTATGGAGAAATTAAAATTGATGAAGATGCGTTTCAACTAGAAATTACAGGTAATGATTCTACAGTTGAGGAATCATTGAACACCTTGTATTATCAATCACAAAATTCGTATTATCCAGACCAACGATATACCTATGAAACAGGGGGCGTTATTTTAAGTCAATCAGAAGGATCTTTACTGGTTTCCTCACCATTTTTATCAATTTCAGAATCTAATGAAAATATTTCATTTAATTGGACCATAATAAATATTACTTCAATAGGAGGAAAACGTTCAGCTCATGGATCAAGTACCTGTTCTATTCTCAGCCAATATACAAATAGATCAGAAACAAGGATAGATAACGTCTCTGAAATTCAAATAAACACCGCTTATCCGCTTGTCTGGAAACGGTATTTAAACGATACATTACAGGATACAGGATTAATCTATAATACTAATTATACAATAAGTGTGCAATCAGATAGTATCCTTCTTACATTGTTTGTTGATAAACAAGTTAATTGGAATATAAACAAAGTAAATGTCATTGCTCAGATTACACCTGGATGGATCATATAAAATCTGTTAAAGATTTCTTAATCGGTAACATCACCAAATACTTCTTGATTTGGATAAACCACGATTCCATTATCGGATATATTCATGGAAACGATTTTTTTCTCATGCTTTGCCCCACGCATCTTAACGACTTCAATTGCACTTTCTCGCATGTTACCTCGTCTTACATTATAAAGGGCAATCACCCCATCAGAAAGAAATTCTTCAACTCCAGATAAAAAACTTTCTTTATGAGCTGGATTACTCCCTGAAATCAAAAAATTTGTACTTCCTACTTCCTCTAAAAAACGGAATAATCGTTCCGCATAAAATCGATAGGAGTGTTCTTTACCTATGAATGTTGAGGAAACTGCGGTCAACGAATCAATGATGGTAAAATCAGGTTTGAATCCACTACCGCCTATGATAAATGGCTCAAGATCCATAACCAGGTTACCCGTATCTTTTGACATCATTGCTTGAACTCCTCCCGCACTTTCATTTTCTTCATAATATAAATCACTGGAAAGCTGTCGTTGAATACAAAAATTATCTTGTTTAATCAATTCATCTGCATCCCAACCAAATTCATTCATATGTTCAATTAATCGTTTTCGTGATTCTTCAAAACTGATGTACAAACAATTCTTACCTTGACGTGCCTGATGAGCAAGTAATTGTAAACAAAAAATAGTTTTACCTGATCCTGGTGTGCCAGTTATTAATATGTTTGATTGTTTTGGAATTCCATGTTGAAATAATCCATCAAATCCCGGAATCCCTGTTTGAATATATGATTTGTTAGATTGATTTTTCTTTCTGGGAGAAGAGGTTTGCATTTGTTTTTGAACATTTGCCTTTATTTTATCCATATCAATAATGCCAGGGGGCATTCTTTCGCACACCATCCTCGATTTCTTTTTATTAAACAGGTATTGTTTAAATTAACATTTTTCACGACATATTATAAATTATGTTTTCCTCATTATGATTTTTTTGATTAAATTGAGGATTCCATTTTCCATTAGTAATATGTAAGGTGAATATAAATTGACTGCCTTTATCCGGACCTTCACTTGTAACCCAAATCTTTCCCCCATGTTTATTTATAATTCGTTGGCAAATATTCAATCCTAATCCATGACTGTCAACATCAGTCCGTGCAACATCTGCTTTATAAAACTCATCAAAAGCATACTCGATTTGCTTCTTCGTCATCCCAATTCCATTGTCACGTATTTGAATAGTAACCTCATTATGATCAGTTTCATTTGCGGTTATTTCGATAACTGGAGCGTTTTCTTCTTGCTTATATTTCAATGAATTAGAAATGAGGTTATGAAAGACTTCATTTAATTGCATTTCATCAGCATAAACAATCAAAGAGGGATCTATATTAATGAGCAACTGAGCCTGTTCTTTTTCAAGTGTAGCATGCATTTGTTG
>Ga0102934_1003349_pt1 | contig 10933 bp, 13 predicted proteins | sample SalPonR2_A_D1_MG_FD_78175 | JGI IMG/M metagenome (GOLD analysis project Ga0102934, IMG submission 78175) | Salt pond soil microbial communities from South San Francisco under conditions of wetland restoration - Salt Pond MetaG R2_A_D1_MG | ecosystem: Environmental > Aquatic > Marine > Intertidal...
GATCCAAACATTTTTATTCCATTTACAAAAAAATGAAAAAGCGCAATAAGCCATTTGAAGAGATCTATGATCTGCTGGCAATTCGGGTTATTACTGATACCAAGGAAAATTGCTATAAAGTTCTTGGTATTGTTCACGAGCTTTACAATCCAATTTCAGAACGGTTCAAGGATTATATCGCCAATCATAAGGCCAATTATTATCAGTCCATTCATACAACAGTTTATGGGCCTGATGGGAATGTCTTTGAGATTCAGATTAGAACAGAAAAAATGCATGAAATTGCTGAAGAAGGCGTTGCAGCCCACTGGCGCTATAAAGAAGGTGTGTCCTCAGATAAAGATATTGACAAATATGTAAAATGGTTGCGGGATTTGATGGACGTACTTCAGTCCGAATCAGCAGCACCTGGCGATTTTATGAAGACCCTCAAGATTGACCTTTTTCAGGATGAAATTTTTGTGTTTACACCTCAGGGCGATCTTATCAGATTGCCAAAAGGCGCAACTCCGGTGGATTTTGCTTTTGCAGTCCATACAGAAGTTGGCTATGCCTGTATTGGCGCCAAGGTCAATGGTAAAATGGTTCCCCTGAACACAAAATTAAAAAATGGCCAAACAGTTGAAGTTATCACATCCGGAGAACATAATCCTAGTTATGCCTGGCTGCAATTTGTAAAGACATCCAAAGCTATTGGCGCCATTAAAAAATGGATGCGTAAAAAACAGCTCAAAGAAAGCATTAAGCTGGGGCAAAAATTATTAAACAAAGAAGATCGAAAAGGCAAGATAAAGAAGTTTTCAGAAAAGGTTAAAAAGGATCATCAGGAGCTGGGATTTAAGAACAAAGAAGACCTGCTGGCCAATATTGGCAAAGGTGAAATTACTATTGATGAGATCTACAAAAAACTTTTTCCAGAAGAATCTCAGCAGGTAAAGCGCGATTCAGCAGAAGAACATAAAAAATACATAGAAACAGCTCGTAAAAAAATCAAGGGCGTTAAAATTGATGGCATTAGCGATCTAATGGTCAAGTTTGCTAAATGCTGTAATCCAGTGCCCGGCGATCCTATTATTGGATATGTCAGCCGCGGACGAGGCGTAATCATCCATCGCACAAATTGTAATAATGTCCCCGCTCTTATTAATGAAGGTGAGCGTATTAAACTGGTGGATTGGGATATTGATAAAGGCCAGAGATTCATGGCCAAGATGAAGATTGTAGCTCAGGACAAACGCCACCTTCTCAGTGAGATTACCGATGTAATCTCGGGAGAAGAAGCAAATATTGTTAATATAGAAGGGAAAGCGGATGATGTGATTTCCCGCTTTAGAATAATATTAGAAGTAGTTAACTTAGAGCACCTGAATAGGATTATTAAAGATCTTAAAAAAGTACAGGGTGTTATAACTGTAGAGAGAAAATAACCAGGAGGTTTTTACAATGTCAACAAGACCTAAGACTTACACTAAGAAAGATGTAGTAAGACGGGCATCTCAGATTTTGGATTGCAATATCAAAGATATTGAAGACGAAGTTGATGGATTCTTCAAAGCTCTGACTGATATTCTATCCGAAGACAGAAAAAATTTAAGAATCGAGATACGGAATTTTGGTGTTTTTGAGGTTAAACCTACTAAGGCTAAACCAAAAGCCAGAAATCCAAGAACTAATGAAGAAGTTTACGTTCCTCCAAGAAGGAAAACCCATTTCAAACCTGGTAAAATTATCAGGGAAGCTCTGAAAACACCTCTTTCTGAGGTTGGTCAGGACTAATGGGTAAGATATTGGGGGTTGATTTTGGTGAGGTGAGAACCGGCGTGGCGATCACCGACCCGCTCCAGATTATTGCCTCACCATATGCAACCCTCAAGCCGAATAGCATCAATGATCTTATCAATAAATTAGTAGATATTGTTCTTTCGGAAGATGTGGAAAAAATTATAGTCGGGCTTCCTATCGGAACATCAGGTCAAGATACTGATCGCACGAAAAGAACCCGGCAATTTATCAAAATTTTACAACAATCTGTTACAATTCCAGTCGAACAGATGGATGAGCGCTATAGTTCTGGAGAAGCCAAACAGCTTTTAATTGAGCAGGGCATTAAAACCGGCCATTCAAAAGCAAAGGTAGATAAAGTAGCAGCAGCAATAATTTTGAGAAGATATTTAGATGAACAGCAAGAAACCAATAGCAGACAGGATTAGCAAGATTCCATCGCCTATAATGGCTGCCCTTTCGGGTCTGCTGATTGTACTTGCTCTGCCCCCTGTATCATTTCATTATCTGGCCTTCGTGGCCTTGATACCAATTATCTATAGTCTATATAAAGACAACTTCTATTTTGGCTTTACCAAAGGCTTTATTTTTGGTCTAATCTTAAATCTAGGAATTTTGTACTGGCTGGGTGTCAACCAGGGAACTGTCTGGTATTTTGCTTTTTTATCGATGCTGGGAGCTGTGCTTTTTCTTGCAGTCCAATATGGATTGCTTTTTATGCTGGTAGCCTATATCGGCCGCAGCCTTGGTAAAAAGGTGGCTTTATGGACCCTTCCAGTTTTAATTGCTGGCTTTGATTTTATTACCTCACGCGGTGTGCTTGGTTTTACCTGGAATAGCCTGTGTTATACCCAATCTAATAATTTGATTCCTGCCCAAATGGCTTCCCTATTTGGCTGTTATGGTTTGAGTCTGTGGGTTGTCCTTGTTAATGTTTCCCTATTTTCGCTAATAAATAAGATTACTAACCATAAAAAGTTAAAAACCGCCATTGTTATAACTATTACTATTTTTATGATTCCCTATTTGTTTGGTGGAATTTCTCTAATCAAGAAAAATGACACGAATAACCCAAAAATTAAGGTAGGACTTGTTCAACCTAATGTGGATCCGACTAAAAAATGGATTCGGTCGGATATGCGCAGTAATATCCAAACTTTATTTTCCCTTTCTGACTCAGCTGCTCAAAAGACTGATCTGGATCTGCTGGTTTGGCCAGAAACTGCTGTTCCCGCTTATATCAGATATCGCAGCTGGGTCAAAAATGATATTCAGGATTATATTATCAAAAACAACGTTAGTTTGATCACCGGAGTTCCTGATTTCCTAAAACTTGGTGAAAATGAGTACGAATTCTATAATTCCACGTTCTTTCTGACTCCCGATAATCAACAAATTGAGAGCTACAATAAAATTAAGCTAGTGCCTTTTGGTGAAAAAATCCCTTTATCCAATATTTTTGAGAGCCTGGAGAATTTAAATCTCGGTCAGGGGAACTTTGATGCCGGTGATTCGATTAAATTATTTGAGGTTCCTTTAAAATCTCAATCCAATAAAAAAGATCAAAGCATTTTATGTTCAAGTGCTATTTGTTACGAATCCGGTTTTAGCGATCTGGTCAGTCAGGGAGTTCGCAAAGGCTCGCATCTGTTAGTAATTGTTACAAATGATGCCTGGTTTGGGAATACTTCGGCTCCTTATTTACATGCTGCTATTGCCAGGTTGCGAGCGATTGAAAATAGAATCCCGGTTGTCAGAGCTGCCAATACTGGAATCTCTATGATAATTGACAAAAAAGGTCGCCTGCTACAAAGATGTGGCTTTGATGAAAAATGCTCTGCTACAGCAAATCTAGAAGTTCGCTCAGGAACCACACTATATACACGAATTGGGCGCTATTTTAATTGGTTGCTGGTGGGGGCTGGTATAATTGTTTTAATTATAAGCATCTGGAAAGGCCGTCAAGAAAATAAACAGGAAAGGCTAATATGAAGAAATCAATTTTTATTTTATTGTTAATTCTTACTCCGGCTTTGCTATTTTCTCAAAGCAATCCAACCCAACCATCTGATTCCTTTCAATTGAGCCGGAATCAAGCCCGCTTGACTCTTCTAAAATCTGTGGTACTACCCGGCTGGGGAGAACACAGTCTGGGTTATCACACTCGCGGGTTTGCGCTGCAGGGTTCAGAATTATTGTGCTGGGCTGCTTACGCAGCATTTACATTTATTGGTGAGGCCAGAAAAAAAGATATGAAAGCTTTTGCAGCCGAGCATGCTGGTGTTGAACCATCTAACAAAAGCAAAGAATATTTCGCCGATATAAGCAAGTATGATAACATCTATCAATATAATGAAGCTATGTATAGAAACCGGTCAATTAGCCTTGTATATTCCAATGTTGATAAATATTACTGGGATTGGGATAATGAAAACAATCGTAAGGATTTTGACAATATTCGTTTCGATTCGGGAGTTTACTTGAGGAATGCCTCCCTGGCAACTACCGCTCTAATAATTAATCGTCTGGTCAGTGTTATTGATATCATGTCTTTGACCAGCGGAAGGATAAATGAATCCAACTCAAGGGTTAGAGCCAGTTTTCAACCCGGGCTTATTTCTCAGAGACTTTCAATAACTATAGACATGTAATTTTTTCAGGTAATCAATTACCAATGTTGTGCAATTAATGGTAAGATTTCGATTGAAAATAGAATATGATGGAACTTACTATCATGGCTGGCAAAAACAAAAAAATGCCAAAACTGTTCAAGAAACTATAGAAAAGGCCCTGCTTCCGCTCAACCAGGGAGCGAGAGTTGTTATTCATGCTTCCGGTCGTACTGACAGTGGTGTTCATGCCCTGGCTCAGATTGTCCATTTTGACCTTTCAACTGATCTAGAATCCAACACAATAAAAAATGCTATTAATGCCCGTACTCCTCGGGATATTGTTATTCATAAATGTGATATAGTTGAGCCTGATTTTCACGCTCGGTTTCATGCTCGCAAACGTTATTATATGTATAAAATTCATACAGCCAATACTGCCATAAAGCGGAAATATGTCTGGCCAGTTGACCATTCTCTGGAACTGGATTTGCTTGAAAAATGTGCAAAAATGATAGAAGGATATCATGATTTTGAAGGCTTTTGCCGGTCGTCAGATGAAGCCGATCATAAAAAGTGCCGAATTTATAAATCTACATGGAAAATTCATAAAAAAACCTTAATTTATAAGATATGTGGAAACAGATTTTTGCATAGTATGGTGAGGATGTTAACAGGAACAATGATAGAAGTGGCTCGGGGACGTTACAAACTTGAAGATTTTTGCAATATTCTGGAAAATAAAAGCATTCCAAAAAGGGTTGATCCTTTTACAGCCCCGGCCAAAGGTTTATACCTGGAAAAAGTAGAATATTAAATAGCAAACGGAGTTGAAAAATGAAATTTTTCATCGACACTGCTAATTTGGAAGAAATTCAAGAAGCTGAATCCTGGGGAATATTGGATGGAGTTACTACCAATCCAACGCTATTATCACGAGAAGCGGGTCATTATAAAGAGAATCTGAAAAAAATATGCGAAGTTGTAGATGGGCCGGTCAGTGGTGAAGTTGTCAGTCTGGAAGCAGATGGTATGGTTGAAGAAGCCCGTGAAATTGCCGCAATCCATGATAATATGGTGGTCAAAATTCCAATGACTCTGGAAGGTCTAAAAGCCATTAAACGGCTCACTGCAGAAGGTATCAAAACTAACACAACTCTAGTTTTTTCACCTTTACAGGCCCTCATGGCTGCCAAAGCCGGCACTACTTTCGTGAGTCCTTTTGTAGGGCGAATGGACGATATTCAATCGCCGGGTATGGACGTGGTGGAAAAAATCGTCAAAATTTATCATAATTATGATTTTAATACCGAGATAATTGTAGCCAGCATACGCAATCCTATTCACATTGTTGATGCCGGAATTGCTGGTGCCGACATCTGCACAATTCCTTATAAAGTCATTAAAAAATTGGTTTCCCATCCCAAAACAGATGAGGGAATTGAGAAGTTCCTCCAGGATTGGGAAAAAGTAGAAAAATAATAGAGGCCACTATGAAGAAGGCACTAATTTATATAACAATTATTTTATTGGTCTCGGTGCCGATTTTTGCCCAAAGCGGGAGTCCGCAGCAAAAAATTGAAAACTCTCGCCGCAATGCCATTACCCGGGCTATCCATGAGGTCAGTTCGGCAGTCGCCGGGATCAATGTCTCAGCAATTGAAACATACAACATGTCCAGAGATCCCTTTTTCAACATGTTTTTTCCGGAATTGCGCAGACAGAGAAAAGTACAAAGTGTGGGCTCCGGAGTTGTGATTAGTCCCGATGGATATATTGTTACCAATTATCACGTTATCGAAGATGCTATAATCGGTAATGCCGGAAAAATTGTAGTTACCATTCCCCCTGGAGATAAATATAATGCAGAAGTAATCGGACAGGACAAGGTAAGTGATGTAGCCCTTCTTAAAATTGATGTTGAGGATGCCCATTACGTGCGGATGGGCGATTCAGATAGTATTATTTTAGGAGAATGGTCAATAGCTCTGGGTAATCCCTTTGGATTGTTCAGTGTAAGCAAAAGGCCGACCGTGACCGTTGGTGTTATATCAGCTCTTAATATGGATTTTGGTGCTCAGCAGGATGATCGAGTCTATCAGGATATGATTCAAACTGATGCTTCCATTAATACGGGAAATAGTGGCGGACCGCTTGTAAATGCCCATGGTGAATTGATTGGAATCAACACTTTTATCTTTACCGGTGGAAATTACTCCCGGGGCTCAATCGGAATCGGTTTTGCCATTCCGGTGAACAGAGTTAAAACAGTGGTAGAACAGTTAAAAAAATACGGCGAGATCGACCGCTCCTATCGCACCGGTTTGATTGTCAATGATGTTTCTCAACCAATGGCTGAATATCTGGGGCTGGAGAGTGATGACGGTGTGATTGTCAGTCAGGTTAAGGAGAACAGCTCAGCAGACAAAAGCGGATTTAAGGTCGGCGATGTTATTATAAAAGTTGGTGATAAAACTGTCAAGAGTAAGGAAACAATAGCCCGATATATAAAAACGAACTATTTGAAAGCTGGTGATATTTTGAATTTGCTGGTGATCAGAGATGGCAAAGAAATGGAACTTGAACTGGAGCTGGAAAGATATGATAAATAGATATACCTTGCCCAAGATGGGCAAAATTTGGTCGCAGGAAAACAAATACAAAACCTGGTGGATTGTTGAAAGGGAGGTCTGTCGAGTGCAGGCTGAACGAGGCGCCGTTCCGAGGGAAGATCTGAAGATTATTGAAGACAGAGCGGATTTTGATGTCGATCGGATTCTGGAAATTGAAGAAGAAGTCAAGCATGACGTAATCGCTTTTTTGACCAATATTTCCGAAAACATCGATGATCCCGCTTCTCGTCATATCCACAAAGGCATGACCTCTTCCGATCTTCTGGATACGGCTCTTGCTTTACAACTTTGTGAATCCGGAGAATTGATCCTCAAAAAGATCAAAAATTTGATTTCCGTTCTGGAAAAAAGAGCTGAAGAGTTCCGGCATCAGTTGATGATCGGTCGCACTCATGGTATTCATGCCGAACCGGTTACCTTTGGTCTGAAGCTTTTGCTATGGAGAGATGAAATTTATCGTCATTTAGATCGATTTGAAAAAGCGCTCAAAGATGTTCAGGTTGGCCAGATTTCTGGTGCTGTGGGTACTTATCAGCATCTTGAACCGGAAGTTGAGGAAATGACCTGCCGCAATTTAGGCCTCACACCTGCACCAGTTAGCAATCAGGTTATTCAGAGAGATAGACACGCTGCCTTTGTTTCTGCTATTGCTCTACTAGGAGCTTCACTTGGGAAAATTGCAACTGAGATTCGACATTTACAAAGGACTGAGGTTCTTGAAGCGGAAGAATATTTTTCCAAAGGTCAAAAAGGTTCTTCTGCCATGCCTCACAAACGAAATCCTATTAAAACAGAACGGATCTGTGGTATGGCTCGTTTGTTGAGAGGTTTTACACAAACTGCTATGGAAAACGTGCCTCTCTGGCACGAAAGAGATATTTCCCATTCATCGGCAGAAAGAGTGATCCTGCCCGATAGTTGCATCACTATTGATTTTATGCTCAGGGAAACAACTAATGTTATTGATAACTTGCTTGTCTATCCAGAAAACATGAAAAGAAATCTGAATCAAACCCGGGGCTTAATCTATTCTCAAGAAATTTTGCTGGCTTTGGTAGAAAAAGGATTGACCAGAGAAGATGCCTATAAAATGGTACAACGTAATGCCATGAAAAGCTGGAAAGAAGGAATGGACTTTCGGCAGCTTCTGCTCCAGGATGATGAATTGCTTGAACATTTACCAGAAGAAGAGATCAATAAACATTTTAACCCTGATAAAATATTAGAACGGGTTGATTATATTTTTGAACGTTATCAAGAAAAAACTAAAAATCAGCAGGATTAATCGGCTGGTTTTCGAGATCAGGAATAAAGGGTGGTGAAATTGGCAAAGGGAAGTGAAAAATTATTGCTTACCGCTCTAGTTTTAGTTCTAATTGTGTTTGCAATTTCCCTGATTTCTCCTCTAGGTTTTTTGAAAATAGTGAGGTGGGTTTTCCTGGTGGCATTTTTGCTCCTGGTTCTCTTTTTTCGTGATCCCGATAGAAAGATACCTTCGGGCGCTGAAAATATCATCAGTCCGGCCGATGGCAAAGTTGTTTCCATCGAGCATGAGGATAATAGGAAGCGAGTGGCAATTTTCATGTCTCTTTTCAATGTGCATGTCAATCGGGTTCCTGTAAGTGGAAAAGTCATTGTCAGAAAACATTCTCCGGGACAATATTTACCGGCCTTTAATCCTAATTGTCATTTGAAGAATGAGCAATGTGAGATCATCATCCAGCACAAAGACATCAAGGTCAAGGCCGTACAGATAGCCGGTTTAGTGGCCCGTAAAATTGTCAACTATCTGGAAAAAGAAGATTACGTAAAAGCCGGTCAAAGATATGGAATGATCAAGCTGGGCTCTCGTGTTGATGTAGAATTTCCTGATAATTGCCCTGTCCAGGTTGAAAAAGGGCAAAAAGTGAGAGCCGGACAAACAATTATCGCAAAAATTGAAAGAGGCTAATTGGTGACAGAAAAGAAGCGCTACATACCAGATCTGGTAACCATTCTGAACTTGTTCTTTGGCTTTTTAGCCATTATGAAAACGCTGCATGATAATTATCTGGCTGCTTTTCTCTTTATTTTTGTAGGCGCTCTTTTTGACAGTCTGGATGGAAAAATTGCCCGCTTTCTGGATCGTGAATCCAGTTTCGGGAAGGAATTTGACTCGCTGGCTGACTTGATCACCTTTTGTGCTGCTCCAGCCATCATGGTTTATAAAATCTATTTGAATCAATTAGGACTTTTTGGCATGGGAATTAGTTTTAGTTTGCTTTTATTTGGGGCAATTCGTCTGGCCGAATACAATAGTACTGATGAGCCCCGCCAGGACAACAAATTTTCTGGTATGCCTGTTCCAGCTGCTGCCCTGACGATTGGTTCCTTTATCTGGTTTAATTTTACCAGCACAGGCGGACATGGCAATACTGAATTTGTGATCGCCCTTGTTTTGATCATTTCCTTTTTAATGGTTAGCAGTGTTCCATTTAAACCCTTTCCCAAGATCAGTTTTTCGAAAAATTGGTTTATTACATTAAGAAGTTTATTTGTTATCACTTTGTTTATCCTTTTTATAATTTTTAGGGGTTACGTGCTCTTTCCAGTTATGAGTTTGTATATTGTAAACAATATATTTTTTTGGATGGTCAATCGAAAGGACAATCAATATATTCATTATAAAGAAAGGTAAAAAGAATGTACAAAGTTGAAGTAATTGTCAATTATAAACCGGGGATTTTAAATCCCGAAGCCAAAACTATCAATAATGCTCTTCATTCTCTTGGCTATGATTCTATTGAGGGTGTAAAAGCAGGTAAATTTTTTGAGCTCGATTTTCCTGAGGATATGGAAGAATCGGAAGTAGAAAAAATTGCCGATGAGGTTTGTGATAAACTGCTCTCAAACCCGGTTATTGAAGACTACACATTTAAAATTGCAAAGGAGAGCTAATGAAAAAAGTTGGAGTACTCGTTTTTCCGGGCTCGAATTGCGATTATGATGCTTATTATGCTGTCAAAAAAGTTCTCAAGCAGGAAGCCGAATTTATCTGGCATAAGGATACAAAATTAAGATATTACGACGCTATTATTATACCAGGTGGATTCTCCTATGGAGATTATTTAAGAGCCGGTGCTATTGCGCAATTCTCACCAATTATGGAGCGGGTTATCGAATTTGCTGAAAATGGTAAGCCGGTTATCGGCATTTGCAATGGTTTTCAAATTTTATTGGAAATGGATCTTCTGCCAGGTGCCCTGATCACAAACGACCATCTCAAATTTCGCTGCGACGATATCTATCTGAAAGTGACGAATAATAACACCAATTTTACTTCCAAATTCAATAAAAAGCAGATCATCAAGTTGCCAATTGCTCATCAGAGTGGTAATTATTATGCTGAAGATAAGGTGATCCAGAAACTCGAGGATGAAAATCGGATCGTATTTAAATATTGCGATGCTGAAGGCCAGATCACTGAAGAGGCTAACCCCAATGGTTCGCTTAAAAATATTGCTGGTATTATTAATGAAGAAGGTAATGTTCTAGGAATGATGCCTCATCCAGAGCGGGCTATGGAACCGATTCTAGAATCAACTGATGGTGTTGCTATCTTTGAATCATTACTGGAGATATGATATGAGGAACAGAAGACCTGCAGGTAAAACAATTTTAACTGCTATTGGGGTGTTATTATTGGGAACGATGATTGGCTCCCTGGTAGGAGAAGTTTTGAAACTCGGTCTTCCGGAAGGTGTGGTCAAAGAGGTTTTGCTCAGAAGTATTGAGCTGGCCTTAGGGCCCTTTGCCATTGACCTGTAAATGTTCTCTATGACAATTGGGCTGACCTTGAAGATCAATCTGGTCAGTTTCGCAGGGCTTGGAACTGCCTATTACCTCCTGAAGAACTGGAGATAATAAAAA
>Ga0102934_1003350_pt1 | contig 10932 bp, 9 predicted proteins | sample SalPonR2_A_D1_MG_FD_78175 | JGI IMG/M metagenome (GOLD analysis project Ga0102934, IMG submission 78175) | Salt pond soil microbial communities from South San Francisco under conditions of wetland restoration - Salt Pond MetaG R2_A_D1_MG | ecosystem: Environmental > Aquatic > Marine > Intertidal...
CGAAAATTCCTCTGCCTTTGAAGGGCTTTCTCATTAAGAGCGCCAATCCCAGTCCGAGAAGCAGTTGAAAACTGACCGATATACCGATCCAGATAACAGTGTTGTAAACGATCATCGGGAAATCGGGATCAGAGAATATCTCAATAAAATTATCCCAACCAATAAAGCGTATACGATTGAAAGTAAAGACCGTGTAGTTTTGAAAGGCCAGGATAAAGCCCTTTATCGTTGGATATACAGAAAGGAATCCAATTACAGAGAAAACTGGAACAAGCATCCAAAAAATGAACCAGAATTTCTTTCTATTAACCATAGTTTCCCCTTTTCATTCTGATAATCTCTTTTTTAATAGTGAAGAGCGGGAGGCCATCCCGCTCTTATCTTAACACGATTAAAAGCCTTAAATCAAAGGCCTGCCTCTTTCCAGAATTCAGCCCATTGTTCAAGAGCCTCTTCCGGGGTTGTCTTTCCAAGGATGATCCTCTGTTGAGTTTCTCCCTGAAGCTGATACCATTCAAACCACGCTTCGTTGTCAAGCGGATAATCAGTAAACTGGTATTTTTCAGGATTACTGAACATCTTGTTCCAACCATCAAAGATATCACTGCTGAAATACGGGTCATTCTCATATACCCTCTCATCAATGGGAAGGGCTCCGTAATTCTTACAGAAATAGGCCCCTATCTCAGGAGAGTTAAAGAACTCAATAAACTTCCAGGCGAGTTCCTTATGCTCTGAATAGGTTGGGATTCCCCAACCGGCAAAACCAAATGTCGGATAAGACTTCCCGCCGGGTCCTGTGGGAAGAGGTGCCGTTTTATATTTTTCTTTTCCGAGGAGTTCATTCAACAGTCCGGTGGTGTCCGGGTCTTGAAATAGGATGGGGGTTACGCCGGAAACAAAGGCGTTGACCTGATCATCGAAGCCCCAGTTCACAGAATCCTCAGGTGAGGTTTCTTCATAGAGCTTAAGATAGAATTTCAGTCCCTCAAGCGCTCTCGGATCTTCAAAGATGATATTGCCGTCTTTTGTCTTGTACATGGACTTTGGGTCGATGTCGTCAAAGAAAGAAGTAACTACAAGATCCATAAAGTTAACGGGGTCAATCCCTCTGAAATCGAATCCAAACTGATTTTTGGCCGAGTCGGTCAGATATTTGCAATAGGCCATCATCTCTCCCATCGTCTTGGGAGGCGTTTCAATGTTGAACTGTTCAAGGATATCGGGTCTGTAAAAGAGTGTCTTGACATAAACGGCATTCGGCATGATATAAGCGGTATCCTCGTAAATCCTTGCTGACTCAATAACCCCTTCTATGAGATGCCCGGTCATGTCTGATTCTTCAATATAGGGTTCAAGGGATTCAAGCTTACCCATGCTTGCCATACCAGCCAGAGACCAGTCTCCGACTTCCACAACATCAAGGGGCTGATCGGTACTGACCATGAGGTAGATCTTGTTATAAGCCGTTTCATAAGGTGGCGATATGATCTCCACATCCACCCCCGGATTCTGTTCCTCGAATTTCTCCGCAATTGTCTCCAGGATCTTAGTCCTCTCGGGACTTGTGAAAACCTGGATGACTCTGAGTGTTATGTCCTCTGCTGATAACGCCGTGAAGAACAATAACAGTACAAGCAATAGTACGATCAAACGTTTCATTCTTTTCCCTCCCAACTGAAATTTGGCATCAAGCCGTGGAAATTATACCACGAAGTTAAAAACTATTAAAAAAATCCCTTCCAGCGGAAGGGAAAGAGGAAGACATTTTTCAAGTTTGATTAAACCCCCGGCGTAACACTTAGATTGCCGGATGTATCGATTGTAATGGTATAATCCCCGTCAACATTAAACTCATCAGTTCCACCGTATAACGGGGGGAAGTTCAAGACGATCGATAAAAACTGATTACCGATACTCAGTTCAAGCGTTGACCCTTCATTAATCGTTCTCATTTCAAATGTGTTATGCTCGGTCTCTTCAAAATCCGTACTGTTCACTTTCCAGAAAATCGTTCCCGAATGGTTGTTGTTGACCACCCGAACCGAATGGCTTGCTACGAAATGAGGCGTTACCGTAACGGTGCAGGCTGAAAAACCAACGATAATAACCAGGATTACCAGAATCACAGTCACTCTTATTAACCTTTTCATGAAAATCACTCCCTTTTTTATTCAAAGAGAGGTACTTCAAAAATTAAGTTACGTCGCATAAAATGACAAAAAAGTGTTAGTAGGACCAGCATTACAGATACTGACCGGTTAAAAGGTTATGAAAAGAAGTTCTTAAGAGCCTCTATCGTATAATGATTGCACTGCAAAAAGGTCTTTCTCTGTCGAAAACGTGTCATATACAGTGGATCACGGAACCCATCCCCCTGATCCACGCGCTCATCATAAAGCTCCTTTACATGAATCTCTCTATACATCAGTAAATCCATTTGACTTTTATATTCTTAACGCTGATGATAAACAAAGCGCTAGCAAACCCAAAAAGGACCAGAAAATTCAGCCAGATAGGCATAAGGGCCTTCCCGTTGATGGCGTACTTCAGGATATCGGCACCATAAGTGAGGGGAAGCATGAATGAAAGAGGCCGGATATAAATCGGAAGCGTTGTAAGCGGAATGAAAAGCCCGCAGAGAAAGATCATCGGGAAACGGAAGAAGTTTGAAAAGGTCTGAGCTTCAAATACCTCCTTGACAGACACGGCAATAAAGAGGCCGAGGAAAGTGGATGTGACCGAGATAAAAAAGACGCTTCCGGCGATCAGTCCCCACTTGATGTTGGAAAGATTGGTGACAAAAGAGGCAAAAAGGACCGGAATGAGCGAATTGACAATCCCAAACACAATAGCGCCGGTTGTTTTGGCCAGCATCAGCAGATTTAAACTGATCGGGGCCAGCAAAAGCCTGTCAAAAGAACGGGCTTTTCTTTCAAAAGTAATCGTAACGGCCAGCATGGAAGTAGTACCAAACAGGATCGATAATGACATGACCCCCGGGAGCAATTCTTTGATGTCCATCTGGGTTTGGGATTTTAAAAAGAACATCAGCGTCCAGGCAACCGGGAAGACAATACCCCAACTGATATTGGGCGGTTTGAGATAATAATTTTTCATGTCTTTTTTCAGGATGTTCCAAAATGCGACCCATGCTGTCATTGTTTACCCCCTTCTTTTTCCTTTTTCATTTTAGAGACTTCGATGCCGGTTATTTTGACAAATACATCCTCGAGAGAGGGCTTGATGAGCTTTGCTTCATACACGTTAAATCGCCTTTCATCAAAGTACTTCATGATCGGCATTAGAGTGATGGGGGTCTCAGAGTAAAGGATAAAGGTTTGGTTATCCCTTATTTCGAATCTGTATTGGAAGAAATCCGTTTCAAGTGTTTTTTGTATAGCATACAGCCCTTTGTCCACACTCAGCTGTACGATGTTGTCCCTTTGAACCGACAGCATCAACTCTTCAATGGTTCCTTCCTGCACGATCTCCCCGTTGACGATGAAGGCGATTCTGTCGCAGAGTCTCTCCGCTTCTTCGATGTAGTGAGTGGTTAAGAAAATGGTTGTCCCTGAGTTGTGCAATTTGACGATCAAGTCCCTGATCTGACGCGCGCTTTCCACATCAATACCGGTTGTGGGCTCATCAAGAAAGAGGATCTGAGGTTCGTGGATGATGCCGGCTGCAATCGTCAGTTTTCGTTTCATGCCCTTCGAGTAAGCCTTAAAGAGTCGATTCCCGGTATTATCCAGATTAAACTCTTTTAACAACTTTTTAGCCCTTTTCTCTCTTTCAACTTTTTTGATCCCGTAAAGAGCGGCACAAAAGCACAGATTTTCAAAACCGTCCATCTCCATATAGAGATTACTTTCGTCCGGCACGATGCCAATCATCCTCTGGGCGTTTTTAATATTCTTCACCGCATCAATGCCGGCGATATCAATTTGGCCACTCGTTATCCTCGTCAAACCGGTCAACATGTTGATAGTTGTTGTCTTTCCGGCACCGTTAGGGCCCAGGAAACCAAATACTTCTCCTTTATGAATTGAAAAATCAATGCCCTTGACGGCCAAAAAGCCGTCATAGTCCTTTTTAAGGTTTTCAGCTTTTATGATAGCCATGATCTCATTTCCCTTCTTGCCGGTTTGGTTCAGCCAGCTCCTGAATGCTTTTTGCAACCCACAACAGTCTTTCACGATTCACTTGATAGTGAATAAAATAACCCTTTTTCTCCCCTTTTATCATCCCGGCCTCCCGCAGTATTTTCAAATGCTGGGAGATTGCCGGTTCTGAGATTCCGATTTTTCTCGAAAGCGCCCTAACACAGAAGTCTTTGCACAATAATAATTTAACGATCGCCAATCGGTTCTCATCTGATAGAGCCTTGAATGCTTTGGATAATTCACTCACAAAAAAACTCCTCTGATTAAGTAAATGCTTAATCAGAAGATATCACAGATCGAATGATCTGTCAACAAGCTGGTTTATGAAAACTTCAATCTTGCATCTATAACGGTAAATCCATCATCCGGAATCATAACGAGAATAATTAACTATTACAATTCAGCCTTTTTATGAAGGCTGTCAAAATCAAAATCCAAACGATTGCAGATTGCTTTTCTGGGCAATAGTTTCAATTTCTTGCATTGTTTCCGGTTGTTCCGACACCTCAGGCGGTAAAACCCGGAATTGGCGGTCATTTCCCTTCGGGGAAAATCACGGATGAAATAGCAGCCATCCGGAAGCGATCCAAAGACCAGGATATCATAACTCCTGCAAGATATCCGGATATATATGATTCAAACTCTTTGAGAAAAAAAGTAAAAGAGCTGCGCGAAATGTCCGGTAATAAACCGGTTGGCGTGAAGATTGCCGCCGGGAATATCGAAAAAGACCTGGCTGTCATATTGGAGGCAGAACCTGATTTCATCACCATAGACGGCAGAGGGGGAGCAACCGGTTCGGTTAATAAGTTCATTAAGGATTCCGCCTCTGTTCCCACAATAATGGCACTGGCAAGGGCAAGAGATTATCTGGAACAAAGGGGGGTACACGACATTTCCCTGATCATTACCGGAGGCTTGAGGATATCAACCGATTTCGTGAAAGTCATAGCCATGGGAGCGGACGCCGTTGCAATCGGAACAGCAGCTTTGATGGCCATTGGCTGTGAACAATACAGAATGTGTAACACCGGCCGTTGTCCCACCGGCATCACAACACATGACCCGCTTCTACGATCGCGGATTAATGTCATGGAATCTGCCAACCGGTTGAACCATTACCGTAGGGACTACGGGATTTCAAGCCTGTGGAGAGGATGTAAGACCTGCTGACAAAGAGGCGGTTCTCTGTGAAGCAGGAAGCTCCCACTTTAAATTTGCGGACTATAAGACAAGTCCGACGTAAGAAAATTAAGTGGGGGGTAGTTCACTGCCACAGAAAAATACTGCTGTTTTAATTGAACGTCGCTTGACAGCCGGGAGAGAAAAAATCCTTGTTAAAGCCGGGTTATTATTCTTCTCTTTCAACAAAATTCATGTATAATGGAAAGTACAACGGTACTGAAAAGGGTGAAAATATGGTCGAATTCTCCGCTGACTCCATGGAAGAAGTCATGGAGAGGATGGAAGAAAAATACGGGGATGACTGGTATGATAAATACTCCATTGATACGAATGCTGTCAGTGGTGGTGCAATCTCAGTCAAGGTCCTGCCATTAAAATCAGCCCATGTCAACTGGGATGAAGTTGATGAACTGGTTGAAAAAGAATTGATCATTGAAGATACCGAGATAGAGGAAACATATGAAGAATTGATGTCCCAGTTTTCAGAATTAAAGATTGTAGTTTCAGTTGATTCGGATGAGATGAAGGGCTTTCTTTCGATCTATCCGGGGTCGTTAAAAGAACAGATAACATACAGTGTCTTAAAAGAAGAGCTCGAAAAGGCCGGGGTTGTATACGGGATAGATGAAGACATCTTGAAGAAACTAACGGATATCGACATCGAGGAATCCATGGAAAACATCCTCATTGCCCAGGGGAAATCACCAACACCCTCATCTGATACAACTATTAAATTTCTTTTTCCAAAAGACGGTTATATTAAAATAAAAAAAAGTGCTAAAGAAACAATCAACTACTCCAAGACAAGAGAAATCTTTCAATGCCAAAAAGACGATAAACTTGTTGAAAGGATACCGGGTACACAGGGAGAGGATGGCATAACTGTAACAGGTAAACCTCTTCCAGCTCAACCGTCAAAAGATATCAATCTGAAACAACTGATCGGAAATGAGCGGGCTGTTGAACTCTCCACCGATCAAAAATTTCTGCTTGCCCGGAAAAAAGGGCAGCCTTATCTTTCTGATCTTGGAAAGATACACATCAGAGAGGTCTTTATCGTCAACAAGAGTATTGATTATTCGGTTGGGGACATTGTTTTTGACGGAACGGTTATCATACATGGAGACGTCGATACACCTTTTGAAGTCCACGCAAAGGGAGATATTCTCATTGAAGGTTTGGTGAGAGATACCCGTGTATTCGGTGGCGGTTTTATTAATATCATGGGAGGTGCCTCGGGGAGAGGAAACGGTGTCATTGAGTGTAAAAAAAGCCTGACCGCCAAGTATCTCAACAATATCACCATATTTGCGGATGAGGACTGCATCAGCAACGATTACATATTAAACTCAAAAGTCTACAGCGGCGGCAATATTATCATTCATGGCAGAAGTATTGTTACAGGAGGTGTCCTGATGGCCGAACAGAACATCTCAGTTAAGGTTGCCGGGAATATCGCCGGGGCTAAGACAGTCCTCGGATGTGGCATCAAATACAACAGAATAAAAGAAGAACAGAAGAGAAACCTCAAGGTTGGCGAGCTTCTCCGGAAACTGGGCAAGATTTCCTCGGCAATGGAGGAGTTGAGGCTGAGATTGAAAAGGTGTACGGAAAAGGAAGAACAGATCAGTATTACGAAAAAGATGGCCAAGCTGAAGCTGGCAAAAAAGAAGTATTTTACAACGATCAAAAACATTCAGAGCTCAAGAATACAACCCCCGCCTTCTCAAGAAAAAAAGAAGGACAAGTCCGGAAAGAAAAAGCCGACCATTTATATCCTTGAACACGGATATCCTGGAACTATTATTCAAATCCACGCCGAGAAAGTGAAACTACCGGCAGAAATCGGGCCAACTCAGTTCAGATATATGTTCGACAAGAAAAAAATAGCGGCAAAACCCTATGGTCAATGGAAACTGTAGGGTTTAAAGAAACCGGTCATCCCGGGTAAAACTGAAGGGACTGACCGGTCGGAAAATCATGAAAAGAAGTTCTTAAGAGCCTCTATCATATAATAATGATCATCCACGCCTGCAAGCTCACGGATTGAGTGCATTGCAAGCATCGGGTTGCCGATATCGACTGCTTTAATCCCCGTTTTGGAAGTCAGGATAGGGCCAATGGTACTGCCTCCTCTTTCATTTGAGTGATTGACAAATCGCTGAACCGGTATATCGCTTAAGCGGCACAGCCTTTCGAATATGGCTGAGGATTCGCTGTCGCTGGTGTACCTGAAATTTGAACTGATCTTGATAACCGGTCCGTTGTTGATGAACGGATGATTGGTCGGATCATGTACATCGCTTTTGTTGGGGTGAAGCGCATGGGCCATATCAGCGGAGATCATGAACGAGTTCTGCAGACTTCGCAGAAAACCTTCTCTTCCTTTTCCAAGTGCCAGGGTGATTCGCTCAAGGATGTTTGAGAGCATGGGGGAATTCGCCCCCTGCATCGTTGCGCTTCCAATCTCCTCGTTGTCAAAAAAGACAACAACCCTTGACTCTTTTGCCGGCTCCTCTTTTTGTTCATTCTGATAGATGAAGGCCTTTAAAGCCGCATGAACCATTGCCAGGTCGTCGAGTTGTGATGAGGAGATCATTTCGTTGTCCAGACCAATGATCTCTCCCGGCGAGTAATCATGGAGGAAGACCTCATAATCGATGATATCCTCTTTCTTGTCCCCGCTGTATTCTGCAAGAAGCTCTTCAAAATTGATTGCTTGAAGACTTTCATTGAGATTCGCAGCCAGCGGAGTGAGTTCTTTCTGTTTATCCGGTGAAAATTGCTTGTTGACCTCCCGGTTCATATGGATGGCCAGGTTGGGAATGATGACCTTTTTATCCTTTATCTCAACCAATTCAGATCTGATTCCGGTTGGAGTCTTATCCTTCAAGGTTATCCTGCCGGCAAAGCCAAGTGGTCTGTCGAACCATGTGTGCACTATAGGTCCCCCGTACAATTCGGTGTTGAACTTGGCATAATGATCTTCAACCTTCATAACGGGGTTCGGTTTAATCCGGATGGCCGGAGAATCCGTATGGGCTCCTACAATCTTGAAGCCTTCATTGGCAACGTCTCCTGTACCGACATAAAAGGCAACCAATGCGGAATCGTTTACTCTCAAAAAATAGGTCCCGCCTTTTTCAAGTTGCCAGTTGCGCTTGATATCCAGTTCCTCCACATCCGTTAACTCAAGTAGACTGGCTATCTTGTTCACTACATGAAATCGGCTCGGGCAGTCATCGATGAAATCTATTAAATCTCCGGCATCCTTGATCATCTGATCTCTGTATTCTCTTTTACTCAATTTTATGTCAACTCCCTGTTTTTAATCTCGTCAATAGACAGTTATTGATTCAATTCCGTTGTCTTTCTCAAAGTCTCCAGCAGAAATTCATACGTTCGTTTAACCGATGAAAGGCTGATCCGCTCATCCGGGGTATGAACATCCTCCATGTCCGGCCCGATAGAAATCATATCCAGCTGTCCGATAACATCCATCAGAATACCGCACTCAAGACCTGCATGAATGGCCGTAATAACAGGTTCTTTATCATATTTTTCCTCATAAACCTTTCTCATCAGCTCTCTGACGGGTGAATGTTCACTGTATTCCCAGCCCGGATAATCAACATCCGTTATGATCTCTGCCTTTGTAAAGTCAGCGATCTCCTGCATATGATTGAGGATTTCTTTCTTCCTCGTTTCCGACGAGCTGCGGACAGCATTCTCAAATACAATCTGCTCTTTCTGGAACGTTACAACACCAAGATTGTTGGAACTCTCGACCAGACCCTTCAGACGCGGGCTCATCGTGTTGATACCATTGGGAAGGGTCATCAGAATATGTATGATCCGGTTTCTGATCTTCTTTGACAAAGGCCTCTTTTCAATCTGCCCCTCATGCTTTAATTGAAGATGGAAATCCGGTTCGACATCCCCGTATTCCTGTCCGATCTTCTCTTCCCAACGTTCCACAAACTTCTCAAGCGACTTTGTTCTGTTAGTCTTTATCCCGATTTTGGCTGCTGACTCTCTCGGGATTGCATTCATCTTTGATCCACCTTCAACGCTGTATAGATAATACTTAATCTCTTTTTTCAGGTCGTTAAGCAGTCTCCCCATCAAACAATTGGCGTTTAAACGTCCCAGGTCGATATCCGCTCCCGAATGCCCTCCCTTTAATCCGCCGATTTCAAGCGAATAGCGTTTTCGCTTCTTCTGCTGCTTCTTTTTATTCAAAGGCAGAAACAACTTGGTTCGGGTGCCTCCGGCACAACTGACAAGAAATACACCCTCTTTTTCACCATCGATGTTGATAAGCGTTTTACCCCCGAACTTAGATCCGTCCACTTTTGAAGCACCGACAAGCCCCGTCTCCTCTTGTGTCGTTATGATTACCTCAAGAGGGGGATGCTGAATATCATCGGATTCAAGTATGGCCATGCAATACGCAACAGCTATACCATCATCGGCTCCCAAAGTTGTCCCCTCTGCTGTCAGATAATCCTCTTCCACCTTGAGCTTTAACGGGTCTTTTGAAAAATCGTGGATAACAGCCCCGTTTTTCTCACAGACCATATCCATATGCCCCTGCAGTATGACAGGAGACATGTTCTCATAACCCGGCGATGCATTCTTTCGGATATAAACATTTAAAACCTCATCTTGATATACTTCAAGCCCGTTTTCTTTTGCAAATTCAACGAGATAATCACTGATCGCCTGTTCGTTGCCCGAACATCTCGGTATCGAACTGATCGCTTCAAAGTGTTTGAGTACCGGTTGCGGCTCAAGATTCTCCAGTACAGACATTCTAACCACCCTCTCCATAGATTTTATGGTACTCGTTTATTTTATCATAATGCAAATGAAAGCGCCGGTAAAAATCACAAAGATGAAGAAGGATTTTCATTGAGTCTGATCCTGAAATAGAAACGGCTTCCCTTTCCGGGTGTACTGTCAAAATCGATAGACCCTTCCATCATTTCAACAAGCTCTTTTGAAATCGCAAGGCCGAGTCCGGTTCCCTGGTAAACCTTGGTGGAACTCACATCACCCTGTACGAAGGGCGTGAAGAGCTTTTTCCGGATGTCTTCGGGTATACCGATACCGGTATCAGAGACAGAAAACTCGATCTCATGAGCTTGTCCCTGTTCGTTTAGTTCTTTCAAACTGATATCGATGAGCCCCTCATTTGTAAATTTTACGGCATTATCCACTAAATTCGTCATAATCTGCCTGATTCTGAGTTCATCCCCCATTAAGAATTTCGGAAGCCTTTCATCTATGCTGAATTGAACATGAAGACCTTTTTTGTCAGCGCTGGAACGGAGCATTGTGAGGATATTGTTCATCATACTTCTCAGCTCAAATTTCTTGATAGACAATTCCAGCTTTCCTGATTCAAGTTTGGCAATGTCCAGTATATCGTTGATAATTCTCATCATATTCTGTGCGGACAAACGGACGAAATCAAGGTACTGCCTTTGTTCACCATCCAGATTGGTGTCGGCCAGAAGATTGGTCATTCCGATGACTCCGTTCATGGGGGTTCTTATTTCATGACTCATATTGGCCA
>Ga0102934_1003351_pt1 | contig 10929 bp, 10 predicted proteins | sample SalPonR2_A_D1_MG_FD_78175 | JGI IMG/M metagenome (GOLD analysis project Ga0102934, IMG submission 78175) | Salt pond soil microbial communities from South San Francisco under conditions of wetland restoration - Salt Pond MetaG R2_A_D1_MG | ecosystem: Environmental > Aquatic > Marine > Intertidal...
AATTCCCCAAAACATTTTACATTTTTTTTATCCTTTTTAATGAAATTTTTTCTGATTTATTTATATGCTTGCTTTATTTGTTGTATGTCAATACTTTATGGGAATATTTTACTGTAAAAAAAGCATCAAATTTTTTTGATTTTTAACAAGTTCCCTTTAAATTGACATGGTTTTTAAATTATTTCAGAACTTTTATATTATTCATTATGGCTAAAACAGAACCTTTTGATCAGCATTTTGAGGATTATGAAAAATGGTTTGACCTGAATAAATATGCGTATGAATCTGAAATAAAAGCGCTTATGCATTTTATTCCAGCTAAAGGGCAGGGACTTGAAATTGGAATTGGAAGTGGTTTGTTTGCACAGCCGCTTGGTATTACCCGGGGCATTGAACCTTCTTTTCAGATGCGGCGCCTGGCTAAAGAACGCGGACTGGATGTGAAAGATGGCATTGCAGAAAATGTCCCCCTTGAAGACAGTGCATACGACTATGTCTTGATGGTTACAACTATTTGCTTTGTGGAAGACATTGAACAATCTCTGAAAGAGGTCATGCGTATTTTAAAAAGCGGAGGCCGGGTAATCATTGGTTATGTAGACAAAGAAAGCTGGATTGGTAAAGCTTACCAGGCGAACAAACAATTTAGTACGTTTTATAAAGAAGCCCGCTTTTACAGCTCAGAGGAGATCAATCAACGTTTAAAGTATGCAGGTTTCAAAAATATAGATTTTGTGCAAACTCTTTTTGGAGAACTTAAAATGATTGATGAAGTTCAGGATTTCAGGAAAGGTTTCGGAGACGGAAGTTTTGTCGTTGTGAAAGGGGAGAAAAATTAGATATTGTTCTATTGTTAAAAGACCTGTGTGGTCTAAGATTGAAATTACTTTCTCCTGTCAACTATTTAGTATGATTTTCGTGGCTAAAGATATGAGCCACTCAGGAATGGAGCACAGCTTGAATCCACGCCATAAATGACATGGTTAGTCAATTATCTGTCGCCTGGTTAATTTGCGTTTTCATAAAATATTTGAAGGAAATAGTCATTTGAATACCAGTTATATATTCTTTTCTCTTGTATAAAACCCAGGTAGAATGAGTAAGAAATGTCACCTGATTTTATCCAAAAATTTCTTTATTAAGACTAAATTTAATTATTTTTGTGTTTTAAACATATGTTCATAATAAAAAACTGCTATGGAAAACATTGCATTCGGACCTGTGCCTTCTCGCAGACTTGGCCGGAGTATAGGGATTAACAATATTCCCCCCAAAATTTGTTCCTATGCTTGTATTTATTGCCAGTTAGGACGGGCCATTAACATGGATTTTCAGCGTAAAGAACACTACAAGCCGGAGGAACTGATTAAGGCTGTAAAAGAAAAGATTGCCGTAGCCGAGAGAAAAGGGGATCCTGTTGATTATCTCACTTTTGTGCCTGACGGTGAGCCCACTCTCGATATTCACCTTATGGAGGAAGTAGATGCTTTAAAAGAGCTGGGATATCCGCTCGCTATTATTACCAACAGTTCTCTGATGGATGATCCCTCAGTGAGGGAGGTTTTAAAAAAAATTGATCTTGTATCTGTTAAGGTAGATGCCACAGACCATGATACCTGGAAGAAAATAAACAGGCCCCATAAAAATTTAAATCTGGATTCAATTTTGAAAGGATTAGAAGCTTTTTCCAAAGAACATGATGGGAATCTGATTACTGAAACCATGCTGATTGACCAGGTAAACGATTCTGAAGTAATACTGGAATCTACTGCAAAGTTTATCGATACACTGAAACCTGATACATCCTACATTTCAATCCCAACGCGGCCACCAGCACGGAAATCCGTAAAACCGGCTAAAGAGAAGCAGGTGAACAAAGCCTTTCAGATTTTTTCAGAATATATCGACCATGTGGAGTATCTTATTGGTTACGAAGGAAATGTTTTTGCACATACGGGAGATACCGAGAAGGATATTCTGAGTATCACCGCTGTGCACCCGATGAGGGAAGATGCTGTGAAGGAATTTCTGGAAAAGGATAATAAAGATAAGTCTTTAATAGACAGCTTGGTAAAAGAAGGAAAAATATTAGAGACCACATTCAGGGGAAAGAAATTTTATGTTCGTAAATTTGTCGATCATCAACAAACTTAATATTGTATGTTTCAAAATTCAATTAAGATAAGAATCAACTATTGTCATACAGATAAAATGGGATATGTTTACTATGGGAATTACCCGGCTTTTTATGAGATGGGTAGAACAGAACTGTTCAGGGAAATTGACATTGCACCACTCGACCTGGAGAAAAAAGGAATTATGCTACCAGTGAGAAAACTGGAAGTGGAATATTTAGCTCCTGCTTACTATGATGAGCTGATTGAAGTGAATACTAACTTGCTGGATTACAGTCCCTTACAGATTACCCTTTATACAGAAATTCTTAATTCATCAGGCAAATTAGTTAATAAAGGACATGTACAGTTGATTCTTGTGGACACAGAAACTGGTCGTCCGAAACGATCTTATGAAATTTATGAATATATTAAAGAAAAAGTAGGAGTTTATGAAAAAAGAACAAAAGAACAGGCTTAATTTTTATATTGATATTCTTCTTTTTATAAACCTGGCTTTGCTTATTGGTATAGGTCTGCTGATTAAATATGTATTGATTTCCGGACAGGTGAAATGGTTAATGTTAGGGCAAAACCCGGAATTGACCTTTTTGGGACTGGATCGCCACCAGTGGGGAACCATCCACTTGATTACCGGGATCCTCTTTTTCGTCCTTCTTGTTTTGCATATTATATTCCATTGGAAAATGATTGGCTGTTTGTTTAGGAAGTACATTCCCGGACGGAGAATAAGAATTGCGACAATTACTATTTCTGTCTTTGTCTTTCTTGTTTTTATAGCTTTTCCGTTATTCATTAAACCCACAAAAACAGATATTTTTTCAGGTAGCGGAAGATTGAATCCTGAAAGTATGGTGGAGTTAAATGATTCTATAAAGGTACAGTTAAAGAAACCCAAAAAGATAGGTGCAAAGAAGCAGGATATTGAAATGCAGGCTATCAAAGAAGAAGCTCACAAGGAGCATGTATCGAAAAAAGAAAATGATATTACCATAAAGGGCTCTATGCAATTGAAAGAAGTAGCGGAAAAGTACAATATACCAGTTTCTTATCTCAAAGAAGAACTGGATTTGCCTGTTCATATCTCTGACCTGCAAAAACTTGGACGGCTAAAGAAAAAATACGGTTTCACAATGAGTGAGGCAGAGGTAATTATTTTGAAATTCAGGGAAAGAAAAGAGGAAAATAATTAAGCACCGGCATCGTGTTTATTTTGCAAACCTCTTTATAAATACTTCTCTATCGTCTCTTCAAGCTTTTTAATTTCAATGGGCTTGCCCAGGAAATCATCGAAACCTGCTTCCAGGCATTTTTGCCTGTCTTTTGCCATAATACTTGCTGTTTGAGCAATAATGGGTAGGTCCGGGTATTCCCGTTTGATCTCTTTGACCAGTATATTTCCACTGACATCGGGCAGCCTGATATCTACCAATACCAAATCAATGTCTTCTGAATTGATTAGAAATTTCATGGCATCAAAACCATTGTCAAAAATTTCCACTGAATATTTATCTTCAAGCGCTGTTTTGATTAACTCACTACTGGCCTCATCGTCTTCAATTACTACAATTTTTTTATTCAATAAAACTTTTAATTTATTGGTGTTGTGTTTTTTTATTGATGATTTTAAGACTGGATTGGTTTCCGGTATTTTAAAAGGTACTGTGAAAAGTACGGTTGTGCCTTGGTTTTCGATGCTGTTCAGCCAGATTTGCCCATCCATGAGACGGATGAGTTGTCTTGCATAACTCAGTCCCAGCCCAATTCCTCCATATTCACGATTTTTAAGATCTGAAGCCTGACGGAATTCATTAAAAACCACATGTTTTTTTTCACGGGAAAAGCCAATACCGGTATCCTTGATAGCGAATAGGATCTTATTGTCTTCAAGAGAGTATGCAACCTCAACAGATCCTTCTTTAGTAAATTTAAAGGCATTATCCAGTAAATTATGGAAAACCTCTTTCAGGTTGATTATATCTATCATGACATTATCCTGTTCTTTATCCAGCGCGTAATTCTCCTTCACTGCAATTTTCTTTTTCCCATGGAGTTCATTCCAGTTTTTATATTCAAAAACGATGTTTGATAATTCATGGTTTAATGAGGTTTCAACCATATAGCTTTCTAACTGGTTGGATTGAACTTTTGAATAACCAATAATATTACTGATGATCCTCTGAAGATTGTTGCTGCTGTTGATGATAATCTGCAGGTATTCTGTCTCTTTTGTATTTACAGTATCACTTTTCAGTAACAGTTGCGAAAAACCTACAATACCATTCAGGGGAGTTCTTATTTCGTGTGACATGTTGGCCAGGAAGGCAGATTTTAAACGATCACTTTCTTCTGCTTTGATCTTAGCTTGCTGAAATTCAAGGTTGATTTTTTTTAATTTTTCATTTTTCTGATGTAACTCTTTATTGGTTTTTTTTAGTTCTCCATAATATCTTTCCACATCATCCCTTACTTCATACGTATTTTGATGCAATAAATGATTATAAAACCGGACAGATAAATGAGAAGCGATTTCCTGAATCAGATCATATTCAAAAGAAGTAGGATTGTCCTCTTTATGTTTTTTCAATACCCAGAATCCGTAAAGATTGTCCATGTACCGTATTGAAAGGAGAAGGCCGGGTTTGATGTCACAAACCGATGTCTCAATACAATCCTGGCATATTCGGGAGTGTGTATTTAGCTGGTAAAGCACACTTTTATCCTTTAGCTTTGCTAAACAGGGATACTGATCTAAGGTTTTTAAAGGAATGGTTTTTATAGGATAATTCTTTTTGCTGCCATTCAGTAAGGGTTGAATATAATCCTTTATGATCATGAAATAGCTGTCTTTGTAGCCGATTTCTGTACATAATATTTGAATTATCCTGGAAATAGTCTCACCCATTTTTTGTTGACCGTCTAATGTGGTTAGAATTTTATTGTACGAGAGAAGATCATTATTTCGGTTCTTTTCGTATTGATAAGCTTTGTATAATTTACTAATATCAATGAAATCGATTTCTATTAGATTATGAGTTAAGGGTTTTATGAGTGTTCTCAAATATTTTTGTAAACTGGTATAGTAATGGTCAAATTCACTATCAGTGTCTTCGTTTAAGGATTTTTTTATATTGGTTATTAAAATATCGGAATCCCGCCCCAATAAACTTGTGAGTTCATTGCCAATAATCTGTTCTGTCTTTTTATAACTTATCAGATTTTCAAAAGAAACATTGATTTCGTCTATTTCAATTTTGGTAATATTGTCTTCATTAAACTGGATCCTTCCTATAAGGCGGCATACAGAATTGTTTTCACAGAAATTCAGTGAAGCGTTTTTAAAATTTTTTTTATCCATAATTATTTCCAGTTTGATTTTATTTAGCACTCTTGTTTTTGCCCTGTTTCAAATTGATCTCTATCTTGTTGATTAGATTATTTATATTATATGGCTTAATAATATAATCTGCTACTTCATATTGGAGTACATTGTTAATGACAGGTTTTTTTTGTTCCGGAGCAATTACTATGACAGGGATTTTTTTTAATAAATTATTGTTGTGCAGGTAAGGCAGCAACCCATTTCCATTCTCATCAGTCAAAAAGGGATTTAGCAAAATCAAATGGAGATGGTAAAGTTTTAAAAAAGCTTCAGCCTCCTTTACATTATTTGCTGTATAGGCCATATAATTATTATTTTGTAATATCCATTTTAAAAATAAGATGTGACTATTTGCATTATCTATAATTAGTATGTTGGATATGTGCATTTTTTTATTTCAAAAATACTGGGAAATATAACCCCTGAATAGCGTGTAAATACTTATTTTCTTTGATTAAGTATTTATACGCTATCTTTTACCGGGTTAGATGTTATTAACTGATTGGTATATAGAATAAAATCTATTTTACTAAAATGGTTATTTAATAAATTGTTGGTTTTTTGGCTTGTTTTAAATGTGTTCGTAAGTGGCAGTATTACAAGCATTTATAGATTTTACTTTATTGAAAATAATGAAATTGTATTGTTTATCAGCGTTTTAACAAGGAATCCTGATTAGGTATTTTTACCTAAATTACAAAGTTGATTTAATTGATTATTTTTTAGTTATTTAAGATTTTTTGTTTGTGAAATTGATTTTGCCCAGGGGGGGTATAAATACGTACTATTGTTCATAAATACTATGATTTCTAATGTACTGAAACATTGAAAACATATTTGTACATGTTATACAAGTTGATCTATGTCATGAGCCACCGTATAATCTTTCTCAGTTACTTTTCCTTCGGAATGTGTGGTTAATGTAACTTTTACTTTATTGTAAGAATGAATAAACAGGTCGGGGTGATGCTGATAAGATTCAGCAATTTCTTTCACCTGGTTAACAAAATCTATTGCTTCTTTGAAATTTTTAAAACTAAAAGTTTTTGATATTTCTTGATTGGTTTCTTTCCATTTATGCATAGTTTCTTTAATTTTAGTTCATCAATAGTAACAATTTATTGCTTATATTGTTTAAAATGAGTAAAATAGAGGTTGGATGATGCAGGTTCTTTTATTATCTTTAGTTATTAGTAAAAATACAATACGGGTATGGTTTCTATTCACTTTGTTCTTCTTATTTCTATAATTATTCAGGTCACAAGTGCATTTTTGGCTTTGCGACTGATTATAATAACGCATAAATACTGGGCATGGGTTCCTTTGGCTTTTGCAACCGGACTTATGGCTATCCGGCGAGCTGTTTCTTTTCATCGGTTAGTGGTTGAAAATACTATAGACTCAGTCAATACGACTGCCGAGATCATTGCACTACTTATATCGATTTTGGTTTTAATTGGAATTATAAATATCAAACCCATTTTAAAGAACTTGTATATAGCAAAGGATAACCTGAAAGATGCCAATAATCGATTGAATAAAGAAGTGGAGCAACGCCGGAGGCTGGAAAAAGAAGCTCAAAACAACGAAGAGAAATTCAGAAAACTGGCAGAAGCTTCTCCCACGTTAATATGGATGTGTGATACAGATGCACAGTGCACTTATTTTAACCAAAGATGGCTTGACTTCCGTGGCAGAAACCTGGAACAGGAAAAGGGAATGGGATGGACCGAAGGTTTACATCCGGACGATAAAGAGAAAACAACAAAACAGTTTCTGGAAGCTTTTAAAAGAAGAGAATCTTTTGAACTGGAATACCGACTGCAAAATAAGAAGAAAGAATACCGGTGGATTTATGATATAGGCAATCCAATGTATGGAAGCGATGAGGAGTTTTTAGGGTATATTGGCTCCTGTATTGACATTACCGAACGAAAAAGAGCAGAAGAAAAGTTAAGGGGGGCTGAGCAGCAAAAATCCTTGATCTTGCAAACAATGCGTGAAAAACTCATGTTCATGGATATTGACCTGAAAATTCAATGGTCCAATAAAGCGGCATTGGATTTGATAGATAAGAATAAGAAAGATATACGGGGGGTGTATTGCTACGAGGTTTGGCACTGCAGGAATGAGCCTTGTGAAGATTGTCCTGCATTAAAAGTTTTAAAAACAAAAAAAGCAGAGACGAGTGAAATACACCTGCAGGACAGGCTTTTTAATGTGCATGCTTACCCTGTAATTGAAGAAGGAAAGGTTACTGGTATTCTTGAAGCAGGTGAAGACATAACTGAACAGAAAAAGGCTGAAAAAGAATTAATAAACAGCGAGAAAAAATTCCGCATGTTTTTTAATGAGAACAATGCCGTTAAGTTGATTATTAACCCGGAAACCGGGGATATCATATCAGCCAATAAAAGCGCCAAATCTTTTTATGGTTATCCCGATATCGAATCCATGAAAATACAGGAAATTAATCAGTTATCTAAAGCTGAGGTGGAGGAAGAAATGCAAAAAGCTTTTCTCAGAGAAAAGAATTTTTTTCACTTCAGACACAAGCTGGCTGATGGACAAATAAAACATGTGGAGGTTCATTCAACGCCTTTGGAAATAGAAGGGGTTCGATACCTATATACAATTATACAGGATATTACTGATCGAATTCAGGCCGAAGAGGCAGTAAAAAGGAGTGAGCAAAAATTTAAGAAAATCGTCAACACACTGCCCCAGTTTGTATCTTATACCGATAAGGATTTGGTATATCGTTTTGTCAACAAAACTTATCTTGATTTTTTTAATCTGAAAGAGGAGGATATCGTAGGGAAAAAAGTGAAGCAAATTATTGGAGAAGACTCTTTTGAAAAGGCGAAACCTCATTTGGACAAAGTGCTTAAGGGCGAAAAAGTTCATTATAAAGAATATTTTACATACCCCGCGAAAAGCAGTTACATGGAGGGCACATTGATACCCGAGTTTGATTCTAAAGGAGAAATTCAGGGTTATTACGCGATTCTCTCTGACATAACCCATCACGTTGTCAATCAGCAAATATTAGAATTTTCCAGGAAACGGTTAAGGGGATATTCAGAATACCAGCAGAATCTGCTGGAAAGAGAGCGCGACTATATTGCGAGGGAAATACATGATGAGCTGGGGCAAAATATTACTGCCATCCGCATGGGGCTATCCATGATGAAAAAACAGGTTCCCAGAAAAGACAGAGACCTTTTTTTAAAATTGCAGGAGATGAGTCATATTACACAAACTACACTGACAAAAATTAAAAAGCTATCTACAGAATTACGACCTCAACTTATTGATGATATGGGTTTAATGGCTGCCATAGATTGGTATGTCCGTAATTTTGAAAAAAGGAGCGGGATTACCTGTCATTTAGAATTACCGGATGCAGAAATTGATTTTCCAAAAGACAAGGGCATTCATATTTACAGAATTATTCAGGAGGGTCTTACAAATGTTTATAAGCATGCCAATGCTGATCATGTGGAGGTAGTGATCAGAAAGTATAAAACCTCTCTTTTTATAGAATTGAAAGACAACGGAAAAGGTATTGAAAAAAGAGATTCAGATAAAACCAATGCTTTGGGTATTATTGGCATGGAAGAAAGGGTAAGCCTGATGGAAGGTGAATTCAATATTCAGGGCAGCAAAAAGGGAACTACAATTCAAATTAAAATTCCAGTCTGAAATGATTAAAGTTTGTTTGGTAGATGATCATACAATTGTAAGAAAAGGTCTTAAGCAAATTCTTGAGCAGAATAAGGATATTGATGTTTCCGGTGAAGCCGACAGCGCTTCGGGAATGTTTAAAATGTTAAAAAACGAACGTTTTGATGTCATTATTCTGGATATTTCATTGCCGGGAAGAAGCGGAATAGATGCACTGAAACAATTGAAGAATATGGATTATGAAGTTCCCGTTCTGATTTTGAGTATGCATCCACCGGATCAATATGCACTAAGGGTTATGAAAGCAGGTGCCTTGGGTTACCTGACCAAAGAAAGCGCCCCGGATGAATTAATCTCGGCAGTGAAAAAAATAGCCAAAGGGAAGAGATATATTAATAATGAACTGGCTGAAGAGTTGGCTAATTATGTGAATGGCAAAACATCTCGCGAATCCTACAATAAGCTAACTGACAGAGAATTTGAGGTGATGAAAAGTATTGCAAAAGGTAAAACCCTGACCCATATCGCCCAGGAGCTTTCACTGAGTGTAAAAACTATAAGTACCTACCGCAGAAGGGTGTTGAATAAACTTAATCTGAAAAACAATTCCGAACTTATAAGGTATGGAGTGGACCATGGTTTGGTTTAATCCAGCGTAATCAGCGAGAAACTATTTTTTTCCCGCAGATTCCCGCAGATTGTAGCGCAGATTTTCGCAGAAACTCTGTTTTACACTAAGAAACTGTTTTGATTTATTCTAAAATCTTTACTTTACCAAATTTTGAAGATATCATTATACAAGCGCTGTCCTTTAAAGATTGTGTGAAAATACAAATCAATTAAGATGTTGGCCAATTGACTTACCAAGCCATTCATGGCGTGGTAAGCTAAACCCTTAATATTTGAAGGCTTTAGCCAGGAAGGTTTAATAAAACAGCAACAAAAAAAGAGTTTCCGGGCTAAAGCCCAGAGTAGCAGCAGTAGTTTACCCACCGCCATAAATGGCGGCGTAATTCATGTTTTAGCAACATCTCAAAGAAAAATTTAGAGGTTTATTGACAATTATTTCGATTTGGAAATCTATAAAATCATATTTTCACACAGCATTATGTTTGAAAAGAAAGCATAAGCTAAAATTTTTATAGTAGAGTAAAACATATAAACTAAAAACTAAAGCAAGAAAAAACCAAAGCAGTTTCTAAGTCTTCCCCTCTGCGTTCATCAGCGATATAAGCGAGAAACTATTTCTTTCCCGCAGATCCCCGCAGATTACGCAGAAACTCTTTTCTACACCAGGTATTTCTCTCTGCATTCATCAGAGAGAGAGTTTACGTTTTATTATGTTTTTTTACAAATTTTTTGTAGGAATTTTCTTACAAGCATGCTTCCTTTTTTCTTCTTTAACTATCAGAATTATATATAGGATACCTGCCTTTCATTTTCGTATCTTAATAAGCTTGTTTTTATTAAAATGGAAAATTATGAACGGGGAAGATACAAAGGAACATCAGTCAGCTGAAAACGAAGAGTTTGCAGAGAAGAACCGGGTGACTGAAGATAATGAATATTCACTTGATTTTTCCGTTGTTGGAATAGGAGCATCAGCCGGAGGGCTGGAAGCGTTACAGGAATTCTTCAAAAATACCCCTGATAATCCTGGTGTTGCTTTTGTGCTGGTGCAACATCTTTCCCCGGATTATAAGAGCCTGATGGATGAATTGCTGG